>UMHS01062772.1_pt1 | contig 13025 bp, 10 predicted proteins | sample 1965611 | NCBI WGS metagenome assembly UMHS01 (sample SAMEA4836106, study PRJEB28245) | human gut metagenome | biome: gut microbiome; material: fecal sample | place: Denmark | collected 2008
CATGTCGCTGTACCGCACCCGCCATTCCTGTGTCAGTTCCTGCTGCTTCTGGTACAGCAGTTCCACCAGTTCCTGATACGCCTGTTCTGACGCGTCCTCCGGCGGCGGGAGGTGCCGGGTAGTAATGACGATCTCCTGCTGCATCTGCCGGAGTGTGCGGCACTTCTGGTAATACTTCCGGAAACGCACCAAAAACCAGAACAAATACAGCACCGCCGACAGCACACCGCCGTACAGCACGGCTTCCGCCGGCAGGTCGTACAGAGAAAATACCAGCACAAAAATGCCGCAGCATGCCAGAAATATCCCGATACCACCCAGATGCCGGCGGAGATAATCCCCGAAAATTTTCATGCCGTCCTCCTATTCCACCAGATACCCCATGCCCACTTTGGTACGGATAAAGTCGTGCAGCCCTGCCTTGTCCAGCTTTTTCCGCAGCCGGTTCACGTTGACAGTCAGGGTGTTCTCGTCCACAAAACTGTCCGTTGCCCAGAGCCGTTCCATTAAGGTTTCCCGACTGACGACCTTGCCCTTCTGTTCCAGCAGAGCCTGTAGGATCCGGTACTCGTTCTTGGTCAGGTCAATGCGTTCTCCGTGATAGGTCAGCACGGCATCTGCGGTGTTGAGGATCGCGTCCCGATGTTCCAGCAGAGCCGTCTGCCCGCCGAAGTCGTAGGTTCGCCGGAGCAGTGCCTGTATCTTTGCCAGCAGCACGTTCCAGTCAAAGGGCTTGGCAATAAAATCGTCCCCGCCCATGTTCATTGCCATAATTAAATTCATATTGTCCGAAGCCGAGGACAGAAAAATGATCGGCACCTGTGACACCTGCCGGATCTCCCGACACCAGTGGTAGCCGTCATAACAAGGCAGCATGATGTCCATGAGCACCAGATGCGGGTCAAACGCCGTGAATTCTCCCAGCACGCCGCGGAAATTCTGCACCACCTGTACTGCAAAATCCCACTGTTCCAGCTGGTGCCGCAGTCCGTCCGCAATGCTGCGGTCGTCCTCCACCAGAAATATTCGATAGTTCATCGATGTGCCTCCTGTTTCTGTGATCGTTTTTTGAGAGCACTGCATAAAGTTTAGATGCAGGCAAGCTGTAGGCTTAAATGGGTGTCAATTCCCACCCGCAGCAAAACAATGTGTAAACTTTATACCGTCCTTTTTATTATAGCATGATTTCGCATGGTTGGCAAGCCGTGCATTCTCACAAAAAAAGACGTGCAGTTCCGCAAAACCACACGCCTTTTTCAGGAAACATCGTACAAAGCCGGTTTCTGCGTTCCCTTAATCTCTGCTTTTCAGCAGCCCTCTCGCCACCAGACCGCAACCGGCTGCGATCATGCCGAACATGACCACATACTGCCACAGCGAAGCCGACACCGGACGAAACCGCACCGAAGTCAGCAGCGTTACCAGAATTGCCAGCAGTCCGATTGCCGTCACCACCCAGCCGATCCACTTTCTGTCCAAGAAGAACAGCAGACCGATGCCGATCAGCAGCGGCACCAGCATCAGACCAGTTGCCAGCGAAGTGTTCATGCCGAAGCCGCCCCACAGGCTGCCCCACGAGAAGGACACCACAAAGGAGTTCAGCACCCAGAAGATGCCTGCTCCCAGCAGTACCAGCCCGATGAGAAACGAAGCCAGCGGGTGAGATTCTTTCGCCGCCGCAGAGCTGCTTTCCCGATGCTTTTTCGCCGTCTTTCCGCCGGTTTCCTGCTCCTGCCGCACAGCTTCTTCCAAGGCTTTCAGCTGCTTTTCTGTATCTTTTTCTTTCATATCAGTTCCTTTCGTAAATCCTGTCATTCCGTATATTTTTTCAGTTTTTTTACCAGCACCTGATATAGTGCATCATTTCTCCCTGCGGGACTGGGCAGACCGCCACCCTCATACAGCCCGAAGGAACCATCATGATAGGCGTGGTAGTTGAAGCTGACATCGCCGTCACAGAAAATTTCCAGCATGTCCCCGATCCAGCGGTCACCGCCGCGGTCGTTCTCAAAGCAGTGCGAACCGGCACCAAACTCGCCGCAGTATACCGGCACATTGTACTTTTCCGAAAACGCCGTGTTCAGTGCCACGCTCTTTTCCAGATAGTCCCGATTCAGCACTTCCACAGAATCCACATTCCACACGTCCACGCGGGGACGGACAATGGCGTCGGCATTCTTAGTGTTCACCTGAAAATAACCGCATGCCTCATAGCTGTGTCCTGCCGTGGGACGGAAATATCTTGTACTGGTGTTGGCATCATCGGTGGTGCCGGAGAGCATCAGACTGCCCTTTACCAGATGTCCCTCGGAAGAAGCGTAGTACTGTCCGCCGGAGTCGTTGCTGGACCAGAAGTTCAGCAGGGACGTGCTGTCAAAGTCGTTGGCGTATATGGTCTGGACAAAGCTGCCGTCCTCGTCATATTCGTTCAGCCGCAGTTCATCTGCCCGGGCGTAGCCGTAGTCCCCGATGTTCTGTGCCTGAAATACCAGACTGATTAGCTGTGTGCCGTCTGATTTCGGCGTGATCCTGCCGCTTTTCAGATACTGCCACCCGGTGTTCTCCGTGTCCGCCCGATCGCCGGCAAAGGTGGAAGTGCCCCACTGGGCATTGCCGCTGGACACCAGATAGCTTTCGTCCGGATAGGTCACATCATTGCCCAGTGTCCCCGCCCAGTCGAAGCCCTGATGCGTAAAAGCATGCGGATCATAGTCGTGGAACTCGTACACCGTGTTGTCATCGTCCAGATACACGTAGTTGTTTTCGTCATTGAAATTGATCCACTGTTCCTGTGTGCCTGCCAGATTCTGTGCCGCACACATGCGTTCCACAAAGATCATATGGTTCTGGTCTACAGTACGGATCCCGTCCGTCAGCATCTGTGCTACGGACTGCCACAAGGCAAGGCTCTCCTCACCGCTGGCAGCAGCTACCACCGGTTCATTCACCAGTCCATAGCCCAGAATCACCGGCTCGTCTGCATACCGCTTGGCAATTTCCGTCCAGAGGGCACAGAGCCGCTTCTGATTTTCCGGTTCTGTCCAGAGGGCCGTGCCGTTCCCCTGCGACTGGTAGCCGCCCTGCGGATAGTGCATGTTCAGCACCAGCCGGATTCCTGCCGCCTTTGCCCATGCAATGTTGGTGTCCAGCCAGCGGAAGCCTTCTTCCCGATAGGTATAGGGTTTGCTGTCAGATTCAAACATGGCGTAGTTCAGATAGAACCGCACGGAGTCAAAGCCCATGTCCGCCAGTTCCTGATAGCTTGCCGCATCGTGATCCTGGGCAGGGGCTGTGGTGGGATTCGACCACACATCATTGCCGATTGCCATGCCTTTGATGAGGTACTGCTTGCCGTTTTCATCGACCAGCAATTTGCCGTCTGTGCGGATAAAGCCGGCATAGCCGTCCTGTATTTCTCCCCCGTCGAATTGCTGCTGCCGCAGCAGTGCCAAGTCCATACCGTCCACAACGCCGTCCCCGTTGCAGTCCGTTCCGCCGGCATTTTCTTTTCCCAGCAGGAACGCCTGTAAGCTTTCCAGAGTGCCGGAATCGGTTTCCAATGCCAGACCGGAAAAGGCTCCTGTGCCCACGGCGACCGCCGCGGTCAGCAGGGCAGCAGCGACACGCCGCAGCTGGTGCTGTATCTGCATTTGCATTTGTCATGCCTCCATATTCATTCTATATCTCAGCGTGCCGAAACACGCTCCGGAATAGCTCCGGAATATCCGTAGGAAACACTGCATAAAGACCGCCTGACGGCTCTATGCAGTGTTTCCTTTATTTTATCATATTTCTGCTGCACAAACAATTGACAGAACTGCCGATTTTTCCGCAGGGATTTCGGGTATTCTGCTACGGCAACACCACACAAAGCTTGTGCGTAAGATGCGTTGTCAGATTTTTCGGCAGATTGCCTAGAAATTCCGCAGGCATACTGCCGTATGGCAAGGGATTTCTAAGCAATATGACGGAAAATCTGCACGCAGATTGCGTGCAAAGCCGTCAGGCGGGCTTTGTGCGGTGTTGCCCTACCACGGCAGCACTGCCCCAGCTTATGACGAATGCTTCTCCGTAATGGTCTTTTTCCCCTGTTTCATCTGTGCCGCATATTCCCGAATGGCTGCCTCGGTCTGCAAGACCTCCTGCCGGAATTCCGCCGCAGTGATACGGAGAGCACCATTCCCCAGAATAATCAGCTGCTCCATGCCGTCCGAAGTTGCCACCCGCACCTTGTGCTTCTTCGACAAGTCCAGCGTTGCCTTTTCAATGTAGGAGTCGGCAGTTTCCGCCTCTTTGGTATACACCACCGTGATGTTGTGATACTGCTCCGTTTCGCCGTGATAGCCCTTGACCTTATACGCATCAAATACCAGAATCAGCTTGCACTTCCGATAGCCGCAGTAGTTGCTCAACATGTGCATCAGCTGTCCTCTGGCACTGTCCAGATTGTTTTGGGCAATCGTTTTCAACTCGTCCCACGCAAAAATGATGTTGTAGCCGTCTACCAGCAAGTACTCCTCCCCGTCATACGCCGGATCCGGCTTGCCGTGATATGCTGCCGCAGTGTCCTCCTCTTTTGGGGTGCAGAGTGCCTGTCGGGGATTGCGGTCGATTTTTCCGTAAGTCCGTTCAAAGATTGCCATGAGTTCCTTGTCCTCTGCCAGACTGCCCCCATAGGCTGCCCGCGACACCCGCACCGGTGCCGCCGGTTCGTCGGGTTCTTCCAGCTGGTGCAGGCAGCCGGGCAGGTGCATGTGCTGTTCCACCTCGTCCCACTTGACGGCAAAGCCGGCTCCGTGGGCACAGAAAATGGAATCCGCAGAGTTTTCCAGATCGCTGTCGCAGTCATACCCCACTGCGGCAATGACTTCTTCCGGATTCTGACAGGGAGCATAGCCCTTGGGGGAACAGACCAGTCTGCCCACGCCGTGGGTATAACCGGTCACCTCTGAAGCATAGCCCCGCAGCTTCGCCACCGGAGCACTGCCCTGCAAAACCGAACGGTCGCCCTCGGTTTCCGGCGGCTGGAACTCCGCCCCCATCTGCTGCAGATCGGTCATGGCACGTCCCACGTTTTCCGTAGGCAGTTCCAGCAAAAACTCGTACCACGGTTCCAGCAGAATGCTTTTCGCCTTCCGCAGTCCGTTCCGCACCGCCCGATAGGTCGCCTGCCGGAAGTCGCCGCCCTCGGTGTGCTTGACATGAGCTTTTCCGGCACACAGGGTGATCCGCATATCTGTTATGGGTGAACCGGTCAGTACGCCCAGATGCGTTTTCTCCTCCAAATGCGTCAGCACCAGCCGCTGCCAGTTTCGTTCCAGATCGTCCTCCCGACAGTTCACACCGAACTGCAAACCGCTGCCCTGCGGCAGTGGCTCCAGCAGCAGGTGCACTTCGGCATAGTGGCACAGCGGTTCGTAGTGCCCCACGCCCTCCACCGGCTCGGCAATGGTTTCCTTATAGGTGATCTGTCCGGCATCGAACTGCACCTGCATGCCGAACCGGTCGGCGATCAGCCGCTGCAATACTTCCAGCTGTACCTCTCCCATCAGCTGCATCTGAATCTGTCCGGCGTGGTCATTCCACACCACGTGAAGGGCAGGATCTTCCTCCTCCAGCTGTGCCAGCTGTTTCAAGGCATCGGTAGGGTGCACCCCTTCCGGCAGCTGTACGCCGTAGCGGAGCACCGGTTCCAGCACCGGAGCCATACCGTCGCCGGCACTGCCCAGCCCCTGCCCGATAAACGTCCGGCTCAGACCCGTCACCGCACAGACCGTGCCCGCAGGGACCGCCTCTTTCGCCTCGAACTTCGCACCGGCGTAGACACGGATCTGGCTGACTTTTTCCTGCATGTCCCTGCCGTTGGAAGCAGTATAGGCGATGCTGTCCCGCACCCGCAGCCGTCCGCCGGTGATCTTCAGGTAACTCAACCGGTTCCCCTTTTCGTCAGCGGCAATTTTAAACACCCTCGCCCCGAACTGTGCCGGACAGGGCTGTTCCAGCGTATACCGGTGCAGTCCCTCCAGAAATGCGTCCACGCCCTCCAGCTTCAACGCTGCCCCGAAGTAACAGGGGATCAGCTTCCGGCGGGCAATGCCTTTTGCCAGCAGTTCCGGCGGGATCTTCCCCTGCTCCAGATAAGTATCCATGAACGGCTCCTCCAGCAGAGCCACCTGTTCATAAAAGGCATCGGTGCCGTCTGCGGAAAAGTCCACACAGCGGTCACTCAACCGGCTTTGCAGCTGTTCCAGCACTGCCGCCTTGTCTGCCCCTGCCAAGTCCATTTTGTTGACAAAGAGGAACACCGGCACCTGATAGCGTTCCAGCAGTTTCCACAGGGTTTCCGTGTGGGACTGCACGCCGTCTGTGCCGCTGATGACCAGAATGGCATAGTCCAGCACCTGCATAGTGCGTTCGGTTTCTGCTGAAAAGTCCACGTGTCCGGGAGTATCCAGCAGCGTATATTCCGCATTTTCACAGGCAATGCATGCCTGATGTGCAAAAATCGTAATGCCCCGATCCCGTTCCATCGGGTGGGTGTCCAGAAAAGCTGTCTGGTGATCCACCCGCCCCAGCTTCCGGATCTCGCCGGTACGGTACAGCAGAGCTTCGGAAAGCGTCGTCTTTCCGGAATCCACATGGGCAGTAATGCCCACTACCAATCGTTTCATAATCGCCGCGGCACAGGCACACGGCTTTTCACCTCGCTTGTTGTGATGCTGTTTCTATTATAACATAAAGCGGGCGGCATTGACAAGGCAGATTCCGAAAAAGATTCCGGACAGCACAAGAGCCGCCATGCATCTGCACAGCGGCTCTTTCTTCCTATGGTTATCTTGCACCCTTTTTCATAATTACCACGCCAATGGTCTTAAACACCAGCTTCAGATCCAGTCCGACACTACGTGTCTGAATGTATTCGAGGTCGGATTCCACCCACTTTTCGAATTCCATATCGCTTCTGCCCTCTACCTGACAAATACAGGACAGACCGCCTTTTACCTGTAACCGCTGCATCTGGTGGGGCGTATACAATACCACTTCCCGCGGAAGCGGCGGACGCGGCCCGATAATGGACATGTGCCCACAGAAAACGTCCCACAGCTGGGGCAGTTCGTCAATGGACGTTCTCCGGATAAAATGCCCGATCCGTGTGATTCGCGGGTCGTTCTCGCTCTTGAACGCTAGACCGTCGGTTTCGTTTTCTTTCTGCACCTCTGCGAACTTCTGTTCCGCATCGACACACATGGAACGGAACTTGTGCATGTAGAACACCTTTCCGTCCTTGGTCAGCCGTGCCTGTGAAAAGATCGGCGACCCCTTGTCGTCCAGATAGATCACCAGTGCCACGATGCCCATGGGGATCGCCAGAAGGATCAGTAACAATGCAGACCCCACGATGTCAAACAGCCGCTTCAGAAACCGATATGCCAGACCGCCGCGGGGCTTGATCTCACTGTACCGCAGCGTTTCTGCAACGCCGGCGGACAACAGCCCCAGTGCACGATCATCAAAATCCAGAATCGGATATTCCGTAATTCCCTCGGGGTGCTCTTTCAGGGCGGACAGTGTCACCTCTGTAAACTGTTCCTCCGTCAGATTGATTTTCGTACTTCCCATTTTCCAAATACTCGCTTTCAAAACAAAATATACCTGCTTTTTATTATAACTGAAAAATGATGTTTTGTCAATTGGAAAATGTATACTTTTTCAATTTTTTCGCGAAATACCAGCAAAAAAGGCGAACGCCGAAACGTTCGCCTTTTTCTGTTCTGTTATGCAGCAGCTTCTGCTGCATTGTCTGATTACTTCTGCTTGGTGCGGACTTCTTCGACCAGCTTTGCTGTCAGTTCTGCCACCGTCATGCTGCCCAGATCTTCGCCGTTACGCTTACGGACTGCGACTGTCTTTTCTTCGCATTCCTTGTCGCCGACAGTCAACATATACGGCACCTTTTCCATCGTTGCCTGGCGGATCTTCCAGCCCACCTTTTCGGCACGGCTGTCCACCTCGACACGCAGACCAGCAGCTTCCAGTTCCTTCTTGACCTCATATGCAAAGTCCAGATGACGGTCTGCAATGGGCACCAGACGAACCTGTTCCGGAGCGATCCACAGCGGCATTGCACCGCCGAAGTGTTCGATCATGTATGCCAGTGTACGCTCATAGCAGCCCAGCGATGTTCTGTGAATGATGTACGGCAGTTTCTTCTGACCGTCCTTATCCTTGTAGTACATGCCGAAACGCTCTGCCAACAGCATATCGATCTGAATGGTGACCAGGGTGTCTTCCTTGCCGAATACGTTCTTGTACTGAATATCCAGCTTCGGACCGTAGAAAGCCGCCTCGTCGATGCCGATCTCATACTTCACGCCCAAGTGATCCAGAATGTTGCCCATGACACGCTGTGCTTCTTCCCACTGCTCCGGTGTACCCTCGTACTTGTTGCCCGGATTTGCCGGATCCCACTGGGAGAACCGGAATGTGCAGTCGTCCAGCAGTCCGACTGTATCCAGGAAATACTTTGCCAATTGCAGGCAGTTCTTGAATTCATCTTCCAGCTGATCCGGACGCAGGATATAGTGTCCCTCAGAAATGGTGAACTGACGAACGCGGATCAGGCCGTGCATTTCGCCGGAGTCCTCGTTCCGGAACAGCGTAGAAGTTTCCGTCAGACGCATCGGCAGATCACGGTATGAACGCTGCCGGTTCAGATATACCTGATACTGGAACGGGCAGGTCATCGGACGCAGAGCGAAGCAGTCCTTGGTTTCGTCGTGAGGGTCGCCCAGTACGAACATGCCGTCCAGATAGTGATCCCAGTGACCGGAAATCTTGTACAGTTCCCGCTTTGCCAGCAGCGGCGTCTTAGTCAGCAGGCAGCCATGTGCCTGTTCCACATCTTCTACCCAACGCTGTAACAGCTGTACCACTCTGGCACCCTTGGGCAGCAGCACCGGCAGACCCTGACCGATCACGTCAACAGTGGTGAAATATTCCAGTTCCCGTCCCAGCTTATTGTGATCACGCTTCTTGGCTTCTTCCAGCTTTGCCAGATGTTCTTCCAGCATCGATGCCTTGGGGAATGCCACCGCATAGACACGGGACAGCATCTTGTTCTTTTCTGAACCTCTCCAGTATGCACCGGTGCAGGACAGCAGCTTGAACGCCTTGATCGTACCGGTAGACATCAGGTGCGGGCCGGCACACAGATCTGTGAAATCGCCCTGCTGATAGAACGAGATCGGCTCACCGTTTCCGGCGTGCTCCTCGCACAGCTCTACCTTATAGGGTTCGTCCATTCCTTTCAGCTTAGCCACAGCTTCTTCCGGCGACAGATAGAACTGTTCCAGCTTTTCGTTTGCCTTGACGATCTTCTTCATCTCGGCTTCGATCTTAGTCAGTTCTTCCTGACTGAACGGATGTTCTACGTCAAAGTCGTAATAGAAACCGGTATCGATTGCCGGTCCGATCGCCAGCTTTGCCTCCGGATACAGGTGCTTGACAGCCTGTGCCAGCACGTGAGAAGCGGTGTGCCAGAATGTTTTCTTACCTTCTTCGCTGTCGAAGGTCATGACTTCAAATGTGCAGTCGTGGTCGATAACGGTACGCAGGTCACAGACCTCTCCGTCCAGCTTGACACAGCAGGAAGCCTTGTACAGCCCCATGCCGATGCCCTTAATGACTTCTGCCGCAGCTGTGGGAGCTTCCAGTTCCCGAATGCTGCCGTCTTTCAATGTCAGTTTGATCATGATCCATCTTCCTTTCCAGAATGCGGGAAACGCCCGACATGTCAGACGTGCCGTGTGCGGCATTTCCCAAAGTAAATGCAAAAAGTCCCTTACACAGTAAAGGACTGTGCAAGGGACGATGAAAAATCTATCGTGGTTCCACCCTTGTTTCATGCACGTGCCAAAGACACATACACCTCGTGGTGTCCGATAACGGGGACAGACCGCTGCGGATTGGGCAGACTCGGGGAGTGGTGTGCAAATTTCTTCACTTTTTCCCGCTGCTTTCAGCCGGTGACAGCGGTTCTCTGCAAAAAGCTTCAGCGAAATGTGCCGTTCCCTTCAACGCTCTAAGGACTAGTATAGCACAATCGCCGAAGCTTGTCAACTGTTTTTTGCAAAAATTCTCGCAGTGCAGCCCTGCTATTCCACAGGCTTTCAATCCTCGCAAGATGCCTCCTGTTTTTCCCGTCGTTCCGCCTCCAGCCGGCTGTAGACGCAGCCGCAGAAGTTCTGCCGATAGAGGTCATACTCTCTGGATAAGACGATCGACCGCTGATAGCCGCCCTTTTTCTTGAAGTCTGTGGGCAGCCACGGGATGCCGTACTGCTCCGCCAGTTCCGTTCCTCTGGTGTTGATAAACACCGCGTCTTTATGGGGGCTGATGGTCAGCGTGGTGCAGACAAAATCCGGTAACACTTCCAGTGCTGCCGCCGCCCGAAATGTTTCTTCCAGACGGTGCCCGATACACTTCTGACAGCGTGCTCCCCGTTCCGGCTCCTGCTCCAGCCCTTGGGCAAGAGCATAGAACCGTTCCGGCAGATAATCGCCGTCCACCACCGTCACCGGATTCCCCAGCGGTAATTCCTGCACCAGCCGGCACAACTCAGCTTTCCGGTGCAGATACTCCGCCTCCGGCGAAATGTTGGGATTATAGAAGAACAGCGTAATGGCAAAATACCGGCTCAGATATTCCAGCACATAACTGCTGCACGGAGCACAGCAGGCATGCAGAAACAGTGTCGGTGTCCGTTCCGCCGGCAGCTGTGCCAGGATCCGGTCAGTTTCCAGCTGATAATTGATTTTGGATCGCATTTTCTGTGCCTGTTGTTCCCTCTGCACCAAATGCAGCAGTAGTTGCCAGAGCATCTGCTCCGCCGATCGCTGCCGTTGTCGTGCTGTTCACATCACCGCCCAGTGCTGCGGTGGTCACTGCTGCACCGCTTGTGGGAGTAGCTACCTGCAAATAGCTGCAAATACCCTGTGCCAGTGCAGAAGCGATGTTGTCCTCATTGTCCAGAATCCACTGTGCCACATTGGGACCGTCGTGATATTCCACTTCGATCAGACAGCTGGGGCTCTTGTTGGCACCCACTTCATACTGATAATTTTCAGAATTGCTGTCCGAACCGTCGATCAAGCCCTTGTCATCTGTGGGAGTCAGGGCTGCCACCGGATCATATACTGCCTGTGCCAGACTCTTGCTGGCTTCGGAATTGGCATTGTAATAGCAGTCTGTGCCGACACCGGTACCGGCGTTGGTGTGAATCGCCACATATGCCGCCAGATTCTGATCGCCGGCCGCTGTCTTGGTCTGAATGCTGTCAGCATCGCCGGCAACGATGACGTTCGCGCCGGACTGTTCCAGAATGGCAGCCGTCTTTTGTGCCAGAATGCGGCAGACCGCAGCTTCGTTGGTGTCGCCCACATAGAACTTGTTGTCCTCCTGATTGGACGGGCTCAGATAAACGGTTTTCGTGTTATCTGCCTCTGTGGGAGCTGTGGTCGCCTGAGTAGGTGTGGTAGTCACATTGTCGTTCTTCTTGTCCTTCTTGCTGGAGCAGCTGGAACAGCACTTCACCAGCAGTACGATCAGCAGGATCAGAACCAGAAGAACTGCCAGAATCCGGTCATACCGGACACGGCGGCGTTTACTTTGAGATGCCATAAAAAAATACCTCCTATATGCAGACCGGTGGGGAGCCGGTCTGCCCTTACTTATCCTCTAACGATTTCAATGCCTTGCGTTCTGCCGCATCGACCTTGATTTTTCCGTCCCGCAGCAGCTTCACGTCGTCCCGCTTGACCTTTACCGGCACATCGGATTTTTCTGAAATCACCTTCAGATCGCCAGTCAGCGGATTGGTTTCGCAGACCTTTGCCCTGGTGCCGTCTGTCATGGTGACGATCGCCCCGACCTTCGGGGTAATGCGGAGCAGTTCCTCATAGACGTTCTGCTCATATTTCAGGCAGCACATCAGTCTGCCGCAGCAACCGGAGATCTTCGTCGGATTCAGGGAAAGCCCCTGTTCCTTTGCCATGCGAATGGAAACCGGCTGGAAATCCTGCAAGTGTCCCTTGCAGCAGAATTCTCTGCCGCAGATACCGATACCGCCCAGGATCTTCGCCTTATCCCGCACGCCGATCTGCCGCAGTTCGATTCTTGTCCGGAACACTGCCGCCAGATCTTTGACCAGTTCCCGAAAATCCACGCGGTTGTCCGCGGTGAAATAAAACAGCAACTTGCTGTTGTCGAATGTGCATTCCACATCTACCAGATTCATTTTCAGCTTTCGATAGACGATCTTCTGCTGGCAGACCTGAAAAGCACGTTCTTCCTTTTTGCGATTTTGTTCCAGTGTCCGGCGATCCTCCCGCGTGGCGACACGCAGGATCGGCTTCAGCGGCACTGTCACCTGCTCCTTGGGGATCTGTTTATTGGCGATCGCGACTTCTCCGCATTCCGTCCCGCGGGAAGTTTCGGTGATGACAAGATCTCCCTGTTTCACCTTCCAGCTGTCCGGAGAGAAATAGTAGACCTTTCCGCCGTTCTGAAACCGAACGCCGATGATTTCAACCATACTTTCTTCCTTTCTATAGTAGAGCCAACGCCCCGAAATTTCATTTCCGGAATGAGAAGCTGTTACGCGTCCATGCAGTCTGCACAAAAAGCTGCCAGTGCCAGCGGCAGGTTGACATTTGCCTCCATTGCCCCGTAGGTACTGTCCACAGCACGATGCATTGCCTGTCCGGCACTGTCGGAAAGCCGTTCTGCCAGCTTTTTCGACCCTGCTGCATCACAGCCGATTCCCGCCGCACAGGGATCATGCTTCCACACAATGGCATCGCGAATGCACCGGTCAAACAGGTTCAGGAACAAAAACGTCCGTTCCCGTTCCTTTCCCAGCACCGAAACGGTTTGCAGCAACGCATACTCATTCTTATTTATTATACTATTGATTGCGGTTTTTGTCAATCCAACGGCCTCACGAATTGGCATATTTTCCAAAAAAT
>UMHS01038523.1_pt1 | contig 12997 bp, 10 predicted proteins | sample 1965611 | NCBI WGS metagenome assembly UMHS01 (sample SAMEA4836106, study PRJEB28245) | human gut metagenome | biome: gut microbiome; material: fecal sample | place: Denmark | collected 2008
GTGACCTGACATGAGGGATGATTCAGCCATCAAAAGGTGGAAAGAGAATAAATCAAAAAAGGTTATTGACTATTTGACTATTTGATGTATAATAGATTACAGAAATAAGGTAAGAGGTCAAGTGGAAAGCGGTGAGTGATATGAATAGCACGATGCTATCTGATAAAATAGAAAATTTCATTCTGGATCTGATGGATAAGCAAAATACAGACCAGCTGCTGCTAAAGCGCAAAGAGGTGGCTGACCGGCTCGCGTGTGCGCCTTCACAGGTGACGTATGTGATCAATACGAGATTCTCCGCCAATGATCGATTCATTGTCGAGTCACGGCGGGGGAGCGGTGGATATATCAAGATCTCCCTGCGTCCTGTCGAGCGTGAGGAGGTGCCGGACTACTACCATCGGCTGAAGGCTGCAGCGAGCCAGTACCAGAATGAAAAGTCAAATCATCAAACAAAAGACAAACCAGTATCTCAGGAGGAGATAGAAAATGGTCTTCGGGGATATTTCCAGATGCTTTTGAATTACGACATTATTTCCGAGCGTGAGTATCGGCTGATGTATGCGATGACGCACACGATGCTGGAGTATTGTCCGGAAGGACACCGAAAGGAAGCCGGACGGACGATGATCCATCGCATCGAGTGGGCGCTGAAAGGAGAATAACTATGCTTTGTGAATGCTGTCATGCACATCCTGCCACCGTTCATATGGTGCAGGTGGTGAACGGACATAGAAAAGAGGAGCATCTCTGCAGTGAGTGCGCAGAGAAAGAGCATGTCTTCCAGAAGGAGCAGAGCTTCTTTGGACATGGATTCTTTGACAGTCCGCTGGATCATTTCTTCGGCGGATCGATGCTTGGTCATCTCTTAGAAGACCCCTTCGGGACCCGCACGCTGGAAGATCAGGGCGGACAATTCATCGAAGTCAGCCCGGAAAAGCTGCCGGAGAATGAAGACGGCTACAACCGCTTCAAAGAGTCCATCCGCCCGTCGTTCCAGAAAGGGAAGAATGAAATTCCCGTCAATGAACCGAAGGCCAAAGAAAAGGCGGATGCTCCGGCGGAGAGCGAGGAGCTGCAAGCCTTAAGAAAGGAGCTCAAGAGCTGCGTCGATCGCGAAGACTTCGAGCGCGCCTGCGAGGTCAGAGATAAGATCAAGGCGATGGAAGGAAAGAAATGAGTGACTGGTGACTGAAATACCACCTTCATTTCTAATTTCTCATTTAATATAAACCCCAAAAACAAAGGAGGGATTTCTATGGAAGACAGATATACAGATGGTGTAAAAAATGCCTGGAAATTTGCAGGAGAAGAGGCTTCGAAGCTGGGCAGTGATTATTTGGGGACCGAGCATCTGCTTTTGGGCATTGCCCACGAAAAAGATTCGGCCGGCGGCAAGATCCTGAATTCGCTCGGTGTGACCGTAGAGGCTGTGGAGCCGCTGCTCGCCGGGCAGGGAAGGAGCGGATTCTTCTCTCGCCGTGAGCTGTATGTAGCGCCGCGGACGAAACGGGTGCTGGAAATGGCGCTGGAGGAAGCCAATGATCTTGGCAATTCCTTCGTCGGCACGGAGCATCTGCTGCTTGCCATTCTTCGGGAAGGCAGCGGCGTTGCGATGCAGATCCTGGAGCATTTCGGCGTGACACAGGAGAAGCTGCAGAAAGCCTTCGATACCTATATTTCGGAAGACGGAAATGGAGAAGGCAGTGCAGAGCTGGGAGAGATGGGTGATTTTGCCATCGACCTCAATGAAAAAGCCAAACAGGGCAAGATCGACCCTGTCATCGGGCGTCAGACGGAGATCAATCGTGTGATCCAGATCCTGTCCCGCAGAAATAAGAACAACCCTGTCCTCATCGGCGAGCCGGGCGTAGGCAAGACAGCCATCGCAGAAGGGCTTGCACAGCGGATCGTTTCTCATGATGTGCCGGAGATCCTGAAAGACTGCCATGTGATTTCTCTCAATATGTCCTCCGTCGTCGCCGGTACCAAGTACAGAGGCGAATTTGAGGAACGGCTGAAAAAAGTCATTGATGAAGTGAAGAAACATAAAGACTGGATTCTTTTCGTCGATGAACTGCATACACTGGTGGGAGCAGGCTCGTCGGAAGGCTCCATGGATGCAGCCAATATCATGAAACCGGCTCTGGCACGCGGGGAGCTGCGCTGCATCGGCGCGACCACTCTGAAAGAATATAAGAAGTATATCGAAAAGGATGCCGCTTTGGAACGTCGGTTCCAGCCGGTCAAAGTCGGTGAACCGACACCGGAAGATACGCTGAAGATCTTGAAGGGTCTGCGTGATCGCTACGAAGCCTTCCATAAAGCGAAGATCACCGATGAAGCAATGAAAGCGGCTGTCGAACTTTCCGGTCGTTACATCACGGATCGTTTCCAGCCTGATAAAGCCATCGATGTCATCGATGAAGCCGCCGCCAAGGTCCGCATGGAAGCGTCTTCGACACCGGATGCGCTGAAAGAGAAGGAAGAGAAGCTGGCCTCCCTTTTGAAAGAAAAGGAAGCGGCTGTGGCTTCGCAGGATTTTGAAAAAGCCGCCGAGTATCGTGATGCTGCCAAGAAGATGCAGAGTGAGATCGCCCTCATGAAGAAGGACTGGAAGGGTGCGGATCATGATGATCTTAAAGTCACGGAAGAAGATGTGGCAGAAGTCGTCGCTAAATGGACGGGGGTACCGCTGCAGAATCTGAAGAAGAGCGACTCCGAGCGCCTGCTCCATCTGGAAGAAGAGCTGCATAAGAGAGTGGTCGGTCAGGATGAGGCTGTCCATGCCGTTGCCACGGCGATCCGTCGTGCGCGTGCCGGCATGAAGGATCCGAAACGTCCGATCGGTTCCTTCCTCTTCCTCGGCTCGACCGGTGTCGGCAAGACCGAGCTGGCCAGAGCGCTCGCTGAATGCATGTTCGGCAGTGAGAAGAATATGATTCGTTTCGATATGTCGGAATACATGGAGAAACACGAAGTGTCCCGTCTCGTCGGTGCGCCTCCAGGATATGTCGGCTATGAAGAAGGCGGCCAGCTGACCGATGCCGTGAGAAAGACGCCGTACAGCGTCATCCTCTTCGACGAAGTCGAAAAGGCGCATCCGGATTTCTTCAATATCCTTCTGCAGGTACTCGATGATGGTCGTCTGACCGATGGTCAGGGCCGCACCGTGGACTTCACGAATGCTGTCATCATCATGACCAGTAACCTTGGCTCTGCCCTCTTGAAAAACCAGATGAAGAAACTGGGATTCAAAGCAGAGGACAAAGGCGAGAAGAAGGAAACCTTCGAGGATGTGAAGAAGCTGATGATGGATGAAGTGAAACACACGCTCCGTCCGGAATTCATCAACCGTATCGATGAGATCATCGTCTTCCATCCGCTCACCGCTACCGATCTTTCCTCTATCGTGAACCTGATGCTTGCCAAGGTCGGCGAGAAGCTCGCACACTTCGAAGTGAAGCTCGATGCCAGCGAAGAAGCGAAAAAGCTCCTCATCGATCATGGTACCGATGTGGAATACGGTGCCCGTCCGCTGCGCCGCACCATCCAGAAAGAAGTCGAAGACCCGATCTCTGAGCTCATTCTGCAGGAGGGTCTCGAAAAGAAGAAAGTCCTCCATATGGATGCCAAGGATGGCAAGCTGACTTTCCACGCGGAATGATGCCATCGCCTTTAGGCAGATGATATAATAAGAGTGCAATGGGAATGTCCCGTTGCGCTCTTTTTGTGTTTTTAGGGGTTCAACGGGTTCTCTGGGGTCTGAAGGTTCAACGGGGAAGGTGCGGCGCGAAGCGCCGAATGATAAAATTGCGGCGAAGCCGCCACCACCACTCCTCACTTCTCACTCCTAACTTTGAGAAATTGTATAGCGTACTGATGAACGATATGATGATAAAGGAGATACGTCCATGGCCAAGAACCGAACCAAATTCGTCTGCTCGAACTGCGGGGCAGAGACTGTGAGATGGATGGGGCGATGCCCGCAGTGCGGCTCCTGGAATACACTCGAGGAGACGGTGGAGGAAGTCCTCCCCAAGCAGCTGCGGACGACGCATGAGGTGGTCAGCGGCAAGCGTCCGCAGAAACTCTCGGAAGTGAATCTGGAAAACCATGAACGCATGCAGCTGGCGATGCCCGAGGTCGATCGTCCGCTCGGAGGCGGCGTCGTACCCGGCTCCGTCATCCTTTGGGGCGGAGAGCCGGGGATCGGCAAGTCGACACTGATTCTCCAGGTCTGCCACGCTATGGCAAAGGCGGGACGGAGCGTCCTCTATGCGAGCGGGGAAGAGTCCGAAGCGCAGATCAAGATGCGCGCCGAAAGACTCGGCGCTGCTGATGACGATCTCTTCGTCTATTCCGGCGGCAATCTGGATGCCATCGTCTCTGAGGCTGAGAAAGAAAAGCCATCCATGCTCGTCATCGACTCCATCCAGACGATGTATCTTTCTGCCAATGAATCCCCGATGGGAAGTCCCGCGCAGATCCGCGACTGCACCGCCGTACTCGTGCGCCTCGCGAAAAGTGAGAATATCGCTGTCATGATCATCGGTCATGTGACGAAGGAAGGAAATCTCGCGGGGCCGCGCATCTTGGAGCACATGGTCGATGTGGTCTTCTACTTGGAAGGCGACCGCAGCTACCAGTTCCGCGTGCTGAGGACGGTGAAGAACCGTTTCGGCTCCACCGCCGAGTCCGGGCTCTTCGTCATGGAGGGGCAGGGGCTCAAAGGGATCGAAGACCCGTCGAAATACCTGCTTCGTGACCGCACGAGCCAGACGCCGGGTCAGGCTGTCGTCGCCTGCATGGAGGGACTGCGACCTGTCCTTGTAGAGATCCAGGCACTCACCGTCCACTCGGTCCTTGCCATCCCGCGCCGCATCGCGGCGGGCTATGATTACAACCGCATGATCATCCTTCTCGCCGTTCTGGAACGCCGCGGGCGTATCCCTTTCTCGACCGAAGATGTGTACCTCAATGTGGCGGGCGGTTTCCGTGTGAAGGAAACTGCCGCCGATCTGGCTGTCGCGCTCGCACTGATCTCTGTCAGAGGCGACGTCGCGGTCCCGCAGAACCTCATGGCACTCGGAGAGATCGGTCTCACCGGAGAGATCATGCCCGTTTCCCGTGTCACTCTTCGTCTCAAAGAAGCACTCAAGATGAAATTTACCCATTTCATCCTGTCGGAGCGCAATAAAAAAGAAGTCCTCGCCTATTATGAAGCGCATCATCTGGACGAGGTCAGAGAACATACCGTCTTCGTCAGAAATCTGAAAGACTTGATGGAAGCCGTGAAATGATTAGGGGCAGCCCCTCCACGAATCCTGTTTCCCCGCCCATGACATAGGGGATAGGGGATTCGTGCCCGATGGTCACCTCCACAAGCTCATCATATATGCATGAGATATCTACAAGATCTGAGAACTTACGAAGAAAATGATCCTTCGGTATGAGTCTGTCATACCGATCTTTGTATTCACTAGAAACAGATGGCTGACGATGTGGCAGCATCATTCATTCTCCTAAACAGGGAAGCGAAATAGAAACACTTTTTCTATAAAAAGGCATGCTATAATACAATAAAATGCCTAGACCCAAAAAGGATGATAAAATACTGCATATTCCATGGGTAGCTCCCGTCTATGGCAAGCTGGGACAATTCTGTGAAGAATCGGGAATGACAAAACCATGGCAGTAGGAAGGGGACTTTCGTCTTTTTTTTGAGCCAAATTTCAAAAGACCTGTCAATGAACGTAAACGTATTTCAATCATAGGGAAATAGCCCCAAAGCCCATATACGGAGAAAAGGAAATGGTAAGGTAAAAAGGAGAATGTAAAGTGGCAGATAATTCCAGCTTAGGAACAGCGAAACAAGCTAAAAACGATGAGTTTTATACCCAGTATAACGATATTGAAGCAGAAATGAATGCGTATGTGGAATATAATCCTGATGTATTCAGAGGGAAAACGATCCTTCTTCCTTGCGATGATCCTGAATGGTCAAATTTTACGAAATACTTTGCGTCCAATTTCACCCGTTTTGGAATCAAAAAGCTGATTTCTACTTCCTATGCAAAGGGAGCAGCTAACAGGGAAATCAGCCTGTTTGAGAGCGAATCCCCTGCTTTTGATGCAGCAAAGCACAGCACCCACGGCAAACTTTTTACCGTAGCTAGAGACAAGGATCACTCTGGGAGCATAGATACAGACGATATCGAATTCAATGGATATTTAGAAGGAGATGGAGATTTCAACAGCCCGGAAGTGCGGAAGCTCCGGGATGAGGCTGATATTATCATTACAAATCCGCCATTTTCGCAGTTCAGGAAGTTTCTGGCGTGGATTATGGAAGCAAAGAAGCAGTTTATCATTCTAGGAAATATGAACGCCATTACCTATAAGGAAGTGTTTCCCTACCTGAAGGATAATGTGATTTGGCTGGGGTACAAGGACTTGAATCATGATATGTATTTCAATGTCACCGACGATTACAAGGCCTGGCTTCTGGCCAATAAGAAGGAAGGGTCTGCCTATAAAATCATTAACGGCGTAGTCATGGGCAGGCTGGCCTCTGCCTGCTGGTTTACCAATATCGACCATGGCAAACGTCATGAATGGCTGAAACTGGACACCATGGCCCATAATCTGAAATTCAATAAGAAGTTACGCCGGAAATTGGAAAAAGAATTCAAGGGTATTGCATATCCGCACTATGATAACTATGATGCCATAGAAGTTCCCTTTACGGAATGCATTCCATCAGATTATGACGGTGTTATGGGCGTTCCTATTACCTTTATGGATAAATATAATCCGGAACAATTTAGAATTATAGATATAACAAAAGCAGGTGCGGGAAATGCGGCAACTAAGACAAAGGAATATCCAAGACAAATACAGATTGATAAAAATGGAAGAAAATCTATTGTAACAAAACTGAATGATGGAGCGGATATTGTTTTGAATGCACAGCCGACGGGGAAAACATATTATATCGTGAATGATACCGTTTATATTCAGACATATCCACGTATTCTGATACAAGTAAAAAAGAGGTCTACAGAATTATGAAGACTACTTTGCACACGAACTGGACAGTAGAAGACCTTTGCCAAGGTTTCATTTTTGATAAGAATGAAAATAAAGGGCTTTTCGGACTTGATGGAAAGCTCATTATCCAGCCGGAATACCAAAGAAACTATATCTACGGCGATGGCAAAAGAGATGTGGCCGTGGTGGAATCCCTTCTCAAGGGATATCCTCTGGGACTGATTTATTTCGTCCTGAACAAGGACGGTCAATATGAAGTCCTCGATGGACAGCAGAGAATCACATCCTTTGCCCGATTCGTGAATAAAACCTGGCCCTTTGCGGTGAACTGGAAGGGCAAGACAAGATATATCGACAGTCTGGATGATGATGACAGGGACAGGGTTTTACATGCGCCGCTCACCATTTACGTCTGCGAAGGGGAGCCTTCGGAAATTGAAGCGTGGTTTGAAACCATCAATATTGCGGGAGTACCCTTGGTACAGCAGGAGCTTCGCAATGCAGCCTATCACGGTCCCTTCGTCACATTGGCACGAGAGGAGTTTTCCAATACCAACAATGCCAATATGAATCGCTGGCAGACCTATATCAAAGGAGACCCCAAACGGCAGGCCATTTTGGAAAGGGCTCTGGACTGGGTAAGCCATGGGAATATTGAGGATTACATGGCTCGCCACCGGAATGACAGGAGCATTGATGAATTGAAAAATCACTTTGATACGGTCATTGACTGGGTGGATTCTGTTTTCGAATATACAGGGAAGGAAATGTGCGGTCTGGAATGGGGCCGCCTGTACAATGAGTACCATCATCATCCCTATTCCAAAGAAAAGGTAGAGAAAAGGGTGGATGAGCTTCTGGGGGACCCACAGGTCACGGATCATCGAGGCATTTTCGAGTATATCCTTGGCGGTGAAAAAGACACGAAGCTCCTGAATATCCGTGTATTTGATAAAGTCACCATCAAGAAGGTGTATGAGAAACAGACGAAGGAAGCCAAAAAAGAAGGCATTTCCAACTGTCCTCTCTGTGCTCTTGGTCATGACAATAACGCAAAAAGGATTTACAAACTATCTGAAATGGATGCCGACCATGTAACGGCCTGGAGCAAGGGCGGCTCTACCGATATATCCAACTGTCAAATGCTCTGCAAGACCCATAACAAGGCAAAGGGCAACAAATAAAAATCAGATCAGAAAGGATAATATGATCTACAATAACAACGGTGAGCACGGATTGATAGGATTGTGATCCATACGTGCTCACCGTTGATTTTTTAGAAAATGAGATATGCCCTTCCTCTTCACTGGATCATTCTTTTCTATGAGACCATTATAGCTACACAGAAAAGAATGGAATGGGAAGGAGAAGGAACGATCACAGGCAGCTGTCTTTCTGGACGGCTCCCGATGAGGGATTTGTCGCTATGGCGAAGGGTGTGAAAAGAAATTTTTTATTTCCGGTATAAATGAGAGCGAAAGTTTGCTATAATAAGATGATGCTTAAAATGTAAAAATGGACTTACTATCTGAAAAAAGTTGTTTTCTACAAAAACATAGTGTAATCAAAGAGGATTCAAGATGCCGGAAAAAGTATTACGATTGATATTCATCCTGCTCTTTACCGTTCTTGGCGTCGTGCTTTCCAGACAGGGCGAGTCAGTGCTGACGGCACTGCTCCCGAACTCTGTCCTGACGGAGACCATTCTGGGGATCACCTTCATGTCTCTGGCCACGATGCTTCTGGGTGGTATTTTAGGAGCGGTCGTGGGCTGCGCTGTATCGCCCTACCTGATTTCCCGCCTTTTCGCATTGACATCGCGGATGGAGAAGTCGCTGTCTGCCATGAGTACGCAGGATCTCATCGCAGGGACGCTCGGGCTCTTTCTGGGGCTCATCATTGCAAATCTGGTCGGACTTGCTTTCAGCTCGGTGCCGTTCATCGGGCCGTATGTCTCTGTCGTACTGTCCATCGTGCTCGGATACCTGGGGATGCATCTCGCAGTCAGCAAGAAGCCGGAGATGGTCGGCTGGTTTAAGCTGCATGCGGAAGAAAAGAGCGAGAAAAAGAAATCAAAGGAAAAACAGCGCATCGGTAAGCTGCTGGATACGAATATCATCATCGATGGACGTGTGGCAGATATTTTCCAGACTGGATTTTTGGAAGGGCCTATCGTGGTGCCTGTCTTTGTGCTGGAAGAATTGCAGAAGATCGCTGACAGCTCGGACGTACTGAAGAGAAATCGCGGCCGCCGCGGACTGGATATCCTGAACCATATGCGCAAGAAGAATCGCGATGACATCAAGATCATCACCGATGATTTTGAGGAGATCAGCGAGGTGGACTCCAAGCTCATTAAGCTCGCCCGTGAAAAGGGCTACAAGATCATCACCAATGACTACAATCTGAATAAAGTGGCGGAGCTGCAGGGCGTCGCTGTCCTCAATGTGAATGACCTCGCCATCGCTGTGAAGCCGGCCGTCATTCCCGGCGAGCAGATCTTCGTCCAGCTCGTAAAGAATGGCAAGGAAGAAGGCCAGGGAGTCGCCTACCTTGATGACGGCACGATGATCGTTGTCGAAGACGGTAGCAAAAGCATCGGTAAGGAAGTCGCCGTCATCATTACCTCCGTCCTCCAGACCTCGGCAGGGAAGATGATCTTTGCGAAGCTCGAAGAATAGGGTGACTGGTAGCTGGTGACTGGGGACTCGAAGACCAAGAGATATCAGATTCTCTCGTTTCGTCATTTCGAGCGCAAGCGAGAAATCTTTGTCATTCGCGGTCTGGCGGTCAATGTTTGGAATTTCCAAACGGGAAACCTGCTATCCAAGAGACTTTCGGGCATCGCCCCCTTTGTATCGTCGGAACCTTGAAGTTTGAAAGCGGGGATGCGTAGCTAGGGATTGGGTTTGCGATATGAGAAAACCGTTAGGAAAACACTGATGCTGCGATTGAATCAGCGTTTCCCTAGTTTCAAACCTCCGCGGCGCTTCTGATTTTTATGCGCCGCACCACCCCAGCTGAACCCTCTGAACCTATAGAACCCGCTCCCCCTCTTTCGCACGCAATCAAGGGGCAGCACGCCCAAAGGGCTCACCTTAAACCTTCAAACCCTCAAACCCATTTAGGAGTACATGTATTTATGAACAGTCTCATACTGGTGGCTGCCGGTCAGGGCAGCCGCATGGGGGCTCCGGTGAATAAACTTCTCTTGAAGCATCGGGGCCATTCGCTGATTTCTTATACGCTACGGCATGTCTTTCAGAGCCGCTTGCTGGAAGAGCTTATCATCGTCGCAAGGGTCGAGGAACAGCCGATTTTTGCTGACATATTGAAAGGGATCGAGCACCATATCCCTGTCCGCTTCGCACCGGGCGGAGCGACGCGCACCCAGTCGGTGAAGAATGGACTTTCCTGTCTTGCGAAGGATTCGGAAAAAGTCCTCGTGCATGATGGGGCGCGTCCTTTCGTCGATGGGAAGACCATTGATGAGGCCTTTGCCGCCATCAGCGAGGCGCATCCGGCCGTCGTGGTCGGTATCCCCTGCGTGGATACCATCAAGGAGGTCGATGGGGAACGAGTGCAGGGGACGCTGGATCGGAGCCGCCTTTTCCGCGCACAGACGCCGCAGGGGGCATTTTCGAAGCTGCTCCAAGCGTCGATGGAGGCTCTTTCCTCCGAAGAAGGGATCACGGATGACGCTTCGATCCTGGAAAAAGCGGGCGTGCCAGTCACGGTGCTGCCCGGGAAAGAACAGTTTTTCAAGGTAACGACACCGGGAGATTGGAGCCGGTTTACAAAAATGATCGAAAAAGAGGGCTTGCCCTTCCGTATCGGACAGGGGTATGATATACATCGATACGATGAAAGCCGTCCGCTCATGCTTGGCGGCGTGGAAATCGCAAAGACAGGCGGTCTTTTGGGCCACTCGGATGCGGATGTGCTGCTGCATGCCATCATGGATGCGCTCCTAGGCGCAGCAGGTCTTCCCGATATCGGGCACTATTTCCCCGATACTGATCCTCGCTATGAGGGAGCGGACAGCAAAAAGCTCATGCTCGAAATCGCGCGCGTCCTTTCTGAAGAAGGCTGGCAGGCTGGAAATATCGACAGCACGGTCATCGCGGAGAAGCCGAAGCTTGCGCCGCATATAGCGGAAATGAAAGCATCGATCGCGCATCTTCTCGGGATTTCCGAGAATCAGGTGGGCGTGAAAGCCACCACGAATGAAAAATTGGGTGCGGTGGGCCGCAGGGAAGGTATGGCAGCTCTGGCATCCGTTATCATTTATAGAAAATAAGAAGGAGTTTTAACAGATGGAAAAGAAATTGAAAGTTCGTTTTGCCCCGAGCCCGACAGGCCCATTTCATATCGGTGGTGCGCGCTCCGCGCTCTTCAACTGGCTGGTTGCTCGTCACGCTGACGGCACCTTCCTCGTTCGCATCGAAGATACGGATCTGAAGCGTTCCACCAAGGAATCCGAAGAGAATATCAAAGATTCTCTGAAATGGCTCGGCATGAACTGGGATGAAGGCATCGACGTAGGCGGTCCGCATGGCCCGTACCGCCAGACCGAACGCCTCGATCTCTACAAGAAGGAAGTACAGAGACTTCTTGATGAAGGCAAAGCGTACTACTGCTACTGCAGCGCAGAAGAGCTGGAAAAAAGCCGCAAGGCGCAGCTCGATGCCGGCAAGACTCCGATCTATGATGAACACTGCCGCCACCTCACCGAAGAAGAAAAAGCCAAGTACGAAGCGGAAGGCAGAAAGCCGGTCGTCCGTCTCAAGGTCAGAAAAGACGGCGTCTTTGCTTTTGATGACATGGTTCGCGGGCACGTTGAATTTCAGGCGGCCGGTGTCGGTGATTTCATCATCATGAAATCCGACGGTATTCCGGTCTATAATTTCGCTGTCGTGATCGATGATGCTTTCATGGAAGTCACCCATGTCATCCGTGCCGAAGAACATCTTTCGAATACCCCGCGCCAGCTTGCCATCTATGAAGCGCTTGGCTATAAACCTCCGAAATTTGGCCATATCTCCTTGATCCTCGGTGAAGATCATAAGAAGATGAGCAAGCGTCATGGCGCGACCTCCGTCACCGAATACAGAAATATGGGCTACCTGCCGGAAGCGGTCGTGAACTATCTGGCGCTCCTCGGCTGGACCCCGAAGGGCGAACAGGAAATCTTCACGGAAGAAGAACTCATCAAGCAGTTCTCCATGAAGCGTGTCTCCTCGAATGATGCTGTCTTCGATATCAATAAACTGAACTGGATCAATTTTCAGTACATGAAGAAACTCGATGCAGACCAGCTCTATGACCTGATTGTCCCGTTCCTTGTGAAAGCTGGCTATGTGGATGCTGCAGCCAGTGAAGAAAAGAAAGACTGGCTGAAGAAGGTCATCTGGTTCATGAAAGACCACATCTACTTCGCAGGTCAGGCAGCCGATGAGCTGAAATTCTTCTTCGAAGATATGCCAGAGTTGACCGATGAAGATGTCCTTGCCATCATGAAGGAAGAAACCAGCGGCAAGCTGCTCAGAGCCTTCATCGAAGATCTGAAAGCACTGGAGACCTTCGATCAGGCAGAGATCAAGAAATGCTTCAATGCATGCATGAAAGCACAGGGCATCAAGGGCAAAGCTGCTTACGAACCGACCCGTATCGCTTTGACCGGTGCGACCCAGGGCCCGGGCATGTTTGAAATGATGGAACTTTTCGGAAGAGAAAAGACCATGGATAGACTCGAAGCAGCACTCGCGTACTGCTAAGAGAGGAAAGAGCCACAGAAATGCTCCGCATTTCTGTGGCTCTTTTGGTTTGAGGTTAGCCTGTGGGGAGCTGCCCTCTTGATAGCAGGTTTCCCTCGTATCGTCAGCCCCCCCTTGCGGGTATTGCTATTAAGTTAAGCGGCAGAACGTTCTTGGCTCCCCATCGG
>UMHS01051272.1_pt1 | contig 12907 bp, 15 predicted proteins | sample 1965611 | NCBI WGS metagenome assembly UMHS01 (sample SAMEA4836106, study PRJEB28245) | human gut metagenome | biome: gut microbiome; material: fecal sample | place: Denmark | collected 2008
CAGTATGTGGCCGAGGCGCTGGCGGACGAAGAGGGCCTGAGCGTGACGGGCATGGAGCTTGCGGAAAAGAATGGATTTTTGGAGCTGCGCGTGCTGCTGCGCTATGAGAACGAAACGGGCGAGGCGGTCGTGACGATAGGGGGAGAGTGAAGAATGGAAGAGCTGAACGCGATCTACGAGCGGATGCGCGCGATCTTTGCCGAGGAGGCGGGCTTTGTGCCGAACGACGGCTGCGACGCGATGGTGCGCCTCTATGCGCTGGCGAGCGAGGTACAGTCGCTTCTGGCGCAGGCGGACTGGGTGCTGGATCAGAGCTTTCCGCAGACGGCGGTGGGGCAGTATCTTGATTATCACGCCGAGACGCGGGCGCTGACGCGCCTTCCCGCGGCGAAAGCGGCGGGCGTGCTGCGCTTTTCCGCTCCGTCGGCGGCGGTGACGGATTATGAGATCGAGCAGGGGAACGTCGCGATGACGAGCGGCGGCGTGCGCTTTGAGACGACGAAAAAGGCAGTGCTCTTAAAGGGCGAGACCTATGTGGACGTTCCGGCGAGCGCCGTGGAGGCGGGGGCGAGCGGCAACGCCATCGCGGGCGCGATCCATCTGATGTCCGTGTATCCGGTGGGGATTACGCAGTGCGTAAATCCTGAGGCGTTTTCCGGCGGCAGCGACGAGGAGAGCGACGAAAAGCTGCGCGAGCGCGTACTAGCAAGCTACAAGCGCCTGCCGAACGGCGCGAACGCGGCGTTTTACGAGCAGGAGGCGATGAGCTTTCCGAACGTGGCGGCGGCGAAAGCGGTCGGCCGCGCCCGCGGCATCGGCACGGTGGATGTGTATGTTTCGACGCACGCGGGCGCGCCGGATAAGAAGCTGCTCGGCGAGATCGAGGCGGTCTTGCAGAAAAAGCGCGAGATCGCGGTGGATGTGGAGGTCAAGGCGCCGACAGAGAAGACCGTCAACATGAGCGCGGAGCTGACGGCGGAGCAGGGCTGGACGATGCAGGAGATCACCGATGCAGTGACGGCGGCGCTGCAGGCGTACTTCACCGGTGAACGGCTGGGCGAGGCGGTGTATACGGCGAAGCTCGCGAGCATCCTCTACGGTGTGGAGGGCGTGAAGAACTGTCACCTGCTCACGCCGGACGAGGATGTGAGCGTGAGCGCGACGGAGCTACCGGTGCTCGGCACGGTGACGATCACGGAGATCGGGGCGGGTGAGGCATGACGTATTATGACTATCTCTGCCGCCTTTTGGAGCCGATGCGCGTTTACCGCACCGAGCGCGGCACGCTGAGCGGCGGAGAGCTGTACGCGGCGGGCAAAGCGCTGGATAAAGCGGACGGCGCGACGGAATACGCCGAGCAGGAGGGCGTTTTGCAGACGGCGGAGGGCGAGGGCCTTGCAAGGCGGGAGAAGCTCTTTTCCCGCTGCCCGGTCAGCGTTTCAACTGCGCTGCGGCGCGAGGCCATCGCGGCGCTCGCACGCATCAACGCCGACAGCTTCACGCTGGATGCGATCAACTCGACGCTCAGCGGCTGCGGCATCAAGGCGCTGGCGGAGGAGACGGAGAAAAAGGGAACGGTCAAGGTGTGGTTTCCGAACACCGTGGGCGTGCCGGATGAGTTTTCGCAGGTGGAGAGCATCATCCTCGATATCATCCCGTGCCATTTGCTGGTGGAGTTCTACTTCCGGTATCTGACGTGGCTCGAGTGCGAGGCACAGAAATTTACATGGCAGAGTGTGGAGGACGCGCATCACACATGGGAGAGCTTTGAAAAGGCGGTGCCGAAAGAAGAATGACGGAACAGGAAATCTCGGTCAAACTGACGGAGACCGAGCAGCGCGCCAAGTCGAACACGCACCGCATCGAAAAGCTGGAACAGCAGCAGAAGGACCTGAATAAGCTGGTAACGGCAGTGGAGGTGCTCGCCTCGCGCGAAAAGGGCGTGGAGACGGACGTCAAGGAGATCAAGGCGGACGTGAAGACCATCACGCAGAAGGGCGGAAAGCGCTGGGATGCGATGATCGACCGCGTGCTGTATGTGCTCATCGGGGCGGTGCTTTCGCTGCTGATGACAGGGGTGAGCTGATGAAAGGGAAAAGAAGGCGCACAAAAAAGAAACGCGTGAGCTTTTCCAAGCTCTTGCTGCTGCTCGAGAGCGGGATCGTGCTTTATACGACGTATGAGGGCTTTGCATTGGCAAAGTTTGCGGTCGCGTCAGGTTTTATGGGTACGCTCCCATGGATCGCGACGATGGTGACGGCGGCGTGGGGCGCTTACGGGACGAGCGCCGCCTGCTACTACGCCAAAGCTAAGGCGGAAAACACGGCCGGCGGCGTGACGTACGAAACGGTGTGCCGCGGGCCGGATTGCGAGAGGTGAGGGAATGGAACTTCTGAAAAAGAGACTGGCGAACCTTCTGAGCGTGAAGAGTCTGGTGACGATCTGCCTGACGGTCACCTTCTGCGTGCTGACGGTGCAGACAAAGGTGACGCAGGAGTTCAACACGGTGTATCTCATGGTGATCGCGTTCTACTTCGGCACGCAGAACGGCAAGACGCAGGAGGAGAACTGACATGCGCCACAGCCGTGACATTGACGATCTGCGCGCGGACGTGGCGGAGAACTGCCGGACGATGATCGCGCTTGCTGAGCGCGAGGGGCTGTGCGTACTGGTGACGGAAACGGTGCGCGACGGAGCGTATCAGAAAATGCTTGCGGAAAAGGCTATGCGGCCGCGGGGGCGGTGACACCGTCGTTCCACGCCGAGCATGCAGGATTGGCCTTTGATATCTGCAAAAATGAGGCGGGGCACGAGTACGACGATCCTGCGTTCTTTATAAGGGTCGGAGAGATTGGGAAGATGCTCGGATTTTCCTGGGGAGGAGACTGGGGGAGCTTTCCCGACCGGCCGCATTTTCAGTGGGACGCGGGCGCCACGTACACGAGCGCGATGATCCGCGCGAAGCGCTATCCGCCGCCCATGCCGCGCTATGAGGAGGAAGAGATGACGCAACAGCAGTTTGACGCGATGATGGAAAACTACCTGAAAAGACTGGCGCAGCAGACGCCGGCAGGCTGGAGCGCGGAGGCGCGCGCCTGGGCGGAGAAAAACGGCCTGATCGCGGGAGACGAGGCGGGAAACAAACAGTACCGCAGCTTTTTGACGCGCGAGCAGATGGCGGTGCTGATGCAGCGCTATGACGCGATGCAGCACGGCAAGTGACTAAAGGAACAGGTAAAAGCGCCGGAGGGTCTCCCCTCCGACGCTTTTTTGCGCTGTCACGATAGAAAACTTGCAGGAAATCTTGCAAATTACATGCTTTGCACAAAAAGAACGTGAAACGTCTCCGCGGAAACGACAAAAAGCGACGCTAAAATTTGTTCAGTTTTTTTTCGCTTTCTGAACGGGTTTTCATTGATTTTGCGAGGAAGTTCCACTATAATTTACACTGAAGCCTGTATGAGCATCTTTCGAAGAATTTTTGACGGAATCCATGCAAGCAGAGAGGGCTCTTCGGCGATAAAAATGTTTATCAAAATCAGGGAGGGTTTTATCTTGAATAAGGTCATGTCACTGCACGATGCCGTTGCAAAGTACGTCGAGAATGGCGATACTCTTGCGATCGGCGGTTTCACCACCAACCGTAAGCCGTATGCCACGGTTAGTGAGATCCTGCGTCAGGGTCAGAAGGACTTCATCGTTTATGCCGGCCCCGGCGGCGGCGAAGTCGATATGCTCATCGGCGAGGGCCGCGTGGCTGCTTACATCAACTGCTACACCGCTAACTCCGGCTACACCAACGTTTCCCGCCGCTTCCGCGCTGCCATCGAGCAGGGCAAGCTCACGTATGAGGACTATTCTCAGGACGTGCTGATGCTCATGCTGCACGCCTCTTCTCTCGGCCTTCCGTTCCTGCCGGTCCGCCTGATGCAGGGCAGCGGCCTGATGAAGTTCTGGGGCATCAGCGAGGAAAAGCGCAAGACCATGCCCAAGATCGAAAATCTCAAGTGCGTCGAGATCGAGAACCCGATGGTGCCGGGGCAGAAGGTCGTGGCCGTGCCCGTGCCCAAGATCGACACCGCCATCATCCACGTCCAGCAGGCCTCTCCGGACGGCACCTGCATCATCATGGGCGACGAGTTCCATGATATCGACATTGCGATCGCCGCGCGCAAGACCATCGTCACCTGCGAGGAGATCGTCTCCGACGAGTTCATCCGCCGCGACCCGACCAAGACCCGTATCTTCGGCGAGTGCGTGCAGGCGGTCGTCAAGGCTCCCTATGGCGCATGGCCCGCTCAGTGCTATGATTACTATGACGACGACGACGCCGGCCTGAAGGAATACGACAAGGCCTCCAAGTATCAGGATGCCGAGGATGCCGTCAAGCAGCTCGAAAAGGCCGCGGCCAAGGCTGCCAAGGCGCTGGAGAAGGCTCCCGAGGACGAGAAGCTCAAGCTCGCCGCCGAAAACGCCCAGAAGGCCTTCGAGCTCGCCAAGAGCGGCGAAAAGGTTCCCGAGACCTTCAAGGACTTCGTCGAGAAGTGGGTCTACAGCTGCGAAGATCAGTCCGCTCTGCTCGATAAGCTCGGCGGCAGCCGTCTGATGCGCCTGAAGAACGAGCCGCACCTCGGCTATTCCACTACACATTAAGGTTTGGGAGGCTAAATAGAAATGTCTGATTATACGAAGTATACCAAGCAGGAAATGCAGGCGTATGCCATTGCTAAGAATATCAAGGAAAACCAGATCGTCATCGTTGGTACGGGCCTGCCGCTGATCGGTGCGTCCCTTGCCAAGCGCGCGGTCTGCCCCAGCTGCCACCCCATCGTCGAGTCGGGTCTGATGGACTGCGACCCCGTTGAGGTCCCCCGCTCCGTCGGCGATAACCGCTTCATGGCGCACTGCGCCGTGCAGTGGCCCAACATCCGCTTCGTCGGCTTCGAGGCCAACGAGTGGCTGCACGACGAGGATCGTCTCGTCGCCTTCATCGGCGGCGCGCAGATCGACCCGTACGGCAACGTGAACTCCACCTGCATTTTCGGCAAGGGCGACTACCTGCAGCCCACCACCCGCTTCACCGGTTCCGGCGGCGCCAACGGCATTGCCACCTACTGCAACACCATCATCATGATGCAGCACCAGAAGCGCCGCTTCATGGACCATGTCGACTACATCACCTCCTGCGGCTGGATGGACGGCCCCGGAGGCCGTGAGCGCGCGGGCCTGCCCGGCAACCGCGGTCCTCAGATGGTCGTCACTGACCTCGGCATCATGAAGTTTGATGAAGAGACCAAGCGCATGTACCTCGCTTACTACTATCCGTTCTCCTCTCCCGAAATGGTTCAGGAGAACACCGGCTTCGAGATCGACGTTTCCCGCGCCGAGTTGATGGAAGGTCCCTCTCCGGAGATCATCCGCCTCATCCGTGAGGAGATCGACCCGGGTCAGGCATTCATCAAGGTTCCCAAGGATAAGTAATTTGTTATTTCGATTTAAGAAGGAGAACTTAATATGAGCGAATATTCCATGCCCTCTTATTTCCAGAGCATGCCGGTCATCGGCAAGGATCTGAGCGCATTCCACGAGGACAACGCCGCTGAGATCCAGGCGGTGGAGCAGGAGATCCACGAGATCCGCGAGGCTGCCCTCGAAGCCGGTAAGAGCACCGAGGCGCTCAACGAGTCCGGCCAGTGGACGGCGATGCAACGCATCATGGAGCTCGTTGACGAAGGCACCTGGTGCCCCCTCAACAGCCTCTATAACCCCCAGGACAACAAGAACGGCAGCGTTGGCATCGTCAAGGGCCTCGGCCGTATCGACGGCAAATGGGCCGTCATCATCGCGAGCGACAACAAGAAGCTCGCCGGCGCCTGGGTCCCCGGCCAGGCCGACAGCCTGCTGCGCGGCAGCGACACGGCCAAGCGCCTGCGCATCCCCCTCGTGTACGTGCTGAACTGCTCCGGCGTTAAGCTCGACGAGCAGGAGAAGGTGTACCCCAACCGCCGTGGCGGCGGTACGCCGTTCTATCGCAACAGCGAGCTCAACCAGATGGGCGTGCCCGTCATCGTCGGCATCTACGGCACGAACCCCGCCGGCGGCGGCTATCACTCCATCTCCCCGACCATCCTGATCGCGCATCAGGATGCCAACATGGCAGTCGGCGGCGCCGGTATCGTCGGCGGTATGAGCCCCAAGGGCCATGTCGACAAGGAGGCTGCTGAGGCGCTCATCAAGGCGCAGAAGAACCTCAAGAGCGACATCCCCGGCACTGTCGCCATCCACTATGGCGAGACCGGCTTCTTCCGCGAGGTCTACGCCGATGAAGAGGGCGTGCTCGCCGGTATCCGCAAGTACATCGACATGCTGCCCGCTTACGATCCCGAGTTCTTCCGCGTCGACGATCCCAAGGAGCCCCTGTTCGACGCCAACGACCTCTACAGCATCGTTCCGTTCAACCAGAAGCGCTCCTACGACATGGTCGAAGTTCTGGCGCGTCTTTTCGACGGCTCCGAGTTCATGGAGTACAAGCACGGCTACGGCCCCGAGATGATCACCGGCCTTGCCAAGATCGACGGTCTGCTCGTCGGCGTTGTCGCCAACTATCAGGGCATGCTGATGAACTATCCCGAGTACAAGATGGCGACTTACGGCCAGGCGATGGGCGTGGGCGGCAAGCTGTACCGTCAGGGCCTCATCAAGATGAACGAGTTTGTCACCCTCTGCGCGCGTGACCGCATCCCGATGCTGTGGGTCCAGGATACCACCGGTATCGACGTCGGCAACGACGCTGAGCGCGCTGAGCTCCTCGGCCTCGGCCAGAGCCTGATCTACTCCATCCAGTCCAGCAAGCTGCCGATGATGGAGATCACGCTCCGCAAGGGCACCGCCGCGGCGCACTACGTCCTCGGCGGCCCGCAGGGCAACGACAACAACGCCTTCTCCATCGGCACCGCTACCACCGAGATCTACGTCATGCACGGCGAGACCGCTGCGGCCGCCATGTATGCCCGCCGTCTCGTGAAGGAAGAAAAGGCCGGCGAGGATCTGCAGCCCACCATCGACAAGATGAACGCGCTGATCCAGGACTACGCCAAGAAGTCCAGCCCGAAGTTCTGCGCCAAGGCAGGCATGACCGACGAGATCGTCGACATGAACGACATCCGTCCCTACATCCAGGCCTTCGCCAACGCCTGCTATCAGAACCCCGAGAGCATCTGCCCGGTCCATCAGATGCTGCTGCCGCGCGTCATCCGCGACTACGACGCCCTGAACGCGCAGTAAAATATCACAACAATGCTTTTCCCGGCGCTGCGCGGAGGCAAGAACCGCGCAGCGCACGGGAAGGCAAACGGAGAGTACAATGAGCATTTATACCATGGGTATCGACGTCGGCTCCACCGCGTCGAAATGTGTGATCTTAAAAGACGGCAGCGAGATCGTTGCCAAGTCCCTCGTCGCTGTCGGCACGGGCACGTCGGGTCCATCCCGCGCGATCGCTCAGGTATTGGAAAACGCGGGCATGACGCGCGAGCAGATGGACTTCGTCCTTGCCACGGGCTACGGGCGCAACAGCCTTGACGGCCTTGCCGACATGCAGATGAGCGAGCTTTCCTGCCACGCCAAGGGCGCGGCGTTCCTGTTTCCGAACGTGCGCACGGTCGTCGATATCGGCGGGCAGGACGTGAAGGTCATCGAGATCGAGAACGGCATGATGAAAAATTTCGTCATGAACGACAAGTGCGCAGCCGGTACCGGCCGCTTCCTCGATGTCATGGCCCGCGTGCTTGAGGTGAAGGTCGAAGAACTGGGCGATCTTGGCGACAAGTCGACCAAGGAGGTCGGTATCAGCTCGACCTGCACGGTGTTTGCCGAGAGCGAGGTCATCTCGCAGCTCGCCATGGGCACAAACAAGTGCGACATCATCCACGGCATCCACAAGTCCGTCGCGGGCCGCGTTTCCGGCCTCTGCCACCGCATCGGTGTGCGCGACGATGTGGTGATGACCGGCGGTGTCGCACAGAACCACGGCATCGTGAAAGCCCTTCAGGAGCAGCTCGGCCACGAGATCCACACCACGCCCCTCACGCAGTATAACGGTGCGCTCGGCGCCGCTCTGTTTGCCTACCAGAAGGCTTTGAAGAACAAATAATCCCCATCATTCGTTATCAAATTTTTCTATATCGCATTAGGAGGAATCAATCATGGCTAAACAAGTCAGTCCCGGCGTGCTTGCTCTGCGCAAGGTCGTCGATGACGTCTATGCCGACGCCCGTGAAGCGAAGAAGCAGGGTAAGCTGGTCGGTTGGTCCAGTTCCAAGTTCCCCTGTGAGCTTGCTGAGGCCTTTGACCTCAACGTGATGTATCCCGAGAACCAGGCTGCCGGTATCGCCGCCCAGCGCGACGGTGAGATCATGTGCCAGGCTGCCGAGGATCTCGGCTTCGACAACGATATCTGCGGTTACGCACGTATCTCCCTGGCTTACGCCGCCGGTAAGCGCGCCAGCCGCAAGTTCGACCCCGAAACGCTCGAGTTCATCATCGACCCCAACAGCGGCAAGCCCCTCAAGGACGAAAACGGCAAGGTCGTCATCGATCCTGAGACCGGCAAGCCCAAGAAGGATCCCAAGACCCAGCAGCCCTACACCGTTCTTGACGATATCCACGAGATCGAGGCTCTGCCAGAGACCACCGAGAAGGAGATCGCCTATAAGAACTTCCGCCGCGAGGCCATCAAGCCCTACAAGCAGATGCGCATCCCCCAGCCGGACTTCGTCCTGTGCTGCAACAACATCTGCAACTGCATGACCAAGTGGTACGAGAATATCGCCCGTATGTGCAACATCCCCCTCATCATGGTCGATATCCCCTACAACAACACCGTGGAAGTCAGCGATTCCGCTGTCAAGTATGTCCGCGCCCAGTTCGACAACGCCATCCATGAGCTCGAAAAGCTCACCGGCAAGAAGTTCGACGAGAAGAAGTTCGAGCTTGCCTGCAAGCACGCGAACCGCACCGCGCAGAACTGGCTGAAGGTCTGCGACTTCCTGCAGTACAAGCCCGCCCCGATGAGCGGCTTCGACCTGTTTAACCACATGGCCGACGTCGTCACTGCCCGCGGCAAGGAAGCTGCTGCCGACGCCTTCGAACTCCTGTCCAAGGACCTGCAGAAGAACATTGAGGAAGGCACCTCCACGCTGCCCTTCCCCGAGCAGTACCGCGTCATGTTCGAGGGCATCCCCTGCTGGCCGAAGCTCCCGAACCTGTTCAAGCCCCTCAAGGAGAATGGCATCAACGTCACCGCAGTCGTGTACGCGCCCGCGTTCGGCTTTGTTTACAACAACATGGACGAAATGGCCCGCGCTTACTACAAGGCTCCGAACTCCGTCTGCATCGAGCAGGGCGTTGCCTGGCGTGAGGGCATCTGCCGCGATAACAAGGTCGACGGCGTGCTCGTCCACTACAACCGCTCCTGCAAGCCCTGGTCCGGTTACATGGCTGAAATGCAGCGCCGCTTCACCGCTGACCTCGGCGTGCCCTGCGCCGGTTTCGACGGCGACCAGGCTGACCCGCGCAACTTCAACGAAGCGCAGTACGCGACCCGCGTGCAGGGTCTGGTCGAGGCTATGGAAGCCAACAAGAAAGACTAAGGAGGCGTGCAAAAATGAGTATCGAAGCTATCGTTAATGAATTTTCCGCTGTTGCCGCCAATCCCAAGGGCCAGCTCAAGGCCTATAAGGACGCAGGCAAAAAGTGCATCGGCGTGATGCCTTATTACGCCCCCGAAGAGCTGGTTTACGCCGCCGGTATGATGCCGTTCGGCATGTGGGGCAGCAACAACAAGACCGAGCAGCGCTCCAAGGAATACTGCGCGACTTTCTATTGCACCATCGCCCAGCTCGACCTCGAGATGCTGCTTGACGGCACGATGGATCTGCTGGACGGCGTTATCACCCCGACCATCTGCGACACGCTGCGCCCCATGAGCCAGAACATCCGCGTCGCCATGAGTGAGAAGCTGCCGTGCATCTTCCTCGCCCATCCTCAGAACCGCTTTGCCGACTGGGGCAAGCAGTTCTGTCTGGATCAGTACAACAACGTCAAGGCCGGTCTTGAAAAGATCGCCGGTCACGAGATCAAGAGCGAGGACATCGCTGCGGCCATCAAGGTCTACAACAAGTCCCGCGCTGCCCGCCGTGAGTTCGTCAAGCTCGCAAGCGACCACTGCGACGTTATCGACCCGATCATGCGCTCGGCCGTCTTAAAGGCTGCCTGGTTCATGGATAAGGCCGAGTACACCGAGAAGCTCGAGGCCCTCAACGCCGAGCTCAAGGCGCTGCCCGAGGCCAAGTGGAACGGCGTGAAGGTCGTCACCTCCGGCATCATCTGCGACAACCCGACGCTGCTCAAGATCTTCAAGGACAACAACGTTGCCATCGCGGCGGACGATGTCGCTCACGAGTCCCGTGCCTTCCGCACCGACGCGAGCGAAGAGGGCGACCCGATGATGGCGCTCGTCGATCAGTTCACCAACATCGACTACGACGTCCTGCTCTACGATCCGCAGTCCAACCAGAACCGCCGCGGCGAGTTCGTGGCCAACATGGTCAAGGAGTCCGGCGCGCAGGGCCTCGTGCTCTTCATGCAGCAGTTCTGCGATCCCGAGGAGATGGAGTTCCCGTACCTCAAGAAGGCGCTCGACGCCGCTGGGATCCCCTTCATCAAGCTCGGCATCGACCAGCAGATGCGCGACTTCGGCCAGGCGGCGACCGCCATTCAGGCGTTTGCCGACGTGCTCTCCGTGCAGTAAGGAAAGTCTCTTTTCCCTCCTGCCGTGCAAGGCAGGAGGGAAAAGCCGTTAAAAACGCGCAAAAAGTGCATACGCGCTTGCAAATTGAGCAACCGCTTTGCTATAATCCAAAGTGAAAGGTAAAAGGAAGAAATGGAATACAGCAGCCTGTTCGTTACCCTGATGGGTATTGGCACGGTGTTCTTTGGCCTGATCTGCATCATTTTCCTCACCATGGCAATGGGTGCGATCCTCAAGGGCAAAGAGAAAGCACCGGCCGCCGCTGCCGCCGCTCCTGCTGCCGCCCCCGCGCCGGCTCCCAAGCCGCAGGGCATGCAGCCTGAGATCGTGGCCGCGATCACTGCCGCTCTCTCGGAAGAGGTCGGTATCTCGTCCCGCAGCATGAACATCGTGAACATCAAAAAAATCTAATTTAATTTTTAGGAGAGAACAAACATGATCAAGCAGTACAATGTCACCGTTAACGGCACCACCTACGAAGTCACCGTCGAGTCCGCTGCCGGCGGCCGCATGGCTTCCGCTCCCGTCTCCCGCGCTGCCGCGGCTCCCGTTGCCCGCGCTGCCGCTCCCGCTGCTGCTCCCGCGCCTGCCGCTGCTCCCGCTGCCGCTCCCAAGGCCGCCGCTCCCGTCGGCGCCGGCACTGTCGCCAGCCCCATGCCCGGCACCATCCTCGATGTGAAGGTCGCCGCTGGTCAGGCTGTCAAGGAGGGCGATCTGCTCTTCATCCTCGAGGCCATGAAGATGGAGAACGAGATCTTCGCTCCCTGCGCGGGCACCATCTCCTCCGTCGCAGTTGCCAAGGGCGCTGCTGTCAACCCCGGCGACGTTCTGTGCGTCATCGGCTAAATAACAGCATTCCCCTGAATTAACTGTGAAAGGAAAAGAAACATAAATGGCTGCTATTAACAATTTCATGCAGCAGACCGGCTTCTATATGTTCGGTCAGGAAGGCAACTGGAAATGCCTCATCATGATCGCCGTTTCCTTTGTCCTGCTGTATCTGGCCATCGTGAAGGGCTTTGAGCCGCTGCTGCTCCTGCCCATCGCGTTCGGTATGCTGTGCACCAACCTTCCCGGTGCGGACATGTTCCACGAGATCCTGTTCGCCGGAGGACATGTCCATTGGGACCTCTTCGGAGGAGCGCCCATCACGCAGGAGTTCCTGACAGAGATGTCGGAGGCCGGCGTAGCCGATGCGGTGCTTGCCCCGTGGGCAGTCGGCAGCACCGTTAGCCTCGGTCTGCTCGACGTTCTGTACCTCGGCGTTAAGCTCGGCATCTACCCCTGCCTGATCTTCATGGGCGTCGGCACGATGACCGACTTCGGTCCCCTGATCGCGAACCCCAAGTCCCTGCTGCTCGGCGCTGCCGCTCAGCTCGGTATCTTCATGACTTATGTCGGTACCCAGTTCATGGGCTTCACTTACCAGCAGTCCGCCTCCATCGGTATCATCGGCGGCGCTGACGGCCCGACCGCGATCTTCGTCACCTCCCGTCTGGCTCCCGAGCTGCTCGGCCCTATCGCCGTTGCCGCTTATTCCTACATGGCCCTCGTCCCGGTCATTCAGCCCCCCATCATGAAGGCTCTGACCACCAAGGAAGAGCGCCGCATCGTGATGCGCCCGCTGCGTCAGGTCAGCAAGCGCGAGAAGATCATCTTCCCCATCATGATCACCGTGTTCGTGGCGCTGCTTGTTCCCTCTGCCGCTCCTCTGATCGCGTGCCTGATGCTCGGTAACCTGTTCAAGGAGTCCGGCGTTGTGGAGCGTCTGCAGAAGACCGCCGGTAACGAGCTGATGAACATCGTCACCATCTTCCTCGGCTTCACCGTCGGTGCTACCGCCACCGCCACCACCTTCCTTTCCGTTCAGACCCTTGAGATCATGGCTATGGGTATCGTCGCGTTCGGTTTCGGTACCGCGGGCGGCGTGCTGCTGGCCAAGCTCATGAACCTGTTCCTGAAGGAAAAGATCAACCCGCTGATCGGTTCCGCCGGCGTTTCCGCCGTTCCTATGGCCGCCCGTGTTTCTCAGGTCGTCGGCCAGAAGGAGAACCCCTCCAACTTCCTGCTCATGCACGCCATGGGTCCCAACGTGG
>UMHS01051250.1_pt1 | contig 12832 bp, 9 predicted proteins | sample 1965611 | NCBI WGS metagenome assembly UMHS01 (sample SAMEA4836106, study PRJEB28245) | human gut metagenome | biome: gut microbiome; material: fecal sample | place: Denmark | collected 2008
GGATGCTTACACTGAATTCCCAGGTATAACAGATCCCCCAGACAGATCAGGGTACTCTGCAGGAGACCTACAATCAGGAAGAGGAGATATCGTCCCAGGTATTCCTGATGCGGTTTTACTTTCTTAAGACCTTCGGTGCATTTTGACGAAACGCCTGTCTTTAACATGGCAACCAGCACAATTCCACCGATCCAGATCGACAGTGTGGAATAGAACGGTGCCATCGAAGAACCATAATTTTCAATCTTATAGACCTGATTTGTCTTCAGGCTTACCGGTGCTGCCAGGAACTCTCCGATCACATTAGAATCCCCGGAGATCAGTTCTTCTAATTGTGAGAAATCACCGCTTTGCTGCATTTCTCCGATTTTTCCTGTCGTATTGCTGATTTTTTCTGCTGCTGTATTGAGCAGATTGCAAGAATGATTCAGCGCTGTGTTAATCTGTGTCAGATCAGCCGACGCTGAAGTTGACAAATCATATACCCCGTCTACACCTTCATCCAGGCGATCCATCAAAAGGTTCAGATTACTGCTTGTGTCTCCCATCGAATCTCCCAGTTCATCCAGACTGCTCTTTACATTCTTCTCAAAGTCTGTCTTGATTCCGGCAAGGCTGTCTGCACTTGATTTCACCAGTTTATCTAATTCTGCTTTATCCGTTACTGCTGTATCTGCCGCTCCCTGAAGCGAAGATGCTGTGGACTTAAGCTTATCCCGAAGCTCTGTCTGTGTCGCAATCGTCTCTCCCAGTTTTCCGGAAATACTTCCCTTTAATGCATTCAACTGCGCATTATTTCCAACGTTTATTTCATCTATTGCCGATTTCAGCGAAGTATAGGAATCAATCACTTTCTGAACTCTGGATGCCAGGGTATTCAATGTTCCCGCCACATCGTCCGCGCTCTGAGAGTTTGATGAAAATGCTGAATCAATAATTTCCGACATCTGATCATAGAATTCTTTTCCGGAATTAATTGCCGCATTTACTCCGTCTGTCGCACCGCTGACTGTCTCATCAATTCCACTGAACGATTTTTTCACCTTTTTCAGTGAATCTGTCGTGTTCTTGGAATGCTCCTGTGTTTCCTTCAGGAAACTTCCTGTTGTATCCAGAAGCTGCTGTGCAGAAGTTGTCATTCCCGAAAAAGAGCTTAATGTAGACGATGCCGCACTCAAATCCGAGCCGATCTGATTTAAATTATCCGCAAGATTTTGTGCGATTGCTGCCACTCCGTCCTGATCCGCTACATTCGTAACTGCCTTAAACGCAGTGATCACAGTATCGCTGATCGTCTCTACAAATACCTCATTAACCTGTCTCTGGATCGCACTTGCTCCTTTATCCGTTACTTTTGGTGCGATTGCATTTTCCTTGGCATTCGAATAGTATGTGATACTTGGTTTCTGGATATTTTCAGAAAAAATACTCATCATATTTGAGCTGAAGTCCTTCGGTATCACAATTGCTGCATAATATTTTCCGGACTTTACACCGTCTATGGCTTTTTTTCTTCCGGTAAAAACCCAGTCAAGCTGCGAATTGCTTCGAAGCGATGTCAGTACCCGATCTCCCATATTGATCTGTAACGGAATCAGGCTTCCCTCATATCCTTCATCAACACTTGCGACTGCAACCTTCAGATTACCGGTATTGCCATACGGATCCCAGCTTGCTGCTATATTGAACCACGCATAAAGGCAGGGTACAACTGTAATTCCCATGATAACAATCATTGCGATTACATTATTTTTAATACGCTTTATATCTCTTCGGAAGATTTCCCATATATTTTTCATTCGCCTCTTTCCTCCTTTATCTCATGGATCAGATCTTCTGTTGTCATACCTGTCATAGCAAGCTGTCTTTGCATCTTGTCATGCAGATATTCTACAACGATCAGATATACTGCAAGTCCGATCAGCGATACGATCCACAATATCAGGAAGACCAGTTTTGACTCCAGACTGAACATCAGTATCAGGAAAACCAGTGGTATGATGATCATTCCAAGGAATCCCCATCGGATCATCTTTGGATAACGTTTTTCAAATTTTTCGGATTTCACAAGAAATTCCTGTTTCCATTCATCATCTTCCATAAGTGTCTTCATCATCATTGTCAGTTCCGGACGTTTCCGTTCGGCCGACTCCGTCTCCCCAAGCATTAACTCTGTCTCAGACAGACGTTTATCGAACAAGTGATTCAGGTTCATAAGCAACGGACGTAATACCAGACCGATGAAAAGAGAGATCGGGAAAAATATCGCAAGAATCCCCAGATACTTCCAGATATTTGCTCCATACATTCCTGCAATACATTCACGCATGGCACTGATTCCATATGTGAATGGAAGAAGCGGATGCAGTCTCTGGAAAAATGCCGGTGTCATCTCGATCGGATACGTTCCTGCCGATCCAGGAATCTGCAGGATAACAAGTACAACTCCCAGCGCCTTTCCAATGTGTTTAAAGGTCAATGCCAGTGCGTAGATCAGATTAACATAAACAAACGAACAGAATACACCCACACATACAAACGCTACCGGATGTACACACTGTACTTTCAATAATAAAATATCACCGACACATACGATCAGTCCCTGTACAAGACCTACTGCAACAAATAACAGCCATCTTCCAAAGTAGGCCTGTCCGGCTGTAAACTTCCGTACCTTTTCATCTTTATCAACTTCCTGTTTCAGAATTGATACCAGAATCAGTCCTCCTACCCAAAGTGCAAGATTTGTGTAAAATGGTGTCATTCCCGAGCCATAATTTTCTACATCATATAACACATTTGATTTGATGCTCACCGGAGAGGACATAAAATCTGCAATTGAATCCGCATCAAGTCCTTCCAGTGAAGTCAGTTTCTGATACATCTCTGAACTCTGTAATGCATTTAAATCCGTCTGAACAGATGCCAGTGCCTCATCAACCTGTGTTAACACATCTCCTGTCTGTCCCAATACAGACGCACTGCTTTTCAGGCTGTCATTTAACTGATTTAAAATCGTCTTTAATTGTTCTACTGTCGGCTCAACTCCGGTTAAAGCCGCAGAAAGATTTCCGCTCAGTGAAGCCAGACTGTCCAGTGACTGATTCAGCTGTGGCAGAATCTTCTGATCCAGATTGGTACGGTAATTTTGCAGACTGTCTTTACTTTCTTTCGCAAGTTTTTCCAGTGAAGTACGTGTATTCTTTGCTGTTGTCACTGCGTTTTGAATCCCTTGATTCCCTGTTTTCAGTGAAGATACCAGCTCCTGTAACGATGCATTCTGGTTCTCCAATTCTGTAATTTTCTGTCCGATCACAGCAGATATCTGTTGTCCCAGTTCTGTATGCCCCTGAATCTTATCATTCAATTCTTTCAGCTGTTCCAGAAGTTCCTGATTTTTATCCAGCAGAGACGAAGCCGTTGAAAGGCTGCTGTCTACTGCTGTCAATGCCTGTCCGGCTTTCGTCTCAAACACGCCCAGTTTTGCCGATGCCGAGACATACGTGTCATTTAAAAGTGTCTCTCCGTTCGATAACCCATTGGAGAATTCTGTTGAAAACTGTCCAACCGCTGTTCTGGTATCTGCAAGCACATTTCCACTGTCTTCGATTGCTTTGGCTCCTGACTCTGCAGTAACCGTAACCTGATCCAGCATACTTACCGCACTCGCCATGATCTCATCTGACTTATCCACTGTCTTCTGGAAGTTTTCCAATACCTTATTATATTCGTCCAGATTCTTTCTGGTATCTGCGATAGCTTTGATCAGACTTGAATTTCCTTCACTTACTTTTCCGGATAATTCTCCGGCCTCTTTACTCAATAATTCAGAAATGCTCTCTGCAGCTACGGATGTGAATGTATCATTGATTTCCTGCTGAATCGTGCTCGCACCTGTATCCGTGATCTTTGGTGCTATTGCATTTTTCTTTTCATTAATATAATAATCCAGCTTCGGCTGTTTGATATCTCCTGATAAAATACTCAGAAGTGATTCACTGAAATTATCCGGTATCACGATCGCTGCGTAATATTTTCCGGATCTCACTCCCTTTTTCGCTTCTTTTGCATCTACAAACTTCCAGCCAAGCTGGTCATTTTTCTTCAGATTGTCTACAATATTTTGTCCTGCGTCCAGTGACATCTGCTCACTGTCGGCACCTTTATCCTCATTGGCAATCGCAACCTGGATTCCCTTGGTATTTCCATACGGATCCATATTGGCAGCGATGTTGAACCATGCATAAAGAGACGGCAGCACACTGATTCCAACCAGGATCAGTACTGCTGCACGGTTACGGAACAACCGGCCAAGATCTCTTTTGAAAATCTGAAATGATTTCTTCATCCACTAATCCTCCTTTGTTATTGTCATATAGACATTAGTATAACAAAAACACTTCTGAAAATCTACCCAAAAACTGACGAACGGTCATATTTTTATTGTGCTATTTGCACTTCTGAGATGAAGCGCAAAAATGCATCAGTACAGGTCAATTCCCTATATTGATGCATTTTTATCATTTATTTATTTTACAATGCCAACCATATCTTTCACGGATTCAAATCCATTTTTCTTCATATATGCTTCGATTCCGTCAATAATCTCGATCGTTGCATTCGGATTATAGAAATTCGCAGTTCCTACAGATACTGCAGACGCTCCCGCAAGGATCATCTCAATGGCATCTTCCGGTGTCGCAATACCGCCCATTCCAATAATCGGAATGTTCACTGCCTGTGCCGTCTGATATACCATACGGACTGCAATCGGATGTACAACTGGTCCCGACACACCGCCGGTCTTATTTGCTACCGCAAATGTTCTGCGGTTGATATCAATCTTCATACCCGTCAGTGTATTGATCAATGACAGGGCATCTGCTCCGCCGGTTTCTGCTGCCTTCGCAATCTCCGTAATATCCGTAACATTTGGCGTCAGTTTCATGATGATCGGCTGCTTTGCAATCTTTTTGATCTGAGCCGTCAGCTCCTCTACATGCTTTGCATCCTGCCCGAACGCCAGAAAGCCTGCATTAACATTCGGGCACGAAATATTGATCTCCATCATATCAATCGGCTCATCAGCCAGTCTTTCCACCACTGCCAGATATTCTTCCGGTGCATGGCCACAGACATTGACGATGATCTTCGTATCATATTTCTTCAGAAATGGAATATCTCTTTTGCAGAACAGATCGATTCCCGGATTCTGGAGTCCGATCGCATTCATCATTCCTCCGTAAACTTCAGCTACACGTGGTGTCGGATTACCCGGCCACGGGACATTTGCCACGCCCTTGGTCGTTACCGCTCCAAGACGGTTCAGATCCACAAACTCACTGAATTCTTCTCCCGAACCAAATGTACCGGAAGCCACTGTAACCGGATTCTTCCATTCTACGCCGGCAATATTTACTTTCATGTCCATTATAAATCCACCTCCGTAGATAAGAATACTGGTCCGTCTTTACAGATTCTCTTATTGTTCACATTACTGTGTGCATCTTTTTCTTTTGTCTTGCAGACACATGCCAGACAGGCTCCGATACCGCATGCCATTCTCTCTTCCAGGGAAATATAGCATTCTATTTTCTTCTCTTCTGCATAGGCCTTGATCGCACGCAGCATTGGTGTAGGTCCGCATGCAAATATAATATCGGCATCCAGACTCTGCTCACGGATAGCATCCATGACATTTCCTTTTGTTCCCACGCTTCCATCCTCTGTGGAAATATATAAGGTTCCGTTCTGTTCAAACTCCTCTTTCAGGAACGTATGCGCATCTCTATAGCCGACAACAATCTGCTTTTCTTCACACTGCATCTGCTTTGCAAGTTCCAGAATCGGCGGAACACCAATCCCGCCGCCCATCAGGAATACTTTCTTTCCTTCTGCCTTTTCATATGAAAATCCATTTCCCAAAGGTCCGATCACTGGTACAAAATCTCCAGCCTTTAATTCTGAAAACTGTTTTGTTCCGGTCTTTTCTCCTGTCACACGATATACCAGTCTTAATCTTTTTGCTTCTTTATCAATTTCACAGATACTGATCGGGCGTGGAAGTAATTTGCTTGCATCTGTCGTGTATACAGACACAAACTGTCCCGGTCTGGCAGTCAGCGCTGCTTCTGTCTCAATCCACAGGCTGTAGATTCCATCTGCCAGCATCTCCTGTGACAGAACTTTCGCCTGTTCTTTTTTTCTCTCCATCTTCCTTTATCTCCTGTCAAGATTAATCTGTCTTACTTTTTTCGTTATCAGTCTTTTTTTCGTCTGTTCAGACATTATCTGTTCTCAAGTGCTCCCTTGATATCTGCGATCATCGTCTCAACTGCTGCTCTGGATGCATCACCAAAATTCTCAGCTCCAAATTTTGCATACTGCTCCTGCTTATATGCCGCAATGATTCCTCTGGAAGAGTTTACGATTGCTCCAAGGCCATCTTCATTGAAGAAATGTACCAGGTCTTTTCCTTTTCCTCCCTGTGCACCGTAACCAGGAACCAGAATGTAAGCTTTTGGCATCACTTTTCTTAATACTTTTCCCATCTCCGGATAAGTTGCTCCGACTACTGCTCCGACATAGCTGTACTCATCGCCCATGACTTCAGATCCCCATGCGGCAACTTTTTCTCCAACCAGTTCATATAACGGACGGCCGTCGATCTTCTGATCCTGGAATTCACCGCTTGACGGATTTGATGTCTTAACAAGTACGAAGATTCCCTTCTTTTCTTCTTTACATACGTCCAGGAATGGATTCACTCCGTCTGAACCAAGGTATGGATTCACTGTTACAAAGTCTTCATCAAATGGTGCGTATGTCTTGCTGCCTACTTTCACCTTACCAATATGACCCACGGCATAAGCTGCTGATGTAGAACCAATGTCTCCTCTTTTAATATCACCGATGACAACCAGTCCTTTTTCCTTACAGTAATCTACCGTTTTCTTGAATGCTGCAAGTCCCGGAAGACCAAACTGTTCATACATAGCGATCTGTGGTTTTACAGCCGGAATCAGATCATAAGTCTTGTCCACGATTTCTTTATTGAACTGCCAGATTGCTTCTGCTGCTCCTTCCAGTGTCTCACCATATTCTGCGAACGCTTTTTTCTGTACCTGCTCCGGAATATAGTTCAACATCGGATCTAATCCTACTACAATCGGTGCTCCTGTCTTCTTTATGTTGGCTACTAACTGATTAATCAATGTTTTTTCCTCCTACCTTATATGCATAATCTAAATTTCACATTATTTATATTTTACCATAAGGCATAATAAAAGGGAATGCCAAACTGCATTCCCTTCAAAACTCTTATTTTGCTATGTCACCATCCACAAACGATTACTTCATCTGTGCTTTTACTTCCTCCACAGCTTTATCAAGCTGATTGTCTGCATCCGGATTTTCTTCATTATTTTCGTATTCGACCTTTACATCCGGTGTAATTCCTTTTCCGTTGATGCTTCTTCCCTTTGGAGTGAAATATTCTGCAATCGTAAGTTTTACGGCTGTTCCGTCATCCAGATCAAAAATCTGCTGTACGACACCCTTTCCATATGTCTGGGTTCCGACAATCTTACCGATTCCGTAATCCTGGATTGCCCCGGAGTAAATCTCTGATGCACTGGCACTGTTGCCATTTACCAGAACTGCCAGCGGTTTTGTAAACTGATGTTCTTCGTCAGATTTCATCTCTGTCTTTTTGCCATTTTTATCTTCCGTATACACGATCAGGCCCTTTGGCAGCATCAGATCCAGCATATCACATACTGTACTGAGCGAACCTCCAGGATTATTACGCAGATCCACAACCAGCCCTGTCATTCCCTGTTTTTCAAGATCATCCAATGCTTCTTTGTACTGATCATACGTCACAGTATCAAATTCAGACACTCTGATATAACCAATCTTGTCATCCATCATCTTATACTCAATTGTCTGTGCCTGTACGGTATCTCTTGTTGCAGTCACAGTTACTTCTTTGGCATCTTCACCTCTTAATACGGTGAGTTCTACCGTTGTTCCTTTTTCACCCTTTACCTTACTTACAACTTTAGAGAGATCTTTTCCTGTGACTTCTTTTCCTTCAACCTTATAAAGGATATCATTCTCCTTAAGTCCTGCTTTCTCAGCCGGAGAATCCTTATATATCTGGACCAGAGTGATCACTCCTGTCTCTGTATTCTGAGACATCACAGCACCGATTCCGGAATATTCACCACCAGTTGATTCGTATAATTCTTTTGTTTCTTTTTTGTTATAATATACCGAATACGGATCATTCAGGCCATTGATATAACCTTTATAGACCCCATCTTCCAGATTCTTTTCTTTTACATCCCCCATATAATGCTTCTCGATCAGGTTCTGCAGTTCTGATATCTTATCTTCTGTTTTTGATGTAATATCACTGTTTCCATTATTCACTTTTAATCCACAGGACACGAGTCCTGCCACTAATAACATAGCAAGGGCGCCACAAAGCGCCCCTTTCAAAAAACTTTTTCTGTTTTTCATTTATCTTGCCTCATACTACGATCTGTTCGTTTCTTACAGATAGTTTGCCGGATTTACCGGTGTTCCATTCAACATTACCTGAAAATGCAGATGTGGTCCGGTTGAATTTCCTGTAGTTCCAACCGCTGCAACATTCTGACCTCTGCTGACTTTCTGTCCCGCACTCACATAAATCGCATTGCAATGCATATAATATGTAAGCAATCCGTTTCCATGACTGACTACTAACAGGTTTCCCGCATTTCCGGCATATCCGGCTGAAATAACTGTTCCTGCCGCAGCCGCATAGATTGGCGTTCCTGTTGCTGCTGCAAAGTCAATCCCTTTATGATTCGTACTTGCACCTGCAATCGGCTGTGTTCTGTAACCAAATCCACTCGAAATATATCCACCCGGACAAGGATGTGTAAATGTTCCATTTCCCGACACCACCGATGCCCCGGCGGAACCAGCCGAAGACCCCGATGAGCTTGTATTCTTTTTGGCTGCTGCCTGAGCCTTCTTCGCAGCTGCCGCTGCCGCTGCTGCTTCTTTCTGTTTACGTTCGGCTTCGGCAGCTGCCGCTTCCAGCTGTGCAAGCTTATTCTTTGTATCTCCCAGTTCGCTGGTCAAACTCTGAATCTCACTTTGCTTATTCTTTATCAGTTCATTTACGCTGTCCTGCTTTGTGATCAGATTATCCTGCATCGTCTGCAGTTCTTTATATTCTTTCTTGAGTTCTGCTTCCTGATTCTCGACATTGGTTACAACCTTCTGGAATTCTACCAGCATGTTTCTGTCGTATCCTGATATTCTGCTGATATATTCAGCATTATTCAGCAATTCTCCAATTGACTTTGAAGAGCAAAGGATTTCTACAAATCCTGTATTTCCATTTTCATACATATAACGGATTCTCTTCTTCATACTTTCATACTGTTCATTCTCATCCGCTTTTGCAAGAATCAATTCTTCTTCTTTATTTGTGATCTCATCTTCTTTTGCAGAAATCTTTTTCTTAGTTTCTTCCATCTCGCCCGTCAGCTTTTTCAGCTGATCTGCCAGAGATGTTTTCTCATTTTCAGCAGCTTTCTTCTTGCTTTCCAGTTCTTCTGCTTTTTTCTTTGTATCATCAATTTCTGTTGCATATGTCTGCACAAACATTCCGCTTACAAGCGTAAGCACCAGCAGAAGGCTTATCATCTTCTTTCTTTTTATCATATGACGCTCCTTTCCGAGCCAGAACTTTTATACCTTCAGATGTTTGCGGATTGTAAAGAAACTTCCCACAAAACCGATTCCAACACCCAAAGCAATTCCAATTGGAAGTAATGTTCTGTAAACAGTTGCTACCGGAAGGAAATCTACAATATTATTCAGAAGGCTGAATTTTGTCATAATGTATGTAATTGCCTTATCATACATAAAATAAAGCAATACGAGCGGGATTACAGCTCCGACAGCTCCGATAATCAGACCCTCTATTACAAACGGCGCACGGACAAATCCGTCTTTTGCTCCGATATATTTCATAATTGCAATTTCTTCACGTCTTACCGTAATACCCATAGTGACCGTATTACTGATCAGGAAAATTGACACTGCCAGAAGAATTGCAATAATTGCTACCGATACATATCCCACCAACTTGTTCACACTGGTAAGAGTCTTGGCTACTACGTCTGATTTATTAACTTTACGCACCCCATCCAGCGACTTTGCATAAGACACTACATCTTTCTGCTTTGATACGTCTGAAAGATATACTTCGTAGTTATCTGAATTGGCAAGCGGGTTATCACTCTTAAATCCTTCTGCCAGATCACTTGATTCTCCAAAATACTGATCTTTAAACTTATTCCATGCTGCATCCGCACTTACATAATTTACTTTCAGTACTCCATCTTCTTTCTTCAGCTGGGCACCAATTGTATCTTTTTGTTCTTTTGTAGTATCTTCATTAAAAAATACTGTAATAGCAACACCTTCTTCTGCTTTTTCTACAATATAACTAAAGTTAACTACAATGGAATAGAACAATCCGAACAGGAAAATGCATGCCGCCATCGTTGCGATCGAAGCAACGGAAAACATCTTATTTCTGCGGATGTTCTTAACCCCTTGTTTCATCGAATATCCTATTGTACTAATTCTCATGCTTATACCCACCTTTTTTCTCGTCGCTTACGATGACACCCTTTTTCATCGTAACAACTCGCTTCTGCATTTCATTTACGATCTCCTGGTTATGCGTAACGACAAGAACTGTAGTTCCTCTGTCATTCGCTTCTTCCAATAACTTCATGATTTCCCATGAGTTTGTCGGATCCAGGTTACCCGTAGGCTCATCTGCCAGAAGAATAGCAGGTTCATTCACGATCGCTCTTGCAATCGCAACCCTCTGCTGTTCACCACCGGATAATTCCTTCGGAAATGCTTTGTATTTCTGGGCAAGCCCTACCAGTGACAGTGCCGCCGGTACTTTTTTCTTGATAATTCTTGTAGGTGTCTCTGTAACTCTCTGCGCAAACGCAATATTTTCATAAATATTTCTGTCTTTCAACAAACGGAAATCCTGAAATACAACGCCGATATTTCTTCTGTACATCGCAACTTTGCGATGTTTCATACGGCTTAAATTATTGCCATTTACAATAATCGTTCCCGAAGTAGGTTCCAGTTCTTTCATGATAAGCTTGATCAAAGTAGACTTACCAGAGCCGCTGTCTCCTACAATAAACACAAATTCACCCTGTTCAATCTTCAGATTGATTCCATTCAGGGCTGCAACCCCTTTTGAGTACTCTTTCGTTACTTCTCTTAGTTCAATCATATGTTCCTCCTGATTATTAATACTCCAGTGACTCCATATACTTCATATATTTCACAACCATAAGTGCGATTTTGAATGTAATGGCGTCTTCGAACACACGGAGATCCAGACCGGTACTCTTTTGTAATTTGTCCAGTCTGTATACCAGTGTATTACGGTGTATATATAATTGTCTGGATGTCTCTGATACGTTCAGATTATTCTCAAAGAATTTATTGATTGTTGTCAATGTCTCCTCATCGAAATCATCCGGTGATTTCCCCTCAAAAATCTCACGTATGAACATCTTACACAGCGGAATCGGAAGCTGATAGATCAGACGTCCTATTCCCAAAGCACTATATGCGATGACACTTCGCTCACTAAAGAAAATCTTGCCGACATCAAGTGCCAGCTTGGCTTCTTTATATGATTTTGATACTTCTTTGATATCATTTACAACCGTTCCGTATGCGATCAGAACATCTTCTTCTCCGTCTTCTTTCAGGAGTGTATACATATTCTCCGCAATCTTCTCCAGTTCTGTATGTCCATCATTTGGCTCCAGTTCTTTTACCACGATGATATTTTTCTCATCAACGGCCGTCACAAAATCTCTGCTACGATTACCAAGAAGGTTTCTTACATTATCCAGCGCATTCGTATCTTTTTCGTGCTTTGTTTCAATAATAAAGATAACACGTCTTACTTCTGTGTCAATATGTAATTTCTTAGCACGGTTGTAAATATCTACCAGCAACAGATTATCTAACAGCAGGTTTTTGATAAAATTATCTTTGTCAAATCTTTCTTTATATGCTACAAGAAGATTCTGAATCTGGAAGGCCGCAATCTTACCTACCATGTAAACATCATCACTTCCTCCATTGGCAAGAAGAATATACTCTAACTGATGTTCATCAAAAATCTTAAAAAACTGATATCCCTGTACGACCTGACTGTCTGCCGGGGATTCTACAAAGGAGATAACCTCCTCTACATAGTTCTCCTGTTCTGAAAATGTGCTTGCAAGAGATTTACCGTCTGTGTCCATCACGCAAAAGTCAATTCGTGTAATCCCTTTCAATCCTTCAATTGTGTTTTGAAGTATTTGATTAGATATCATATTCCATCTCCTCCACTCTTTTCAATATACATTTTCCACAACAAATCTTATCTACAAATTTCCAAAATGTATACTGTCAAATCTTATCTTAATATATATGACCAAAAAAATAAAGAGGGAATCACACTTTTTTGGTGATTTCCTCAGTTTTTTTACAATTTATTCACATTTATCCCATAGACATAGTGACGAAACATATTTCTTATGTTTTTCTTAGGATTTTGTTTTTAGCTTATTTTTTTCCATTTCACGCTTAAATATATGATTCAACAGAAATTTTGCCAGCTTCCCATGACCAAGTCCCTGCCTGTGATCCGAGAACATTCTATTCCCGACGCCGACCCATACTCTTGCATCCAAGAGATTCCTGTTTTTCGCTATAAAATCTT
>UMHS01026714.1_pt1 | contig 12794 bp, 9 predicted proteins | sample 1965611 | NCBI WGS metagenome assembly UMHS01 (sample SAMEA4836106, study PRJEB28245) | human gut metagenome | biome: gut microbiome; material: fecal sample | place: Denmark | collected 2008
TGCCCGCGGCGGAGCGTGTCGCGGTCGAGGACGCCGGCGAGGGCCTCGCGCGCGTCACCGCCACCGGCATCGGCGGCCACGCCTCGATGCCGGCCGGCACCGTCAACGCCATCGGCGTGCTCGCCCGCTACCTGCTCGCGAACGACCTCGCCGGAGACGGCGAGCGCCCCTTCCTCGAGCTGCTCGCGACCCTCACCGAGGACGCCTACGGTCGCGCTGCCGGCGTCGCCGCGACCGACGACAAGTTCGGCGACCTCACGCTCGTCGCGGGCGTCGTCCGCACCGAGGGCGGCCGCTTCGTGCAGACCGTCGACTCCCGCTTCCCCACCTCCACGACCGCCGAGGACATCACCGCGCGTCTCGGCGAGCTGGCCCGCGCGCACGGCTGCGCCTACGAGGCGTCCCGCGGCGAGAGTCCCTTCTACGTCAGCCCCGACAGCCCCGAGGTCCACGCCCTTCTCGACACCTACGCCGAGTACACGGGGCGCGAGGGCCGCGCGTTCACGATCGGCGGCGGCACCTACGCGCGCCACTTCCGGCGCGCCTGCGCCTTTGGCCCGCAGGACCCCGCCGACGAGCTGCCCGGGTGGGTCGGCGGCGAGCACGGCCCCGACGAGGGCGTCTCCGAGGAGGCGATGCGCCGCGCGCTCAAGATCTACATCGTCTCGATCGCCCGCCTGATGGAGCTCGAGCTGTAAATCATACGCACCCCACGGCCAGGGGCGGCGAAGGTCCGGCGCTCAGACAGCTTGCCGCAGAGAACGCGGCAAGAACTCGCGGCGGACCTTCGCCGCCCCTGGCCTTATCGCTGCCTACGCGCGCATCTCCTCGGTGTCCGCGACGATCTCGCGGGCGATGCGGTGGAGCTGGGGGTCGTGCTCCAGGGCGTCGGCCGTCCTCTCCGGCAGGTAGACCGAGAGGCGCCCACCGAGCGTGCGGAACGTCGCCCAGCCGTCGGCGTCCACGACGACGTCGTCCTGCTCGCCGATGACGCAGCCCCAGCGCTCGCCCGCGTGGCGCGCGCCCACGAGCATGCGCTTCTCGCCCCCGTCGCGGTCGGTGAGGACCACGGCGACGCCGCTTCCCTCGTGCTCGTCGTCACCCTCGCGCGTCCAGCCGATCACGTCCGGCGCGTCAAGGAAGTCGTGCTGCAGGCCGTAGGCGAAGCGCCGGCGGATCTCCATCAGCAGCGGGAGCTCCCCGACCGCGGGTATGTTGCCGTCGTTGGGCATCCCGTAGAGGTCTCCGTAGAAGACGCAGGGGTAGCCGGCCTCGCGCAGGAGGATCAGCGCGTAGGCAGCGGGCTTGAACCACGTCTGGACGAAGGACTGCAGCGCCTGGCCGGGCTGGGTGTCATGGTTCTCGGCAAAGGTCACGGCATGCACCGGGTCGCGCTCCACAAGCGTGCCCGAGAAGATCTTTGAGAGGTCGACGTCACCGTTGGAGCAGCTCGCGCGATAGAGGTTGTAGTGCAGCGGCACGTCGAAGAGCGACATCGCGCGCTCGTCGCCGAGGTAGGCGGCGAGCTCGTCCGCCGTGCGGGCCCAGTACTCGCCCACGGTGAAGAGCTCCCTGCCGGCGTGCGCCCGCACGGCATCGAGCCAGCGCAGGTAGAACCCGCGGTCGATGTGCTTGAGCGCGTCCAGCCGGAAGCCGTCGAGCCCGCAGGCGTCCACGTACCAGCAGCCCCAGCGCACGAGCTCCTCGAAGATGCGCGGGTCGTTCACGTCCACGTCTGCGCCCATGAGGTAGTCGTAGTTGGCGTTCTCGCTGCGGTCCACGGCGTCGTCCCAGTGCTTGCCGTCAAAGAGGAAGATCGCCTTGCGCTTGGCGCGGTCGTCCCAGTCGACGCCGTGGAAGCATGTCCAGTCCCAGGTGAAGTCCGAGTAGGCCCCGGCGCGACCGGGGAACGAGAAGCGCGTCCACGCCGAGATGGTCTGCGGCGCGCCGACCCTCTCGCCGCGGTTGCCCGCCTGCACCTCCTGCGCGAGGACGTCCTCGCAGCCGTCCGCGCCGAGGCGCTGGTTGAGCACGACGTCCGCCAGGGCCTGGATGCCGCTGCCCTGCAGCGCGCGCACCGCGGCCTCGTACTCCGCGCGCGTGCCGTACTTGGTGCGCACGCTCCCCTTCTGGTCGAACTCACCGAGGTCGTAGGTGTCATAGACGCCGTAGCCGACGTCCTCGGCGCCCTTCTCGCCCTTGTAGGCGGGAGGGAGCCAGACGGCCGTGATGCCCTCGTAGGCAAAGGCGGGGGCCTGCTCCGCCAGGCGGCGCCAGTGCGAGCCGTCGGGGGGCAGGTACCAGGAGAAACCCTGGAGCATGGTTCCGTTCGTCACGATTCCTCCGTGATCTCCTGCCCGGACACGAGGGCTATGCCCGCCGCCGCGGCGAGCTCCTCGGGCGTGGGCTGACGGTCGACGCGGACGGCCAGGTAGACGCAGGTGGCCATGAAGACGATGTCGAGCACGAGGTCGAACGAGAGGCCAAAGACGCCACGCTCCGCCACGCGTCCGGCCGCCTGGACGACGTCGAGCGCGAGCGAGATCGACGCCACCACCAGAAACGGCTTGATCTTCTGCGGGCGGTTGGACCCCCAGATGCCGAGCGCGCCCACGCCGATGCTCAGGCCGGCGGCAACACCACCCGCGATGACCAGCGCATAGAGCGTGCCCGTCACCGTGACCGGCACGCCCGAGATGACCGCGCGCTCCCCCTCGCCGTAGACGACGAGCGCGGCGCCGAGCACGCAGACCACCACGAGGGTGAGCGCACCCTTGAGGATGACCAGCTCGGAGAGCAGGTGCAGCACGCGCTGGTGGCGCGAGCGCAGGAACGTCTCGCCCGAGACGCCCTTGTCGTGCTCCTCCTTGACCTTGTCGGCCAGGCGCGAGCAGATGAGCACGTAGACGATCGTGGTGGTGAGGACGATGGGGTTGAACAGGATGAAGGTCCCCATGCCCCATCCCCACACGATGGCCACGAGCACGGCGAGTCCCACGAGGTAGCACAGGAACCGGTACGGCCCCACGCGCGCGGAGTTGTTTGACGCGGCGAGGCCGAGCACGGCCGTGAGGATGAGCAGCCCGGCGACCACGAGGATCATCACGCCAAAGGTGACCGACGCCCACAGGTCCGCGCCGCCGATCACGCCCGGGACGAGCACGAGCAGGCCGCCGACAAGAACGAGCAGGCCGATGCCGCCCATGAGTATCGACACCATGCGCAGGACTGCCTGCGTGGGCGTACGCGGGACCGAGGGCTCGAGGTCCTCCATGCGGCTCCCTTCGAACGCGCTTCCGGACGTAGGGAGTATACCCGAGCGCACCGTTCTTCTCGCCCGAGCGGGCTGCGGCGTGCCGTGCGCTCCAGGAATCGTCGCCCTTGTCCGTGCGCCTTCTAGAAAACGTCGCCCTTGTCCGCGCGCCGTCTAGGATTTGCGAGGGTTGTCCCGGCTCCGCCGCCTGAGACGGGACAAAGGCGGTAATTCCTGGAGCTTTTCCGGACAAGGGCGCGGATTGCTAGATCAGCTCCGGACAAGGGGCGCGTTTTCTAGATCGACTGGTGACAAGGGTGGGCTTTCCTAGAAGGCTCCAGGACAAGAGCGCGAATTCCCGGACCATACGACGGGACAAGAACCGCGTGTACGAGAAGAACGTTCAACATGGAATTCGCGAAAAGACCGCGGGGCGGAGACGCCGTCACGTCCCCGCCCCGCTCGACCGCCGCTATTCAGCAGGCGCCACCTCCAACAGGGGCGCGCCCGCACAGACGACATCCCCGGCGACGATCTCAACGGACTCAAAGTCATCCGAGTTGGTCACCACCACGATGACGCAGTCAGGATGCCCGGCCCTGCGAATCTTCTCTCGACTCATCCGGACGAGAGCCTGGCCCGCCGAGACGCGATCGCCTGGCTTCACGAACACCTCGAAGCCGTCGCCCTGCATCTCGACAGTGTCGACGCCGATGTGCACAAGCACCTCGATGCCCTCGTCCGAGCACAGGCCCAGCGCATGGCCCATCACCGTCTGCACGGTACCGGATGTCGGGGCATACACCGCGTCGTCCTCGGGCCAGACGGCACAGCCCCGCCCCATCAGCCCCCGAGCAAAGACCGGGTCCGGCACGTCGGCCATCGCTGCCGTGCGGCCGCTTGCCGGCGAGCAAATCCTGTTGGGGGCCGCGACGGCATCCACGCCGCACGGCACCGAAGAGGCCGCCCTCCTGAGTCTGTCGAGAAGTCCCATGTCTACCCCAGATCCTCGCCGTTGCTGGCGATCACGCGCTGGTACCACCAGAAGCTGTCCTTGCGGGTACGCCCGAACGTACCGTGCCCCTCGTTGTCCGCGTCGACGTAGATGAAGCCGTAGCGCTTGCTCATCTCGCCGGTGGAGACGCTCACCAAGTCGATGCAGCCCCACGGCGTGTATCCGATGAGGTCCACCCCGTCGTCGACCGCCTTGGCCATCTCCTCGATGTGCCGCCGCAGGTACTCGATGCGATACGGGTCGTGGACGCTGCCGTCCGCCTCGACCGCGTCGACGGCGCCGAGGCCGTTCTCGGTGATCATGACGGGCACCTGGTAGCGGTCGTACACCTTGTTGAGGGTGTAGCGCAGCCCGACGGGGTCGATGGGCCAGTCCCACTCCGTGACCTCGAGGTAGGGATTGCGCACGCCTCCCATGATGTTGCCGCTCGTCTGGTCGGAGAACTCCTCCGCCCGCGTGGTCTGGCAGATGCTCTGATAGTACGAGAAGGTGTAGAAGTCGCAGGTGCCAGCCCTGAGATCGTCCTTCTCGGCCTCGGAGAGGGACAGCTCGATGCCGTTGCGACGGAAGTACGTCCACGCGTAGTAGGGGTACTCCCCCCGCAGCATGACGTCGGCGCACATGCAGTTCCTCACGAGGTCGTCCGACTGCACGAGCAGCTGGTCGTTGGGGTCGCACGTACGCGGGTACTGCGTGATATGACAGATCATCGTGCCGAAGTGGAACGCGGGGTTGATGCTGCGCCCCGCGCGCACCGCGCGGGCGCTGGCGATAAGGACGTTGTTCAGCGCGTTCAGGCGCTCCGCTGGATCGTCGTCGACCTCGCGCGTGAAGGCCTCGGTGCCCTCGTGGAGAATCCCGCCCTGGATGAGCCCCGCCAGCGGAAGCAGCAGGTTGTTGACCTCGTTGAAGGGCAGCCAGTAGCGGACGAGGTCACGGTAGCGCACGAAGACCGTCTCGCAGTAGCGCACGTAGAGGTCGATGACGCGCTTGTTGGTCCAGCCCCCGTAGCTCGTGACGATGTTGAGCGGCATCTCGTTGTGCGAGAGCGTCACCACGGGCTCGATGCCATGGGCACGAAGCTCGCGGAACACATCCTCGTAGTGCGCGAGGCCCGCCTCGTTGGGCTCGGCGTCGTCACCGTTGGGGAAGATGCGCGTCCAGGCAATGGACAGGCGATACGCCTTGAAGCCCATCTCGGCGAAGAACGCGATGTCCTCCTTGTAGCGGTGATAGTGGTCGCAGCCCCAGTCGTAGGGGTAGACGAAACCCGCCCTGCGCGTGAGCCCGACCGGCCGAGGGGTGGTGTGAGAGCCCGCCGCCATCACGTCGGCGACGGAGACGCCCTTGCCGTCCTCGTTCCAGGCGCCCTCGCACTGGTTCGCCGCGGTGGCGCCGCCCCAGAGGAACCCTTCCTTGAATGCAGCCATCTTACTCACGCCTCGCTATCGCTGAACTTGAGCACGCGCATCATGACGACGGTCACGACCATGGCGACGCCGACACCGAGCAGGTAGAACGGGAAGGTCTCGGTCATGGCCAGCGGGAACGTGCCAAAGGGGACGAAGCCGAACGAGAGGTACTGCACCTTGAAGAGGCCCATGATGAAGCCACCGACTCCGCCGCCCACCATGCAGGCGATGAGCGCCTTCTTGAAGCGCAGGACGAGGCCGAAGAGCACGGGCTCGGTCACGCCGATGAGCGCGGTGATGCCCGTCGAAGAGCCGAGGGCCTTGACGTTCTTGTCGCGTGCCGCGAAGAAGATGTAGAGGGCGCAGGCGGCCATGGCGGCGTTGGACGCGGCGTTGCCCGGATAGAGGACGTCGTAGCCCATCTCCGCAATGTTCTGGGCAATGAGCGGAATGAAGGCGGTCTGCATGCCAGTGGAGAGGATGAACGGATAGGTCAGGGCGTACACGGCCATGCCCACGGGACCAAAGGCGTTATAGAGCCACATCACCGCCTCGGCAACGAAGGTGCCGATCCAACCCCCGAGCGGGGCGAGGATGGTGAACCCGACGAGCGCGGAGAGGATGAACGAGACGAACGGCGTGACGATGATGTCGATCATCTCCGGCACGACCTTTTTGCAGGCCTTCTCGACCCACGACATGAAATAGACCGTCAGGATGGCGGGAACCACCGTCGAGGAGTAATCCGCGTAGGTGATGGGGATGATGCCGAACAGCTGGACGGTCTCGCCCGCAAGCCCCGTGAACGTGGGGTGAACGAGCGCCGCGCCCAGAGCCGCTGCGACGAACGGGTTGCACTTGAAGCGCTTGCCCGCCGAGAAGGCGATCAGAATCGGCATGAAGTAGAAGGCGGTGTTGGCGCACGTGTAGAAGAACGTGTACTCCGGCGACTCCATGCTGATCAGGCCGAAGGAGGCGATGGAGTAGAGGATGCCCTGGAGCAGGCCGCAGCACACGACCGCCGGGATGAACGGGACGAAGATTCCGGAGACGGTGTCGAGGAACAGCTCGACGACGTGCTTGGGCGAGAAGTCCCTCTTGCCGCCGGCGAGGCCGGCGTCGAGGTTCTCGTCGACGGCCGCCTCCTCGGCAAAGCCGTCATGGGCGCAGATTGCCGCATAGGCGGCGTCGACCCCACCGCCGATGACGACCTGGAACTGGTCTCCGACCCACTGGCTGCCCATGACGCCCGGCAGCGCCTCGATGTCGCCGGTGCGCACGAGCCCCTTGTCCTTGACCGTGAAACGCAGACGCGTCACACAGTGCGTGAAGTGAGAGACGTTCGCCTTGCCTCCGAGCAGTCCGACGACGTTCTCGGAAAGCTCCTGATACTTGTTCTGTTTGGCCATGAGTCTTCCTTTCCGGCCAGACGGGCACCTGCCCGCCGCAGCTAGCTCTCTTCCTTGACACGAAGCCTGTTGACATGGATGAAGACGTAGAGCCGCTCCTCGTCGGTGACCTCGCAGCCCCACTCCTCGCGCAGGTGTCCGCAGATCTTCTCGACGCAGGCGTCAACCTGCGGATAGTCCGTCCGTACGTCGGCATAGAGCTCGAGGTTTGCGCCATCGAGGCTCTTGCCGGCATGCAGGCGCCCGAAGAGGTAGTTCATGTGCGTGGCGTAGCGAGAGTACGCAAAGGACGAGCGGTTCACCGTGATGGAGAACTCTCGCTCAACGATCTCGGTGATGTCCTCGAGCATGTCCTCGTCACGCTGGGCGCTCGCGAGCTCTGCCTCGGTGGCAAAATCCGCGCGTGCGTTCACGATGTTGAGGGCGATGCCCGCCGCCTCGGCATCCCGCAGGTTGGCCCTGAACTCCCGCCGCAGGCGCCGAACAGCCTGACGCGCGATGCGATACTCGTCGGGGTAGCTCTGCTCAACGTCAAAGGCAAGCGGCATGCTCACGTAGACGCCGTCGCGTGCGCGCTTGAGCGCAAAGGAGATGTGATCCGCAAGCGTGAAGGCGAGGTTCGGGCTCAGCTGATAAGAGAGCTCGTCCCTGGCGCGCTCGGCAAGATCGGCGGAGAACACCATGACGTCCTCGGGTATACCCTCGATCCCAGCCAGGACCTTGGGGCTCACGTTATAGAACGTCTGCGTGACATCCTCGAGGGCGATCTCCCTCGGCAGCTTGCCGTAGCCTATCCCCTTCCCCATCGCAATGAGCTCGTTGCCGGCACTGTCGACGCACACGGCGATGTTGTTGTTGATGCTGCGGACAGCTCGCACGGACGCCACCTCCTTCCCATGATTTGCCGCGTCGTTTCGCTCGTCCCCTACGTACGCTCGAGGCAAAGAAAAACTCCTCAAGGCATCCGGCGCGCTTGGCACGCAAAGCGGTTAATGCCTCAAAGAGTTACATCCCGAACGAAACTATGCGGTTGTACAGGCTTTCGGTGCACGCCCTTGCGGTAACGTCCCGATGCCAGAAACATAGGTCCTTGCTTGATCTGACACGGGCAAACGGCGGCGAACGGTCGACTTTTGGCGGCAGGCGTCTTAGTCGATGCCAACGAGACGTACTGTCCCGTTGGGCCACATATGGGCTGCGGCGTGCCGTGCGCTCCAGGAATCGTCGCCCTTGTCCGTGCGCCTTCTAGAAAACGTCGCCCTTGTCACCAGCCGCTCTGGGAATCGGGGGGCTTGTCCGCATGCCGTCTAAGAATCGTCGCCCTTGTCCGCGCGCACTCTAAGAATCGTCGCGCTTGTCTCGCCGCGGGCGGCGGAGCCGGGACAACCCCCGCAAATCCTAGAAGGCACGCGGACAAGGGCGGCATTTCTCGGACGACGTGCGGACAAGGGCGGGGTTTCCTAGAAGGCACGCGGACAAGGGCGGGACTTCCTAGAAAGCGCGCGGACAAGGGCGGGGTTTCTCGGAAGGCGCGCGGGCAAGGGCCGGAAAACCTAGATTGGCCGGGCGACCCGTGCTGCGGCTACGACAGCGCGATCCCGCCGAGCCAGCCGCACAGCGGCGTGGCGAGCGCGCTGTAGTAGCTCGTCCAGTACGAGAGGCTCGTCGAGCGGACGTAGCCAACGTTGTCCATGACCGTGCCGTTGCCGATGTAGATGCCGATGTGGCCGTAGATGCGGCCCGCGGCGCTCGCCGGGGAGCAGTTGACGGCGATGATCATGCCCGGCTGGATGTTCGACGGCAGGGTGTGGCACCAGGAGTAGTACATGTCGTCGGCATTGCCCCAGAACGAGCCCACGCCGGCGCGGATGAAGACGTTGGTGACCCAGGCGGCGCACAGGCCGGAGCCCGGCGAGGGCGTGGAGTAGCAGGCGTTGATCACGGAGGAGAGCGAGCCGCTGCCGGTGACCGGCGGGGTGTCGGTCACGGTGTTGGAGCCGCCCTGGTTCTGCATCTGCTCGGCGAGCTGCTGCGCGGCGAGCAGCTCGGCGTCGCGCTGCTCCATGAGGTCCTGGACCTCGGCGGAGAGGCTGTCGACGAGCTCCTGCGACTCCTGCTGCTTGGCGCGGGCCTCCTCGAGCTGGGCCTCCTGCTGCGCCTGGAGCTCCTCGAGCTGGGCCTTCTGCTCCTCGAGCTGGGCGCGCTCCTCCTCGAGCTGGGCCTTGAGGTCGCGGACCTCCTGGATCATCTCGCTGTCCGCCTCGGTGATCTTGTCGAGGTAGTAGATGTTGCTCGTGAGCTCCTCGAAGGTCGCCGAGGAGAGCAGGAGGTCGATCGTCGAGGACGGGCCCGCCTTGTAGCTCGAGCTCATGCGCTGGCCCAGGATCTCCTGCTTCTCGTCGATCTGGGCCTGCGTCTCATCGATCTGGGCCTGCTTCTCGTCGATCTGCGCGGTGACCTCGGCGACCTGTGCGGTCGTCTCGGAGAGCTGGGTGGCGATGGTCTCGTACTCGGCGGAGATGCGGTCGAGCTCGGCCTGCGCCTCCTCGTAGCTCAGCTGAGCCGCGTCGAGCTTCTCCTGGGTGGTCTCCGCGCGCGCGACGCCGGGGAGCGCGGTCGCGCAGATGCCGGCGCCGATCAGCAGGCGCAGGGCGTCGCGCCGCGTGACGCAGCGCGCCGTGATGCCGGCGTCTGTCGCAGGGGTGTTCAAACGGGGCATGGAGTCTCCTTGGTGCGTCACAGGTGGGTTTTCGTGAAACTCTGCGCACCATTCTAGCGACAAACGCGCGCCATCACGAGAGGCACACGCGTCGCCGGCTCCCGCCCCCGCTCAGCGGTTCTCGATCCTGGCGACGTTGCCGACCGTGATCGTGATGCGGCCCTCGGCGTCGGTCGAGAAGTCCAGGTAGCCCGGTCGCTCCGCGAGCTCGGACGGAAAGGTGATCTCCACGCCGGTGTCGGTGCGGATCCGGTGGCTGCGGGTGAGCCGCCCGGCGACCCCGCGGCGGACGGGCGCCTCCTCGGGCAGGGCGGCCTCGCGGACGCGCTGCTCAAAGCGCTCCGCGACCTCCGGGCGCTCGGCAAAGACCACGCGCCCGACCTCGGCGGGCGAGAAGGACTCCTCCACGTCGGCGCTTCTCGCCACCGCCGCCTTGGCGCGCCCGACCTCGACGGCCGGCTCGAGGCCGAACTCCTCGGCCACGTCGCGCACGATGACGCTCACCTCGTCGATCACCTCGTGGCTCGACGCCTCGCTCGAGCACCGCAGGAACCGCTCGGGGATGATGCTCACGCGCTCGCCGCCGACGGCCCGCTCCTTGTCGTGGAAGTCTATCGCGCCGGTCTCGGCGTCCACGAGCACGTAGGACGCCACCTTCTGCGAGGGGTTGGGCAGCGTCGCGTCCACGCGCGCAATGTCGTTGGCGTCCCCGGCGACCTCGTGCACGAACGCCTGTCGGCGCGGGAGCAGCATGACCGAGAAGAACCTCCTCCCGGCGGGCCCGTCGAACTCCGCGTCCTTCTCGCCCGCGCCGTCCGTGTCGGTGAAGTCCGCCACGAGCAGGTCGCACTGCTCGAGGTCCTCCGTGCGGCGCAGCTCCTCCCAGAACCACTGCGCGATCTCGACCGAGAACTCCACGAACTCCCGGTCGCCCGCGAGGTAGCGCCGGAGCTCCCCGGCAAAGCCGGAGTCCGGCGCGAACGCGCCGTGGCGGCTCTCCGCGCATGACGAGATCTTGCGCAGGTGGCGCTGGACGAAGGAGCGCGTGGCGCGCACCGTGAGGTCGAGCGGCCGCTCCGAGAGGTAGGTCGAGCCGGAGTCGAAGTCAAAGACGTGCAGGATCGCGCGGTCTACCTTGAGCATGGGGCTCCCTTGCTGCTGCGGTGTTCGTCGTGCGGCGGACTGCCGCGGCCCCCCATGATAGCGCTCCCCGCGGTCGGGCGGACCCCCGGCGCGAGCGCCCCGCTCCCCCTCGGGCTACTTGCCGTCCTCCTCGCGCTCGAGCGAGGGAAGCTGGTCGCGGAACGTGTTCTCCGTGGCGTTGGCGTGCGGGGACTTCTTGGCGTAGCGGCGCACCGCAGCGGCCGTCTTGTTGATCGACTGCAGCGTGCCCGCGCCGGCGACGCAGCCGCCCGGGCAGGCCATGCCCTCGATCAGGTAGCCGGGGTACTTGCCCTTGACGGCGTCCTTCATCATCTTGCGGCAGTTCTCCAGGCCCTCGGCGTTGACGACGCTGACCTCGCGCTCGGGGTCCATGACCTTGATCGCGTTGACGACTGCGCTGGCGACGCCACCCGCCACCGCAAAGCCGCGGCCGTCGGCGGAGGCCACCTCAAAGTCGGAGCTGCCCTCGCCCTCGAGCTTGGTGTACTCGTCGATGCCGCGCGCCTTCATCATGCCGGCCATCTCCTCGAAGGTGAGGACAAAGTCCACCTCGGAGCGCACGGATTTGCGCATGGCCTCGAGCTTCTTGGCCGAGCAGGGTCCCACAAAGACGATCTTGGCGTTGGGGTGCTGCTGGCGCAGCAGACGCGCGGTCAGCGTCATGGGCGTGAGGGCCATCGAGATGCACTCCGCGTGCTCCGGGAACTCGGTCTTGGCCATGACCGACCAGGCCGGACAGCAGGACGTGCCCATGAACGGGATCTTCTCGGGCACCTCCTCCATGAAGTCCTCGGCCTCCTGGACGGTGCAGAGGTCGGCGCCCACGGCGACCTCCTCCATGCCGGAGAAGCCGAGCATCGTGAAGGCCTGGCGCAGCTTGTCCACGTTGCCCTTGCCGCCGAACTGGCCCACAAAGGCCGGCGCCACCTCGGCGATGACCTCGTCACCTCGGTTGATGGCCTGAATGACCTGGAAGATCTGGCTCTTGTCGGCAATGGCGCCAAACGGGCAGTTGATCAGGCACTGCCCGCACGAGACGCACTTCTCGTAGTCAATCTGGGCGCGGCCGTGCTCGTCGGAGCCGATCGCGTGCATGCCGCAGGCGTCCGCGCACGGGCGCACGTGGTGCTGGATCGCGTGGTAGGGGCAGGCGTTGAAGCACATGCCGCAGTGAATGCACTTCTCTTGGTCGATGTAGGCCTTCTTGTGGCGGAAGGAGATGGCGCCCTTGGGGCAGATCTCGCGGCAGGGGTGCGCCAGGCAGCTCTGGCAGGCGTTGGTCACGCGGTAGACGTTGTCGTCGCACGCGTTGCAGGCAAACTTGATGACGTTGATCAGGGGCGGCTCGTAGTAGGTCTCGGGCACGGCGGCGTCGGCGATGCCGTCGGTGACGCTCGAGCGCTTGTCGACGTCCTGCAGCGGCAGGCCCATCGCCAGGCGGATGCGCTGCTCCACGATCGCGCGCTCGAGGAAGACCGACTCGCGGTAGGTGGCAACGTCGCCGGGGATGATCTCGTACGGGAGGTCGCGCAGCTTGCGGCGGGTGGTCTTCTCGTCGTCCTCGGCCATGTCGTAGGCGATCTTGGCCACGTTGGAGAACACGTTGCGGCGGATCTCGGTCAGGTTGGTGTAGACGCCGCGCATGGTATCGGCCATGGTTGCCCCTCTCCCGGGTGTCTCGTCGTACGTGGGCGCGCCTCCCCTCGAGGCGCTCCCTCAACCGTCCAGTATCGCACAGGTCGGGGGGTTTCGTGGGGCGCGCCGCCGCCGGAGCGGCGGGCGGCTCGTCACAGGCCCTCCGGGCGCGCGGGCGAGAGGCGCG
>UMHS01026738.1_pt1 | contig 12752 bp, 10 predicted proteins | sample 1965611 | NCBI WGS metagenome assembly UMHS01 (sample SAMEA4836106, study PRJEB28245) | human gut metagenome | biome: gut microbiome; material: fecal sample | place: Denmark | collected 2008
CCGCCCCTACAGACACAATGACATTTTATAATCAAATAATTCTAGACAACCTGCGTGAAACCGTATGAAAGAGGTTTTCTCGATCTACGGTTTCAATTACCCTGTGACAGGCGAACAAGCGGTTGGATTTAATATTAATAATACTAAAGTAATGAAATTAAAAGTTCTACTGCTTTTCCCTCTGTGAAGACCGGACGGCAGACAAAAAACAGGCCCCGAAGATGAATGCCATCTTCGGGGCTTCGTTTTTGTTACCAACAAAGGCCCTTGCCGGGACAAATTTATTTTCTTCAACAGATTTAGGGGAAATTCGGTTAGTAAGCACTATCTTTGCACTTTGAAACGAGGGGATCCTTTATTATCCCCCGCATGAACGGAATACCATTAATAAATCGACGATATGATTCTATTCTTTCAATCTCCAACAAAGACGGTGTTAGCTGTGGAGGCTGCACACGCTTTCTCACCTGAAGATGTAGAAAAATTAGTTTGGGCTTTTAGCGAGGCAAAACCTCTCCAGGCTGAAACATTGGAAGGCTGGTATGTTGGTCCACGCCGGGAAATGATCACCCCGTGGAGTACGAATGCCGTGGAAATCACCCAAAACATGGGACTCACCGGTATCTCACGCATCGAGGAATACTTCCCCGTTTCTTCCGGCGAAGCAGAACATGACCCGATGTTGCAGCGTATCTATAACGGTCTGAACCAGGACATCTTCACGATCAGCAAACAACCGGACCCAATTGTTTACATCGAGGATATCGAAGCCTACAACAAACAGGAAGGACTGGCATTGAGCGATGAAGAAGTAGCTTACCTCAACGAAGTAAGCCAAAAGCTGGAACGCCGGCTGACAGACAGCGAAGTGTACGGTTTTGCACAGGTGAACTCGGAACACTGCCGTCACAAAATCTTCGGCGGAACATTTATTATCGACGGAGAAGAGAAAGAAAGTTCTCTCTTTAACCTGATTAAGAAAACATCGGCGGAAAACCCGAACAAATTGGTTTCCGCCTATAAAGATAATGTAGCTTTCAACGAAGGCCCGGTGATCGAACAATTTGCTCCGGCAAGCGGCGACAAACCTGACTTCTACGAAGTAAAGGAAATCAAATCGGTTATCTCGCTGAAAGCAGAAACCCACAACTTCCCGACAACAGTCGAACCGTTCAACGGTGCAGCTACCGGATCGGGCGGCGAAATCCGTGACCGTCTGGGTGGCGGAAAATCGTCTCTGCCGATTGCCGGAACAGCCGTCTATATGACATCTTATCCGCGTACGGAAGGGGCACGCGAATGGGAAAAGATTCTCGACCCGCGCCCTTGGCTGTACCAAACTCCGGAACAAATCCTAATCAAGGCCTCCAACGGTGCATCCGATTTCGGCAACAAGTTCGGACAGCCGCTGATCTGTGGTTCGGTCCTGACCTTCGAACACGAAGAGAACAAGAAGAAATACGCTTATGACAAAGTGATCATGCTGGCCGGAGGTGTCGGTTATGCCAATATGCGTGATGCATTGAAGGGCGATCCCGCACCGGGCGAAAAAGTAGTCCTGTTAGGGGGTGACAACTACCGTATCGGTATGGGTGGCGGTGCCGTCTCTTCCGTAAACACAGGCCAATATACCAGCGGTATCGAGTTGAATGCCGTACAGCGTGCCAACCCGGAAATGCAGAAACGTGTTTCCAACGTGATCCGTGCGATTGCCGAATCGGACAACAACCCGGTGATCTCCATCCACGACCACGGTGCAGGCGGACACTTGAACTGCCTCTCCGAATTGGTGGAAGCAACCGGCGGACATATCGACATGAGCCAACTGCCAGTAGGCGACCCGACACTGTCTGCCAAGGAAATCGTGGGGAACGAAAGCCAGGAACGTATGGGCTTGCTGATGAAAGAAGAAGATGTAGCCCGCGTACGGCGCATTGCCGACCGCGAACGTTCGCCGATGTACGTGGTAGGTGAAACGACCAATGATATGAAGTTTGTCTTCGAACAGGCTGACGGTGTGAAACCGATCGACATCAAGTTGGAATATATGTTCGGTAAACCGCCAAGAACGATCATGAAGGACCATACGGTTGAAGAAGCATACGCTCCGGTCGTTTATAAAGAATCCGAACTGCATCATTACCTCGAAAACGTGCTTCAGTTGGAAGCTGTTGCATGTAAAGACTGGTTGACCAACAAAGTGGACCGTTCGGTGACAGGCAAAGTTGCACGCCAGCAATGCCAAGGCGAATTGCAGTTACCGTTGAGCGACTTGGGTGCAGTCGCTTTGGACTATCGTGGAAAAGCTGGTATCGCTACCTCCATCGGCCATGCCCCGCAGGTGGCGATGATCGACCCGGCGGCCGGTTCTGTCATGGCGATTGCCGAATCATTGACAAACATCGTTTTCGCTCCGCTGTCCGATAAGCTGTCAGGCGTATCTTTGAGTGCCAACTGGATGTGGCCGTGCCGTAACGAAGGCGAGGATGCCCGTCTGTACAAAGCGGTCCAGGCAGCTTCTGATTTCGCTTGTGCACTGGGTATCAATATTCCGACCGGTAAAGACTCGCTGTCCATGACGCAGAAATATGGCGACGACAAAGTGATTGCTCCGGGTACGGTGATTATTTCCGCCGGTGCGGAAGTCAGCGACATCCGCAAGATCGTTTCTCCGGTATTGGCTCACGAAAAGAATTCTTACATATATTATATAGACTTCTCGTTCGACACAATGAAGTTGGGCGGTTCCGCTCTTGCACAGGTTCTGAACAAATTGGGCGATGAAGTCCCAACGGTAAAAGACAGCGAATATTTTGCCGACGCATTCAACGCTGTACAGGATGCCATCGAAAAAGGTCTGGTTCTCGCCGGACACGACATTTCAGCCGGTGGTATGATCACAGCATTGCTTGAAATGTGTTTTGCCAATGTGGAAGGCGGTCTGGAAGTGAACCTCGACAAATTGTCGGAACAGGACATTGTCAAGATTCTGTTCGCCGAAAATCCGGGTATCCTGGTCCAGGTGAAAGACAAGAAAGCATTCGAAAAGTTGATGGAAGAGGCAGGTGTAGGTTTTGCCATTATTGCCAAGCCCACTTCCGAACGCCACATTCTGGTTTCCAAAGAAGGCGTCCAGTACCATTTCGGCATCGACTATATGCGCGACGTATGGTACGAGTCTTCTTATAAACTGGATATCAAGCAGAGCGGTAACGTATGCGCAGGCAACCGCTTCGAGAACTACAAAATGCAACCGTTGGAATTCAAGTATCCGAAGAGTTTCACCGGAAAGTTGTCTTCTTACGGCCTGACTGCCGATCGAAAAGGAAAGAGCGGAATTCGTGCCGCTGTAATCCGAGAGAAGGGTTGCCAGTGCGAACGTGAGACATCGTACGCTTTGTATCTGGCTGGTTTCGATGTAAAAGATGTTCACATGACCGATTTGGCATCCGGACGCGAAACATTGGAAGACGTAAACATGATCGTATTCTGCGGTGGTTTCTCCAATTCCGACGTTTTGGGCTCTGCCAAAGGATGGGCCGGTGGTTTCTTATATAACGAGAAAGCCAAGAAAGCGCTGGACAACTTCTATGCACGTCCTGACACCTTGAGTTTAGGTATCTGCAACGGTTGTCAGCTGATGGCCGAGTTAGGGGTTATTTATCCGGAACATGAAAAGAAACACAAGATGTTGCACAACGATTCGCACAAGTTCGAATCGAACTTCATCTCGGTTGAGATCCCGAAAAACCATTCTGTCATGTTCGGCTCGTTAAGCGGTTCCAAATTAGGAATCTGGGTGGCTCACGGCGAGGGCAAATTCTCTTTCCCGTATGAAGAAAAAGAATACCATATCGCACTTAAATACAACTACGAAGGCTATCCTGCCAACCCGAACGGTTCGCCTTGGTCGGTTGCCGGTGTCTGCTCGCACGATGGACGCCATCTGGCTATGATGCCTCACTTGGAACGTGCGATGTTCCCATGGCAATGCGGTTACTATCCTGAAGATCGGCGAGGCAGCGACGAAGTCACTCCTTGGATCGAAGGTTTCGTGAACGCACGAAAGTGGATAGAAGAGCATAAGAAATAAGCGCTTATCGGATCATTATCCGACAGGCATTCATTAGAAAAGGGACAGGCATCGAATGGAGTTCGAATACCTGTCCCTTTTTATTTTCAGGCTGGGACGACAATTAAGTTCCTTTCCTATACATTTCTCCCGGATTAATCCCTATCTTCGCAAAAGAATATAAACCTTTACTGAAATTTACGAGAAATGGAAGAATTACAAGTTATCCAGAACAAGATTTATGAGATCAGAGGTACGAAAGTCATGTTAGACTTCGATCTGGCAGAAATATATCAGGTCGAAACCCGTGTATTGAACCAAGCCGTAAAGCGCAATATTACACGATTTCCTGAAGACTTTATGTTTCAATTGACAAATACAGAGTTAGACATCATGTCATCACAAAATGTGATGACATTAAAAGCCAAACGTCCCAAATCTGCTCTACCGTTCGCTTTTACGGAACATGGCGTCATCATGCTCGCAAGCGTATTAAGAAGCGAGATTGCCATACAAACCAGCATTCTAATCACCCGCGCTTTTGTCGCCATCCGGAAACTTGTATCTACCCCGCCGACAGACAAAATAACAGAAATCCAGCAAGAAATAAAAGAACTGAAAGAATACATCGAAGAAGCCTTTACCGACTACAACGACATCAACGAAGACACGCGTATGCAACTGGAACTCATCAATCAAACGATTGCCGAACTGCAAAGTAAAAAAGCCTTCAACGATAAACTACGGCCAAGGATTGGCTTTGTGAAATAGAATCTCTATCTTCGCGGCCTAAACAATAAACAAGTACACTGATTCATGAAAAAGTTGCTATTTATCCTCCTTACAGCAAGTCTTATACTGGGATTTAGCTCTTGTTCCCACAAAGACATTCCGAATAATGCACTGACATTGATCCCACAGCCCCAAGAAATGAAGGTAGGGGCGGATCACTTCAAACTGACTCGCCGGGCAGCTATCACACTCGACACCTCCAATCCTCAGTTAATGGGGATAGCTCGGTATTTCAACAATAAGGTCACTTCCGCAACAGGCTTTGAAATTCCGGTTGAGAAGCACGGCAATATTGAATTTAAGTTGACTGACGATACCGCTCTCAGCGCAGAAGGATATCGCTTGCAGGTAAAACATGGCGATATCATCATCACCGCCCATCAGCCGGCCGGGATTTTCTACGGGGTACAAACTTTATTGCAGATGCTTCCCCCCGAAATAAAAAGCAGCCGGGAACAAAAAGGTATCGACTGGACGATTCCCTGCGCCGACATCACCGACAAACCTCAGTTTGCCTGGCGCGGACTTATGCTTGACGTCAGCCGTCACTGGTTCACCAAAGAGGAAGTGAAAAAATACATCGATGAGCTGGCAGAATACAAAATGAATGTATTCCACTGGCACCTGACCGACGATCAAGGATGGCGTCTGGAGATAAAATCCCTGCCACGCCTGACGGAAGTTGGCGCCTGGCGTGCTCCACGTGTCGGACAATGGTGGCAACGCGAACCACAACAATCAGGAGAAGAAACGACCTACGGAGGTTTCTACACACAGGAAGACGTGAAGGAAGTGCTGGCATACGCTGCAGAACGCTACGTGCGCGTCATCCCTGAAATAGACGTACCGGGACATAGCCTGGCTGCACTTGTCGCCTATCCTGATCTGGCGTGTATGAAAGCACCGTCGGCTGTCGGGGTCGGCAACAAGTTTTACGGCGAAGACGAAAACACGCTCTGTGTCGGCAAAGATGCAACTTTCGAGTTTATGGACAAGGTCTTGACAGAAGTAGCCGCCCTGTTTCCGGATGAATACGTCCATATCGGGGGCGACGAATGTTTCAAAGGTTTTTGGCACAAATGCCCGCGTTGCCAAGCTCGCATGAAAGCGGAAAACCTGAAGAACGAAAACGAATTGCAGAGTTACTTTATCCATCGTATGGAAAGCATTCTGAAAGAGAAAGGGAAAAAGCTGATCGGCTGGGACGAGATTATCGACGGCGGCCTGGCTCCCGATGCTACCGTTATGAGCTGGCGCGGGATGGAAGGTGGAATCAAATCGGCAAAAGCCGGTCATCATGTGATTATGACACCGACCGAACATTGTTACATCGACCTCTGGCAAGGAGAGCCGTCTGTCGAACCGGATACCTACTCCATGTGCCGCCTGAAAGATTCCTACAGCTTCAACCCAGTTCCCGACAGTGTGCCAGCCGAGATGATATTAGGAGGACAAGGCAATCTCTGGGCTGAATCCGTCCCCACTTTCCGACATGCTGAATATATGACCTGGCCACGCGGATGGGCGCTTGCCGAAGTCCTTTGGACCGGACCATCCAAGACGGATTGGGATCGGTTCTGGCCACGTGTCGAACAACATTTCGTTCGTGCAGACCAGGCACAAATCAACTATGCACGCAGCATGTACAATGCAATCGTCACTCCCTACTATACAGAAGACGGAGCCTTAGAGATCAAACTGGATAGCGAACCGGGCAACCTCGACATCCACTATACATTCGACAATACGGATCCCGACAACTTCACTCCGAAGTATGAAGCTCCACTCCGGATACCCAAGAATGCGACTTGGTTGCGTATTGTCACTTATCGGGACAACAAGCCGATTGGTAAAGTCATCACACTAACAATCAAAGAGCTTGAAAAGCGTGCGGAAAATACCCGCCATGTCGTCGGCAACTTGTAACACAAATGTAACATATATGTCGTAAATGCGAAACAGCATTCTCGTTCCTTTGCAAACAAAATCATAGAGTCCAAAAAGTTAGGAATGAAATCAGGAAAGATTATTGCGCTTGGCCTGTTGGCGCTGCTTCCATTTGCGATGAAGGCACAGGAAGCTCAGGAAATAGAGAAGCTGAATGCTCGTGTCGATTCACTTTCGCAGGAAACGACGACTCTGGATAAAATCGTCCAGAAACTCAGCAAGTTCAAAGTATCCGCTTATATCCAGGGACAATTCCAATATGGCCAGGAAGATGCCACCTTGAAAGTAGGCGACAAGAACGAACATGAAGACAAAGGTTTCAACCGTTTCGGTATCCGCCGCGGACGGTTGAAATTCGAATATAACGATGGTATCGGAACCGGCGCCGTACAGATCGAGGCCAACGACAAAGGCGTCAGTTTCCGCGACCTTTACATCGGTATAAAAGATCCCTGGACAAAACGGAGCCAACTGATGGCGGGTGTTTTCAACCGTCCTTTCGGTCACGAAATCGGCTACTCGACAAGCGGATTGGAATCTCCCGAACGTGCCACCATCATCCAATACTTCTTCCCGGACGAACGCGATTTAGGTGCCATGCTGACGCTCCGAGCCAAAGAGACAAGCCCGATCGGCTTTCTCCGTCTCGACGCCGGACTATTCGCCGGTAACAGCATCAATCGCGAAACCGACAGTCGCAAAGACTTCATCGGCCGCTTAGGAGCCGAAAAGAAAATCGGAAAATGGGGAAAATGGGGATTAGGCGCCTCCTATTATAACGGCGGGGTTTACAACCCGACCACCACAGCCTACGAACTCCAGGGTAAAAAATTCATCGCAATCGACAAAGGAGAAACCGGTACATACATGAAACGTGAGTACATCGGCTTGGACGCACAGTTCTCATTCAAAAACAGCTGGGGAACGACCACTCTGCGCGGTGAAGGACTGTTAGGAACACAACCGGGTATCGCCAGCAGCAGCAAAAGCCCCAACACAGGGACACGTCCGGCCAACGAACCGGAAAACTCCCTGTTCAAACGTCCTTTCATCGGCTATTTTTTCTATTTGGTGCACGACATCGGGACCACTCCTTTCTCTGCCGTCCTGAAATACGATGCTTATGATCCCAACACCAAGTTGAAAGGAAATGAGATCGGCGTTGAAAACAGCTTGACCTCCAAGACCGACCTCGCCCAAAGCACACTCGGCATCGGCGCTTTGTACCGTTTCAACAAACATATCCGCGTGCAAGCCTATTACGAATTCAACTTCAACGAAAAGAGCGACTTCGTAAAGGGATATGAAAAGGATAGGAAAGACGACGTATTCACCTTGCGTCTGCAATATAAGTTTTAATACAAACGTAATATCTGTTTCACACTCTTGCAATACTCCTGTATTTACTTTGCATACAGAAAATTAATTCAAAACAGAGTAATGAAAAAGACAATTGTTATGGCCGCAATGGCCGCCTGTATGTTTGTATCAAATGTGTTTGCACAGAAAATCAAAGGAAGCGACACTTGCCTTCCTTTAAGCCAGACGGAAGCAGAAAACTTCATCAACAAAAATAAATCGGCTAAGATAACCGTGACAGGAGGCGGTTCCGGCGTTGGCATCTCAGCCCTGATGGAAGGGACAACCGATATCGCCATGTCTTCCCGTAAGATGAAATTCGACGAAAAGGTCAAACTCCAGGAAGCGAAGAAAAGCACCAAAGAGGTGGTGATCGCTTATGATGCACTGGCGGTAGTCGTACACCCGTCCAATAAAGTATCCAACCTGACGCGTGAGCAGCTGGAAGGCATTTTCACTGGAAAGATCAAGAACTGGAAAGAAGTAGGTGGCGCCGACATGAAGATCGTTGCCTACTCGCGCGAAACTTCTTCCGGAACATACGAGTTCTTTAAGGAAAGCGTTCTGAAGAACAAGAACTATATGAACGGCATCCTCAGTATGCCCGCAACAGGAGCCATCATCCAGTCCGTCAGCCAGACGAAAGGAGCAATAGGTTATGTAGGATTAGCTTACATCAACAAAGAAGTAAAACCGATCCATGTCTCTTACGATGCAGGCAAAACATTCACCGAGCCATCCTTTGAAAATGCAAAAAGCAAGGCATACCCGATCGTCCGTCCGTTGTTCTATTACTACGATGTAAAGAATGAAGGCAAAGTGAAACCCTTTATCGATTACATCTTATCAGCAGAAGGACAGGCAACGGTTAAACAAGTCGGTTATATCCCTGTCAAATAAGTTCAAACCATCCAATTCCTGCACCCGACGCAGGATCGTGTTAAAGAAAGGGTGTGTGTCAAAATCCCCTTGTCCCCGCACTTGATGCGGGACCGCAAAAGGACAGACCTTATCAATCAGATTTTTATAGGTCGGTTTTAATGCGATCCCGCGAGGGGCGCGGGAACAGGATAGTTTCGACACACCTCCTTCTTTTTTGTATCCCGACGTCAAACGTGGAAGAAAGAAGAATGAGATGCACAATTATTATTTATTTGTGCAATAATATTAGCCAATTCTGCACATTCTTTGGTTTATTGTGCTACCTTTGCCACATATATTTTTTATTTACACATTTTACTTACATGAAGACATTAACAATCGGGGATCTGAAAGCCCGCATTCCAATCATCCAGGGTGGAATGGGCGTAGGAATCTCTCTCTCCGGCTTAGCCTCAGCCGTTGCAAATGAAGGTGGGATTGGCGTTATCTCCGCCGCCGGTCTCGGTCTCTTATATAAGAAACTTTCTCCCAACTACACCGAAGCCGGAAATCTGGGCCTTGCCGCCGAGATCCGGAAAGCTCGCGAAAAGGCTAAAGGCATTATCGGTGTGAACGTGATGGTCGCACTATCGGACTTCGCCGAACTGGTAAAAACCAGTATTGCGGAAAAGGTAGACATCATTTTCAGTGGTGCCGGACTTCCTTTGGACTTGCCGTCTTTCCTGAAGAAAGACAGCGTGACGAAGCTGGTTCCTATCGTTTCCAGCGCACGTGCCGTCCGCATCATCTGCGAGAAATGGAAAAACAACTACGACTACCTTCCCGATGCTGTCGTGCTGGAAGGCCCGAAAGCCGGCGGCCACTTAGGATATAAGGAGAACCAACTGGAAGACGAGCATTTCTCACTCGAAGAACTGCTGCCTCAGGTAGTGGAAGAAGTTTCCCACTTCGAAGAAAAATACAACAAGAGAATCCCGGTAATTGCAGCAGGAGGCATTTATACGGGTGAAGACATCAAACGCGTGATGGACCTGGGAGCATCGGGCGTTCAATTAGGAACCCGTTTCGTCGCCACTACCGAGTGTGACGCTTCCGACGCTTTCAAAGAGAGCTACATCAAAGCGGAAGAAAAGGATATCGAGATTATCAAGAGTCCTGTCGGTATGCCGGGACGAGCCATCCATTGCAATTTCTTGCAGAAAGTGAAAGACGGCTTGAAGCAACCAAAAGTTTGTCCCTTCAACTGCATCAAGACTTGCGACATCTCGCGAAGCCCCTATTGCATCGTGACTGCCTTGTATAACGCTTTCAAAGGAAATTTTGAGAACGGCTACGCTTTCGCAGGAAGTAATGCTTGGCGGACAACCCGCATCATGTCGGTAAAGGAAACGATCAGCGAGCTGATCAACGAGTGGAAACGTTCCGACCAACCGACTCTTTCCTCACGATAAACAAAAAGTTTCCTCGGCATGGAACAAGAGTTTCCCTATAATGAAACTCTCGTTTCCCGCCGAGGAAACTCTTGTGCCATGCCGAGGGAACGACTGTGCCACACCGATGGAACTTTTTGTGCAACCTTAGAAAAGATGCGAAAGCCTTTTACTTATCTTCTTTTTTCTTCATATTCGTCTCAATAACGAACGCGATAATCAACCCCAAACCGCCGAACACAAGAACGGACGCGCCATAGGCGGAAGTGATTGCCTCATATTCGTTGTAAAAATCCAGATCATGCCGATTGGCTGCAATTATCAGATTAAACAAAAAGCCCACCAGTATTCCGAGGCCGACTCCCACCAACAAGCATCCCGCTTTCAGCGCACTGAACGAAAAACGAGGTAAGCTATACGAAGGGAGGCTCAGCCTCTTTCCCAAATCCGTAATATCCATCCTTTCACTGATCTTCTCTATGATCAACAGACGTTCTTTACGGCGAACAAACAGTTCAAACAAAGCGTAAATGCCTAAACAAATAAACCCGACAACCAACGGAGCAGTAATAAAATCCATCATAACTGTACTTTTTTAAATGATTCATTAATTTCTTTGCTACTTTTGACGCACCTCTTTCCGAAAGGTTACAAGGAGGAAAGAAAAAAAATATTTTTATTTTTGTTGATGCAAGTTGTAACCTATCCGCCCGGCTTGCGTCCATTATAATACGATGGAGTTGTATACCGACACATATTATATACAAAGGATACAAGCGGGAGATACGACATGCTTTGCCTGCCTTCTGGATAAATACAGCCGTCCTGTTCATTCGTTAATCTTAAAGGTGGTCAGAAACCGGGAAGATGCGGAAGAGCTGGCGCAGGATGTGTTTATGAAGGTATTCAAAAACCTCTCTTCGTTCAAAGGAGAATGCAGTTTCTCCACCTGGATCTACCGGATCGCCTACAACACAGCTATCTCGGAGACCCGGAAAAAGAAACACGAGTTTCTGGCGATCGAAGAATCGGTTATTAACAACGTATCGGAACAAGAAGTGGCCGAGGCGCTTGGCAGGACAGACAGCTCCGACCAAATACAGATGCTCGATGCAGCCCTCGCCCAATTGCCACCCGACGAACGGGCGATCATTTTGCTCTTTTACATGAAAGAAAAGACGATCGACGAAGTGGCAACGATCACCGGATTGACTGCTTCTAACATAAAAGTGAAATTGCATCGCATACGAAAGAAACTGTTTGTTGTATTAAAAGGAATGGAGGAACAATAAAAATGACCGAGAAGAATGACATATTGAAAGACCTGTTTAGCCGGATGCCGGAAGAGGAGCTTCCCGCTTCGTTCCGTACCAACGTAATGAAGCAGATCATGGCCGAAGCCGAACGCAAGCGCAAACTGGGCGAACGTTGGGGATGGATTGCCGTCATCGCCGCCTCGCTGCTTATGATCGGTATCGCAATCGCCTCATTCCTTTATATGGGTATTCCCAAAATATCCGTACAGATACCCGATATGAGTGCATTCCCTTTCTATGCCTACATCGGCATGCTTGCCCTCATCCTGTTAGGAGCCGATTACAAGTTCAGACAAATATACAAAAGGAGGCAAATGTCTCAGAAAGAAAAGATGTAAGTAGCGGTATTACAAGCTAAAAAGATTGTTTTTTCCATGTAAAAAGTCTTGCAAGTCAGAAAAAAGCATTACCTTTGCCCCCGATTTTTGAGAGATGACAACATAATGTCTAACTTACTAATTAAAACAAACTTAAGTATTAACAATTAGAGAATGGAAAATTTAAAGAACATTCAGCCCATTGAAGATTTCAACTGGGATGCTCTTGAAAAGGGCGATTCTTACGGTGAAGTAAGCAAGGACGATCTTGTAAAAACGTATGACGAGACTTTGAACACTGTAAAGGACAAAGAAGTCGTTATGGGAACTGTAACTGCAATGAACAAACGTGAAGTTGTAGTAAACATCGGTTTCAAATCAGATGGCGTTGTATCTATGGCAGAATTCCGTTACAACCCGGATCTGAAAATTGGTGACGAAGTAGAAGTATACATCGAAAACCAGGAAGACAAAAAAGGACAGCTGATCCTGTCTCACAAGAAAGCACGCGCTACACGTTCTTGGGATCGTGTAAACGAAGCTCTTGAAAAAGACGAAATCATCAAAGGTTACATTAAATGTCGTACTAAGGGCGGTATGATCGTTGACGTATTCGGTATCGAAGCATTCTTGCCGG
>UMHS01046909.1_pt1 | contig 12658 bp, 8 predicted proteins | sample 1965611 | NCBI WGS metagenome assembly UMHS01 (sample SAMEA4836106, study PRJEB28245) | human gut metagenome | biome: gut microbiome; material: fecal sample | place: Denmark | collected 2008
CGTATTCCTTCAGTCTGTATTCCTTCAGTCCTAACCTTCGGCTTCTGGCTCGCTTTTCCGCATTTTGTTACCGTAACCTCCATGTCCGGGTAACAAAACATGGATGCGTATGCTGTTCCATGGTTTTGCGATCGATTTGTGATTATTCGACCGTGCGACTAGAGTAGCCTGTGGCTTTTCGGCTGGCTTTTACACCGGCTGGAAGATTTATACAGACTTGATTTGTGTCTGCCGTGTGCCTGCGACGTATTTACGTTGCGCTGGCACGTGCGCGGAAGCAGATCGCAAGCGAATGGTTCTCAGTACCATCCATGTGAGTCAAGCGCACATCTTTGAGAAGCAGTCGCGATGCCGGGAGTCGAGTTCGTCGGTTTCAACCGTCGTTCCCGTTCCCGGCTTTTTCTTTTCTGTATATTGTGTATGATTTTGCTGCTTTTACACTCATATAAGTGTAGTTGGCATATAACTTCTTATATAGTATTTATTTAATTTGGATTTTAAGGTATTTCCTGAACTTGCAATATTTGTGAATTGTGGTAGGGTGCATGTTGTGCGGGAATTTCGTTAAGCCTAGTATTGGCGAAACTTCTGTATTGGATAAAACGAAAGGAGGCATATGGGTAATGCGATAACGCTTATTCTTGCTATCGTCGTGCTTGTTCTTGTGAATAAATAGAACATGCATGGCGTTAGTGTGGGTGAAGGGCATAGATGTGTTTTCCACCCATGAATAAGGACTTCATTGAGGAATTGTTTTTATTTGCTTCGGATTTAGATTCAAGCAATTCTTTTCCCTTGGCGGAAAAGACTTCTTTTCTGTGTTGGTGCGCGTGGCGTATCCGTCATGTGCACCAACACACCCTACACTGATATTTAACAATATGGACACGGTTGTTCGTATGGGAAAGAAAGGACGCTAGAATGCGTGCGCTTACTATTGAAGATTTGAATGCGGCTGCTCATGTTGGTGGAGCTGGCAGTTTGACGATGCGGCAGGAGCTGGAACCTGCAAGTGGTCCGGATGGTGTGATCGCACCTGCGAAGTATGTCGATGACCGAGGTAATGCGACATATATTTTTGCAAAACGCTATGAGGAAGATCAAGAAAAGCCGGTGAAGACGGTGATGATTGATTCCAAGGGTTCTTTTGCTAATCGTGCTGAGGAAACGACAACGGAAGCCATGCGGAATGGTGAGGGCGTTCTTTCAAAAATGCCTCGCATTGCGGTTCAGTATGATACCGATGCCGGAAAGGAAGTTGTCTATGATAATCAGCTTCCACATCGTGGCTTCGATGGCCATATTCGTGTCGGAAGTTATAAGGGTGAATCTACTTCCAAGGCGGAGGAATATGTGAAGGCGCGTAATTCGACTTTGGATAATCTGCTGCCGATTTTCGAACTTTCTCCGGAGACGGTCATTTTCGGTGGATGGGACTCCACTCGCAGTAAGAATCAGCTGAGGATTCCTTCTGTTATGGTTGGCGAAACATATGCCATTCTGGCCGAACAAGAAGAAGACCCTGTAATCCATCGTGCGGGCGGACGCATTGATCCAGTTGGGGCGAGCGTGATTGTATCTACCGAAGCTGACCGTCAGAAGATTGTTGGTGACAGTATTGACCTAAGCGACAAGACTAAAACAAGTTTCAAGAAATCGGGCAAGGGTTCGACCATCGGTTTGGGTGCCATTCCACCAAGTGCTAAAAAAGACGTTCTAGACGGTGTTTCTGTCCGGAAAGTCATCTCCACCCGTGTGCTGAGCTTCGCTACCGTGCGTACATTCCATTTCGGCAAGGGTGTTGAAGGGGATGCTGCGATTCGTGCATTAATTCTCGCTGTACTTCTGCGTGATATTGCCGGTTATGATGAGAATCCTTTCATCCGTGCGAATTGCTTCCTTGCGGAGACCGGCAAGCCGACTGTCATGTTGAACAAGCGCTATGGCGAGAAGGAGGAATTGGAACCTCTTACTGCTGGAATGGCTGAAAAACTTTTGGAAGAGGCTTACGCGCAGGCTCATGAAAAGGCGGGAATCACTTGGGAGGGGCAGGAATTCCTTGTGGAAGGTAATCCTGCGGTGCTTGCCAATGCTTCTGCTGAAGATGATGAAAAGGGAAACTGATATGGCTTTCGCGATATCGGCTTATTTTCCGCTTGGTTTTTATCAGGGCAGTGATTCTGGTGGCAGACCGGAAGAGTTTCCTTCACTTTGCCGCTTGTATTCTGCGCTTGTTTCGGTGGCATACTTGACTTTCGGTTTTGAACAGGTTGATGCCAATCGTAATCTGACGGACGATCAGATTCGAGAGGCTTTGAACTGGCTTGAGGATAATCCACCTCAGGGAATGCTGCTCCCACACGCTGTTAAAGCTGATAGCAGGGCTGTTGCCTATAGAAATAAAGGCAATGTCCAGAATAGAAAAAAACCGAAAGATAAAGTTTCATCTACTACAGCCCACATAGCCACTGCATATGAGCAGCATCCTGAATCTGGAAGATTGCTGACTTGGATATGGCATGAATGCCCCTCATCTACAGCGAGAATGGTGTTGAGCTGGCTTTGCAATGAAGTTCCTTATCTAGGCGAAGCTTGTTCTCCGGTGGAGCTGAATACTTATGAGGATTATGTTCTTCCTTCTGGCGTCGATGAACAGTTATGGACACTTTCCCCCGATTCGGCATTAACGAATATTCGAAAGAGGGGAAAGCCTGTTGCTTACCCTAAAAAGGGGCGTCTTGATGATTTGAAGCAGGCTTTTGTGGCAGCGAATCCCAAACCGAAGGGTAAGAAAAACCTTACTGTTAGCGACAAAGAGGACGAGCAGAATTTCCTTAATGAGTATCCACTTGCTCAAACGGAAGGCAAAGCTAGGTATCTTTCTTCGGCTGCTCGGAAGCAGAGGGAAGTGCTTAAAGCTCCTTGGGTGATGGCTTTATACTTGGAAATCAATGCAATTGCATGCAATGGTGACATTAAAAATTCATCTGAATGGAAACCTCAGGAATTCGAATTTGTCAATTGGGCTGTGGCACTGCATCGTTTTCTAGTAAAGGAGTGGGGAATTGATCCATCGCCGGCTTTGGTGGGTAAATATGCTCCAGGCATAGCCAGACCGGCCAATAACGTGTCCATTCAGATTATTGATGCCGATTTCAAGCAGCGGTATAGTCAACAAATCCGAGACGATGTTGTGAAGTTGAATCCTGGTTTTCTTATTTTGATTCCTTCAGATATGTCTAAAGGCGACATTGGCAAGTTGCGCGATGTCTGTGCCGGAGCTGAAGGCAAATCGTTGTACTATGCTCCGGAAAAGTCGACTTTGCGTATCGGGAAAGTCACAACGGTTGATGCCGAGCATTTCTGGAAGCCAGTAGCGCCGGGAATGTGTCGATATTGGGCGGTCAGACCGATGGCCATCGCTGAGACACGCCCTATTCCTGACATAAAGTTGCATCGCAAATGGGGAGTCTATGAGGCTCTTTGTTTGTCGATTGGACATGTTTGGCGTTCGCAATATCCGCAATCGTCGGAAGGAAGTCGAGAGGAACGCTATTGGAACATTGTTGATGCGGTGAGCGCGAAGACCTCGCATTTCCGTATTTACAATTATCGTACCGTTCATCGTGCCAACATGACGGATTATGTGCATCGTGCGAACGGTTCCAACATTTTGCATGGTATGAATGCGTTGATTGCGATTTCTGATGTCGGTGAGTCTCTGGATTGTGCGGCTATGGCAATCGGTCAGAGTCGCCATTTGGGTGGAGGTTTCCTTGTGCCGGCGGATTTTGCCGTAAGCGTGTGTCAATCGGATGATGATTTCGAAAAGGGGATTCCAACATGGCTGAAATGAGTCTGGAGCAGCGGCAATACCTGACTGCTAAGTTCAAAGAATTCATCGCTGCGGTTCATTCAAGTCATGAATCGAATTTGCCTGTTCGTACACCTTATCAATGGCAGATTAGATTGATGCTGTATGTTGCAGAGCATGGGTATTGGCCTCGAAGTATTGGCGCTCCAACCGCTTCTGGGAAAACCAGTGTGATAGATATCCATGTGTTCCTTAATGCTATGGCAGGCCTTTCTCTCGTGGAAGGAAACGGTCTCTTCGATTTACCATTGCGAAACATTCCTCGTCGTTTGGCGCTTACGGTAAATCGTCGTTCATTGGTTGATGATCAATTTGATGAAGCTTGTGCGTTACAGGACAAAATGCAGATTGAGCATGTCGCCAATGACGGGCTTGACGTATATCGAGACGGTTTAAAACTTCGTGCAGCTATTAATGATGGAACTAAAAGCGATTCTGCGATTCCGCGGATGATTGCTGTTGAATTGCGAGGCAGTATCAGTCCGGACCGAGAGTGGCGCTATTATCCGCAGACCTGTGCTGTGATTTGTGCTACTCCTGACATGTTCGGAAGCCGCTTGCTGTTTCGTGGCTACGGCACTAGTCGTACCATGCGTTCTATGGAAGCTGGATTGCTTGCATACGACACAGTGTTGATTGTTGATGAAGCTCATCTGAGCCAGCAATTATTAAAAACCGCACAGCAAGTGGCACGTATCGAAAACATGGCTGATGCTCCGATTGCTCGACAAGTATCTCCTTTACAAGTTGTAGAAACGACTGCAACCCCAGTTTCTGAAGATACTGATAATGCGATTTCTGTCCTTGAATCTGATTTCACAACTGACGTTATGCTCGAAAAGCGTCTTAACCAGTCAAAACCAGTTGTTGTAACTTGTGATTTTGAGAAGTCGAAAGATGAGATAGATGCAATTGTTGAGCAGTGCCTTTCTCTGATTCACTCCAATATCGAGGCTGATGAATACAGCGATTCAGGTCCCCATGTTCTTGGATGCATTCTCAACACAGTTAAAAAAGCCAACCTCGTTGCTGACAAACTCGAAAAACTATGCAAAAAGAATGGCATCAAAAAGCCTATTGACGTTTATATCGGTCCAATGCGTGCATACGACAAAAGAAAAGTGGCCGATAAGCTGCATTCTCTTTCTGAGCTAAAACCAGATGAGGCTCCTTGCTGCATTATCGGCACACAGACTTTGGAAGTCGGCGTTGATATCGATTTTGCAAATATGGTGACTGAGATTGCTCCTGGATCTGCGTTGGTTCAACGTGCCGGCCGTGTGAATCGTCGTGGCTTGAGATCTGAAGGCCTTATCTACATATTTGGCGTTGATTTGCAGAAGCTTTCTGAAAAGAAGCAATCTGACGAGACTGTTCCTTACAAGCCTGAAGATATTATAAAGGCGCAGACTTGGCTAAATTCCTTGGAAGATGCAGAAACTGGAAAGCCGAGCATCAGCGCATGGTCCGTAGGAAAAACCATGGTACCTCGGGAAGATCCCGACAGACTTTTAATCCAGCGTTTGGAACTATGGGATGTTGAGAATCTATCTGTCACAGATGAGAATTTATGTGCCAACCTGTGTGGGGTTGATCTTCAACAGGGACGTGCGGACCTCAATCTATGGTTACGGGATGATCTTAATTCCAGTGGTCCTGACATTAATATCGTGGTGAGAAATTTGCCATGGAATGACATGTCGGCTATTCGAATTCTGGAAATGGCGCAGCCTGAGAATGACGAGTTATTCCCCGTTAGAAAATGGCGTGGACTTCAAGAGTTCTTTAAATGTTTGGAGAAGGAAGACAATAAGTCGCGAAGGAGAGGTGCTCGGGTCGAGGCTGACAATGAGCATGGTGGAAAAGATAAAATCGATTTTCCACATAGAGTATTCAGATATCGCGCCTCGGAACCTGAAGGTCATCGTGTGATATGCATGCATGTGCAAGATGCCGAGCATGCTGTGATCAAATCTGGCGACATACTTATCCTTGATGATTTTGAAAGAGTTTTCTCTACATTCACTGAGAATGTTGCGATTTTTGATCCAGAAGGTTCTTCTACGGTAGAGGATGTTTTTAACAAATGCGGCTCCTCTATCATGGTCATCAATGACATTTCGCTTAAGCCGAAAGAGATTGAAGCATTTCAGCATATTCAAAATATTGAAGAAATCTCTGGCGAGCACAATGCTGAAGTCCTTTCTGACAAAGTGCAAAACGACATGCAAGAGTCGTTAAGACTGATTCGTGCAGCTGCGGCAGCGGAGTCGACAAGTTCGGTGGAGTGCTCCTTGCTTTGTTTTGAACGAGAACATTCTTGTTTTGATGTTGATGGCAATGAGATTATCCGTGAAGTCAGATGGATCGTAAGCAGTGCTTCTGAAAATGCGCCAGATTCTGAATCTGATCAGGAAATCATAGTCTCTAGGAAAAAGACTCTTTTTCTAGGAGGAATATCGAATGATTCCAATCTTCGCAGGAAAGAAGGCCATCAAGATCATGTAGCTTGGCGTGCACAAGCGCTTGGTAAAGCTGTCGGGCTTGATGATACTTTGACCAATGATTTGCGTATTGCCGGTGAATATCATGATGAGGGCAAGAAAGACAGGCGTTTCCAGAGACTGCTTCGTAATGATCGCGAGGTGCAGGAAACGGAACTTTGGGCAAAGAGCCGGTACTTTATTTCGCATGCCAAAGAGCGGGGACTTCGTAACGAATATCGACTGCATGGTTGGCGTCATGAGCAACGTTCCGTTGCGGAATTCCTTCAAGCCAGCAAAACGAATGAACGGTTGCGAGATATGGAAGAAACCGACAAGCAGCTTGTCGCACGACTCATAGGCACATCACATGGCCACGGACGTGCATCTTTCCAGTATGGGACTGAATATCTGCTTCCTGTGGAGGGTGGTTCTTCCCGCGAAATGAATCCGGAATTGAATGTGCTTTCCGACCGATTGTTCGAAACCGGTGAGTGGGAGACCCTCATCGACCATACCAATCAAAGGTATGGTTTCTGGGGAGTTTCTTACCTTGAAGCTTTGCTTCGCGCTGCGGATATTACATGTTCGAAGGAGGGGCTGTGATGAGTGTTGTCATTTCTGCGGATGCGACCGACGCATTCTCGCATTTGCTTATGGTCGGTCTTGCATCCATTCTTGAAGATGCTAATCCTGATCGTGTTTGCCTATTTCGATGGCTGGATGATTTGCAGGCTTTTGAGATAAAGACGAATGATGATTTGGATATCGATCAAATATCGAAGGTTGTGAGTGAACATGCTAAGCGGTGGTCTCAATCTTTGCCGTTGACTTCTCAAGACGACTATACGGTTTCAAATGAATCCGACAAGCCAAGTGGGGCGTTCCATGCCACAATGTCACCGAGGCTAAGCAATTTGGGTGTTCCTTATGGCTGGGAAAAACTTCAAAGAAATCGAGAAGCTGCGGTTGACGCCATGGAAACATTCGGCGATTACCGTTACTTCGGCGCACTGGGGCAGCCTTCATACTGGTCAGGTGAGCAAACTAATCATAGTTTACGTTCTGATTTCGGGGCTTCTCGTTGGGAAATGGTGACGCGAAACAAAGGGCAAGAATTCATCGGAGGTCGTTTGTTTCCTTTGGCCCAAAAGGTTGCAGCACGACCCATCGAAAAAGTTCGGGATGGATTGCTTGGTACGACAATTGAGGATGAGGTTGGTGGCAATAAAGCATTTAGCCGTGCTGCCACGGGCCTTCACGCTCCATCGAAAACCGACAATGCGCGTGCATGGTGCGCATTGATTGGCGTTTCCGCCTTTCCGACGCGTGTTACGACTATTGGAAGCGAAATGTCTCGTGACAGTAGCGCGGCAATGTTCCAGATTAAAGGCCCAATTCGTTTCGCGATTCTTCCGTTGTTCGATCAATACTGGACAACTGCGAAATACCGTTCCGTTATACGTAGCGAAGCGCTTGCGCAATTCGGTATTCAGCAGGCTCGTTTCAGGGGAGACCAAGTAATGAGTGCGGCATCTGACTGGCTTGAAGAAAAAGGTGTTCCTGCCTGTTGCCTTTTCAATCAGTTCATGTCTGATAACAAAAGTGCTCCGGAACGATGGCTGGAGCCTGGTGAAATCATCCCAGTAAAACAAATGGAATAACAAGGAGAAAGCTATGGATGACGACCCTATTCCGATTAGCTTGGTTGCCAATTACATGTTCTGCCCGCGCAGAGCGTGGTTGGAAGCGGTAGGAGAAAAAGTCGATTCGGATCAAATCATGCGAGGAACATATGATCATCGCAAGGTTGACCGTACTGATGGCGCTCCTGATGCGGATTCGTATCAAGCCGTGAATATCAGGCATGAGGAATGGGGCGTCAGCGGCAAGCTGGATGCTGCAAAAATGACGGATAGCGGAATCGTTATTCGTGAATATAAAGCGACGCCTGTGAAGCGGGCGATGATAGTTACGCCCGCAATGCGTACACAGCTTGCTTTACAGGCTGCATGTCTTGAAAATATGGGTTTTCATGTAGCTGGTACTGAAATATTTTTCACCACGCACCATCGGCGGGTTGAAGTTGACCTTGACGAAGAAGATTATGAAAACGCGCATAAAGCGGTGGAAGAAACTCGAACGTTAATTAATTCGGAACAAGCTCCTGAGCCATTAGAGGACAGCGCTCGTTGTATGCGATGCTCACATGTAGGGATTTGTCTGCCGGAAGAACGCAAGTTATGTGCTGTCGCGCATCGAGTGATGGTTTCGTCTCCAGATAATCAAGTAACGCATCTTGCTACTCCTGGAGCAAAAGCCTTTACAAGATCCGGAAGAATGATTGTTCAGAAAAATGGCGAAGAACTTGCTTCTATTCCAATTGATACCATGCAAGGTTTGCAGATTTACGGCAATACCGATTTGTCAAGTGGGCTAATCCGTGAGTTGATGTGGCGTGATATTCCCATAGTTTGGTGCAGTGGAACAGGACGAATGTACGGATGGTCCATTCCCTCTTATGGACCAAACGGGGAGCAACGTGTTGACCAGCACGTAGCTTCCCATGAAGGACGGCTTGGTCTTGCACGTGAATTTATCGTCGCAAAAATACACAATCAATCTGTTTTGCTGCGACGGTCAGAATCGGACAATCCAGTATTGCCGCAACTGCGACATATTGAGAAACAGGTTGGAAATGCGAACCGTTGGCAGGACATACTTGGTCTCGAAGGAGAGTCTGCAGCGTTGTATTTCTCTCAATTCGAGCATCTTATTAAAACTGATCGTCAAGCTGAGTGGCCTTGGATTGCCCGTATGCGTAGACCCGCTCCAGACGCGTTGAATGCACTGCTTGATTTTACATACACATTATTGTTGTCGGATTGTGTGCGAGCTTTGATTTCCTGCGGTCTTGATCCGCATGCTGGTTTCTTGCATAGCAGCAAACGGAATAAACCGGCATTGGCTCTGGATTTGATGGAGGAATTCAGGGCTCCGATTGCAGATTCGGTAGTGCAAACAGTGATTAATAACGGTGAAATCAATGCATCTGGATTCTCGGATGCGCTTGGCTCCGTGCGCATGACAGATGAGACTCGGAAAACGGTGATCAAAGCATACGAACGAAGAATGGCTACGGAAATCATCCATCCGGTATTCAAATACAAAGCTTCTTGGCGAAGGACTATCGAAATTCAGGCCAGAATGATTTTGGGATATCTTGATGGGACGCAAACTGAATATCGCGGAATCAGAATTCGTTAAGGAGTGGGGCATGACGAATCAGAAACGTGGCTATCTGGTGGCATATGATATCAGCGATGATTGCTGCCGCTCACATGTTGCGAAAATTCTTCAACACTATGGAGAGCGATTGCAATATAGCGTCTTCTTACTGCGGGTACGTCCTTCGATGATGTTGGATGTCCGTATGCAGATAGAGAGGGAAATAGATGACTCAATCGATTCTGTTGTGTTCTGTTCTCTTGGAACCATTTCTCAAACGGAAGAGGGCTTGGATTTCTTGGGGCGCCGTGGATACGTCGATTTAGAGATACCGACAGTGATTTGAAGTTTTAGCCTAATGGTGATGTTGTTTGATAAGTAAAGAGTGTTTTGCTGTTTTTCAAGTGCGAGAGATGCATCATTGCTGCGACACACGGTGAGCGCTCGCACTTGAAAAATAGTTGTTTTGGAGCCAGTGAACTTATATTGCTTCTGTATTGCGATAGAAATGAAAGAGTCGCTCGCAAAAGCCTTTAGAATATGTGTCATTGCAAGGTCTTAGACTATGACTATTCCTGAGCATTCAAGCTCAGGACTTCATTGAGGAGTTGGATTAACGGCGCTGTCAATGTAACCGTGCGCTCATTCCTGAGCATTCAAGCTCAGGACTTCATTGAGGACGGTATCGCGGCGCGCACCGGGCTGAATCCGTGGACTATTCCTGAGCATTCAAGCTCAGGACTTCATTGAGGAGAGTTCAGCTTCGACATCACCGTCAGCAAGCCGAAATTCCTGAGCATTCAAGCTCAGGACTTCATTGAGGACGGCGTACATCGTACCGGTACGGCTCTTTTTCATAATTCCTGAGCATTCAAGCTCAGGACTTCATTGAGGATGAGAACCGTTATCACTTAGCGAACTTGACTGGAAATTCCTGAGCATTCAAGCTCAGGACTTCATTGAGGATATCCATTGACGCGTTGTATTGATCGTTGAGGTTGATTCCTGAGCATTCAAGCTCAGGACTTCATTGAGGAGTTCCATTCTCCGTTCAGGGGCGGTGACGTTGGATTAATTCCTGAGCATTCAAGCTCAGGACTTCATTGAGGATCAGGGTATCGGCATCGCACAATGGTCATTCGGCAGATTCCTGAGCATTCAAGCTCAGGACTTCATTGAGGACAAGTCGTGCATAGATGCTTCCGCCCGACTATGCGATTCCTGAGCATTCAAGCTCAGGACTTCATTGAGGAAGATGGTCGCGGACTGCCTTCTCTGTGGCCTTCGCATTCCTGAGCATTCAAGCTCAGGACTTCATTGAGGAACGAGACCGTGAAGCGCGTCAGGAAAGAGCAACGCATTCCTGAGCATTCAAGCTCAGGACTTCATTGAGGACGCGTCTGAAATCTCGATGCTTTCCACGGACGGCGATTCCTGAGCATTCAAGCTCAGGACTTCATTGAGGAGCCGCGAACACGGCGCAGCAGTGGGCGCCAGTCAAGGAGAATTCCTGAGCATTCAAGCTCAGGACTTCATTGAGGAAGCAAAACAGATGAGAAACCAAGAACCATCGATAGATTCCTGAGCATTCAAGCTCAGGACTTCATTGAGGAGGCAAACAGCCACTCGAAATCAGACTCGCCCACGAAATTCCTGAGCATTCAAGCTCAGGACTTCATTGAGGACGAACGAATTAGGCACGCACCCACTACGCTCACCATTCCTGAGCATTCAAGCTCAGGACTTCATTGAGGAGCTCCGTCTCGCCTAGGAACCTTCCGCACTTCTTGATTCCTGAGCATTCAAGCTCAGGACTTCATTGAGGACGCGTCGGCCAGGTTCTCGAGGCTCGCGGCGGTGTAATTCCTGAGCATTCAAGCTCAGGACTTCATTGAGGACAAGACCCGTATCGGCCCATATGGCTGCACGTCCTAATTCCTGAGCATTCAAGCTCAGGACTTCATTGAGGAGTCGCAAATGTGAACGCAAGTACGGTTTCACGTTCATTCCTGAGCATTCAAGCTCAGGACTTCATTGAGGAAGCCGGTTGCAAGTGGCGTGGTGTAGATACCGTGCCATTCCTGAGCATTCAAGCTCAGGACTTCATTGAGGAAAGCTTCAAGCCCTTGGTCATAATCTCTGCAGCTTTAATTCCTGAGCATTCAAGCTCAGGACTTCATTGAGGAGTGAAGAAGCGCCCGTATCTCATGCCAGCCGACGTTAATTCCTGAGCATTCAAGCTCAGGACTTCATTGAGGACAGGAAACGCCGTGGTTATATGGGGCGTATGGTGATTCCTGAGCATTCAAGCTCAGGACTTCATTGAGGAGGACTGAACCGTCTTACCTCGACACGTGGTTACATATTCCTGAGCATTCAAGCTCAGGACTTCATTGAGGACCCGGCGACATGCCAAGCGAAGTGCCGAACCAAAGATTCCTGAGTATTCAAACTCGGGATTTCATTGAGGAGCTGTGGGCGAAGAAGCGCAACCGTCTCCAGTTTTTTAGATTAAAGCCAATATTCAGAGGTCTATCCAAAATCGCTGGATGATACTGTCTTCGTTCCGTCCCGTACTGTTCACGATTTCATTCTCCATCTTTCCACCATTGCTGATAATCGTCCGTCTTGATGCTTCATTGCTCTTGTGACAGGTAAGTAGAACACGTTGCTCGCCCTGCTCTTTACAGATGGGCAGGAGTAAGGCGAGCATCGCTTTGGCATACCCTTTTTGACGTTCCGATGGCAAAATGCTATACCCAATATTTCCTCCGTATTGCAGTAGAAAAGGGGATAGCGGACGTCTGAAATCAATGATGCCGACGAGCTTGTCATCCGCCTTCCGAATAGCTAAAAATACTTCCGACGGCACATAGCCTTCGCCGTATTTCTTTTTCAATCGATTATCGAAATCGATCCATTCATCAAAAGAATCCGTGTCTTCGAGACCGGCGCATCCATCGAGACTGTCGTTGTTTGCAAGCATCTCCTGCTTGTAATGCATCACTTGGCTCGCGTATTTTCGCGTTGGCTTAGGTCAGTTTACAAGGAACTACACGCAGACCGTGAAACG
>UMHS01027008.1_pt1 | contig 12608 bp, 9 predicted proteins | sample 1965611 | NCBI WGS metagenome assembly UMHS01 (sample SAMEA4836106, study PRJEB28245) | human gut metagenome | biome: gut microbiome; material: fecal sample | place: Denmark | collected 2008
CACGCGGCGGCCGCGCCGGCCCCCGGCGCCCTGGAGCGCCTGCACGCCCTCGAAGTACCAACGTCGCGCCACCACGGAGAGCACGACCGCGTAGACCGCCACACTCGCGAGCATCCCGAGTAGCCCGGCGGCGACGCCGACCGCGTCGCCCGAGACGACCGGGCGCGCCAGCAGGGACGGCGGGCACAGCAGGCCCATCACGACCGCGGGAGCCCCGGACGAGAACAGCTGCTCGGAGCCGGAGGCGAGCGAGGCGAGGCCGTCGCCCTGGAGGACGAACTGGCTCCCCACGCCGATGGCGAGGGCCAGGACGACGATGATGCCGCCGAAGACGCGAGAGAAGCGGTCCTTGTCGTGCGCGAGGCGCGAGAAGCGCATCACGGGCACGCAGACGATCACGAGTGCCAGGTTCACGGCGACGGCGCACAGCACGAACGATACCGTCATGGCGACCCACGTGAGCGGCGCCGCCCCGGCGGCGAGCAGGCACCCCAGCCCCACGGGCAGGATGATGAGATCGCCGAGCAGCGACATTCCGAGGAAGTGGACGAGCTTCGCCCACATGACGGTGGTCGCCGAGATGGGGAGCGTGAGGTAGTAGCCCAGGTCGCGGACGAAGTAGAGGGTGTTCACGGCCTGGTAGAGACCCGTGAGCACCGTGAGGCCCACGAGGCACACCACGCAGAGGCTGAGCGCCATGTAGGGCGTGACGCCGAGCTCCCCCATCATGTAGCCCATCATGAAGAACATGGCGGCAAGGAGCAGGAAGAGGAGGCCCATCGCAACCTTGCGCGCCCCCGAGCCGAGCCTGCCCCACAGGCCCTTGCGGCCCTCGCCGGCCTCGTCGCCGCCGATGCCCATGCCGGTGCTGTCCAGGTGCTGCTCGCCCTTGACGATCACGCGCAGCATCACCTTGAGCTGGTGCCAGGAGAGGGGCTGGGCGGCCGCGGTGCCGCGCGCCATCACTCGGCCTCCCCGGAGAGCGGGGACTCGTCGGAGGTGAGCTCGAGGAACATCTCCTCGAGGGAGCCGTTCGAGCGGAAGTGCTCGCGCATCTCGGTCACGGTGCCCACGAAGAGCAGCTCGCCGTGGGCGATGATGCCCACGCGGTCCACGACCTTCTCGGCCACGTCGAGGACGTGCGTCGAGAAGAGCACGGTCTTGCCCGCGTCGGCGTGGCGGCGCATGGACTGCTTGAGCAGCCACGAGGCCTTGGGGTCGAGGCCGGTCATGGGCTCGTCGAGGATCCAGATCGCCGGGTCGGGCAGGAGCGCCCCCATGATCATCATCTTCTGGCGCATGCCGTGGGAGTAGGACTGAATCTGGTTGTCAAGCTCCCCCTCCATGCCGTACTCGCGCGCGAGCTCGGCGATGCGCGCGCCGCGGACAGCATCCGGGACCTCGTAGACGTCGGCGATGAAGCGGAGGAACTCGTGGCCCTTGAGGCGCAGCAGGTGGTCGGGGGAGTCGCTCACGAAGCAGAGGTTGCGCTTGGCGGCGAGCGGGTCCGTCACCACGTTCACGCCGTCGAGCTCGATGGTGCCCGAGGTGGGCGCCAGCACGCTGGCGAGCATGTTGAGCAGCGTGGACTTGCCCGCGCCGTTGGGGCCGAGCAGGCCGAAGATCTCACCGGAGCGGATCTCCAGGGAGAGGTCGCGCACGGCGAGCGTGGCGCCGCCGTCATAGGACTTGCTCACGTGGTCGATTCGAATCATGCGTCTCCTTCGTCCGGAAAAACCACCGGGCCATTCTACGACAGGGTAACCCCCCCCCGGCAACCAATTGATTACGGTTTCGTCATGCTGCGGGGCGGGGCACCCGACGGCGCCCCGCCCGCGGTCGGTCGGCCCTGTCGCGCCGATGCCCTCGCCCCCGGCGCTACTCCTCGGCAGGAAGGGCCTTCTCGCAGTAGTCGCGAATAATCGAGCAGGACTTGCGCATGGCGCGGCGCTCGTCATACGAAAGGTCGATCTCGAGCACGGCGTCGACACCCGTGTCACCGATGATGCAGGGAACGCCGGCCGAGATGCCGGACTCGCCGTACTCGCCGTCGAGGTGGGCGGAAAGCGGAACCACACGGCGCTCGTTGTGCAGGATCGAGGTAACGAGGTCGGCGACCACCGAGGCGATGCCGAACTCCGTGCAGCCCTTGCCGGAGATGATCGCGGCGCCGGACTCGCGCACGCGGCGCATGACGTCGTCGAAGTCAATGGAATCCACGACGTCGTTGCGCAGGGAGAGGTACTCGCGCAGGCCGATGCCCTCGACGGAGATGCGCGAGGTGGGGATGAACATGGAGTCGCCGTGCTCGCCCATGCAGAAGGCCTGGATCTGGTGGCTGGAAACGTCGATCGTCTCGGAGAGCACGCGGCGCAGGCGCGCGGAGTCGAGCGAGGTGCCGGTGCCGAAGACCTGGCTGCGGGGCAGCCCCATCTTGCGATAGAGGTACTCCACGACGATGTCCGCCGGGTTGGAGACGCTGATCAGGATGCCGTGGAAGCCGGAGTCCTTGAGCGGCCCGACGATGCCGTCGAGCACCTTGATCGTGCCGTCGAGCATCTGGAGACGCGTCTCGCCGGGGCGGCGGCTGCGTCCCGCGGTGAGGATCACGAAGTGGGCGTCCTTGCAGTCGGCGTACTCGCCGACGCGGATGGTGAACGAGTCGCCGAGGCCGGAGGCGAGGTCCTCGAGGTCGAGGGCCTGGGCGCGCGCCGCCTCGGCGTTGACGTCCAGGAACACGATCTCGTTCACGAGGTGCTGGAACATGAGGCACAGGGCCACGTGGCTGCCGACGCGGCCGGCGCCGATGATGACCGCCTTGCGGGTGCGAATGTCTTCTCCGTGCATGCTGCTCCTATCGCCATGGCGCCGCGCGGGCACCGCTTCTTACAAAAAGGGCGCCCTCTGGGGACGCCCCTTCATTCTAGCCGCCTGTGGAGGTTCTGTGACGCCGTTCGCCGAGAAGTTCTCCGCTAGTCGCGGGTGAGCTTGCGATGCAGGCGGTGGGGCTTCGACGCCTCGGCGCCGAGGCGCCTCTCGCGGTCGGCCTGGTAGGCCTCGAAGTTGCCCTCGAACCAGTGCCAGCGGCCGGGATGCTCGTCGTCCCCCTCCCAGGCGAGGATGTGCGTGGCAACGCGGTCGAGGAACCAACGGTCGTGGGAGATCACCACGGAGCAGCCCGGGAACTCCTCGAGCGCCTCCTCCAGGCTCTCCAGCGTCTCGACGTCGAGGTCGTTGGTCGGCTCGTCGAGCAGCAGGAGGTTGCCTCCCTGGCGCAGCGTGAGCGCGAGGTTCAGGCGGTTGCGCTCGCCGCCGGAGAGCACGCCCGCGCGCTTCTGCTGGTCGGAGCCCTTGAAGCCGAAGGCCGCCACGTAGGCGCGGCTCGGGATCTCGGTCTCGCCCACGCGGATGTAGTCGTTGCCGTCGCTCACGACCTCCCAGAGGGTCTTGTCGGCGTCCAGACCCTCGCGCATCTGGTCGACGTAGGAGAGCTGCACGGTCTCCCCCACCGTCAGGGAGCCGGAGGTGGGACGCTCCTGGCCGACGATCATCTTGAACAGCGTGGACTTGCCCACGCCGTTGGGGCCGATCACGCCCACGATGCCGTTGCGCGGCAGGCTGAAGGACAGGTCGTCGATGAGCACGCGGTCGCCGAAGCTCTTCGAGAGGTGGTCGGCCTCGAGCACCTTGGCGCCCAGGCGCGGCCCGACGGGGATGTGGATGTCGGTGAAGTCGACGCGCTTGGAGGCGCGGGCCTCGGCCTCCATCTGCTCGTAGCGCTCGAGGCGCGCGCGGTTCTTGGCCTGGCGCGCCTTCGGGGAGCTGCGAACCCACGCGAGCTCGGACTTCATCTTCTTCGCGCGGCGGGCGTCCTGCTGGCTCTGGGCCTCCAGGCGCGCCGCCTTCTTCTCAAGGTAGGTCGAGTAGTTCCCCTCGTAGGGGTAGAGCTGGCCGCGGTCGACCTCGCAGATCCACTCGGCCACGTCGTCGAGGAAGTAGCGGTCGTGCGTGACGGCCATGACGGCGCCGGGGTAGCGATGGAGGAACTGCTCGAGCCACAGCACCGACTCGGCATCCAGATGGTTGGTGGGCTCGTCGAGGAGCAGCAGGTCGGGCGCCTCGAGGAGCAGCCTGCACAGGGCCACGCGACGACGCTCGCCGCCGGAGAGAACGGAGACGGGCGCGTCCGGGTCGGGGCACTGGAGCGCGTCCATGGCCTGGGAGAGCTGGGAGTCGAGGTCCCAGCCGTTGGCGGCGTCGATCTCGTCCTGGAGCTGACCCATCTCCGCCATGAGGGCGTCGAAGTCCGCGTCGGGGTCGGCCATCTCGGCGCTCACCTGGTTGAAGCGCTCGATCTTCGCCAGCAGGTCGGCGAAGGCCTGCTCGATGTTCTCGCGCACGGTCTTGTCCTCGTCGAGCGGCGGCTCCTGCTGGAGGATGCCCACGGTGTAGCCGGGGGTGAGGCGCGCCTCGCCGTTGGAGACGTCCTCGAGGCCGGCCATGACCTTGAGCAGCGTCGACTTGCCCGCGCCGTTGGGGCCCACCACTCCGATCTTGGCGCCGGGATAGACGCCCACCGTGACGTCGTCGAGGATGACCTTGTCGTGCACGGCCTTGCGGGCGCGGTTGAACATGTAGACGAACTCTGCCATGGGGTCTCTCGCCTTCTCGCGGGGTTCTTCTCGTCCCCCCATCATACTTGCCAGAAACAGGACGGGCACCTTTTGGGCAAGTTCACACGGCCTGCACGAATGGCGCCGTTCGGCCGGGACCGGCTGAAAACGTCCGCCCCGCGTGGCACAATCGGAGGGACCATCCCACTCACGAGGAGCGATCATGCCTGAGGGAATCCGCAAGATCAACGTCATAGGTCATCTCCACCCCGACACCGACAGCATCTGCTCGGCGATCGCCTACGCCCACCTCAAGAACGAGGTGGAACACACCAACATCTACGAGCCGCGCCGCGCGGGCGCCGTCAACCGGGAGACCGCGTTCGTGCTGCGCCACTTTGGCTTCGACGAGCCGCAGCTCATCACCTCCGTCACACCGCAGATCAAGGACACCGAGATTCAGCGCCAGGGCGGCATCGACGGCGAGATGAGCCTCTTCTCGGCATGGAATCTCATGCGCGAGGCTAAGACCGACACCCTCTGCGTCACAGACGACGAGAACAACCTCGAGGGCCTCATTGCCGTCAAGGACATCGCCAACGCCAACATGGACGTCTTTGACACGAGCGTGATCGGCGAGTCGCACACCTGCTACGCCAACATCATCGACACGCTCAAGGGCGAGATGATCCTCGGCGACCCCACGGCTCGCGTCGACGGCGGTCACGTCCGCGTGGGCACCACGCCCGAGCTTATGGAGGACACCGTCGAGCCCGGCGACATCGTGCTCACCACCAACCGCTACGAGACGCAGCAGTTTGCCGTCGAGTGCGACGCCCGCTGCCTGATCGTGTGCTGCAGCGCCCACATCTCGCACCGCGTCATCGCCTCCGCCGAGCGCCATGGCTGCGCGATCATCACCACCCCCTATGACACCTACGCGGCCGCGCGCCTCGTCTCCATGTCCATCCCCGTGCGCGCCAAGATGCTCTCCGAGGGCATCCTCAAGGTGAGCGTCAACACCGCGATCGACGACGCGCGCAAGATGATGGCGCGCTCGCGCCACCGCTTCTTCCCCGTCATAGACGAGGACAGCAAGTACGTGGGCCTGGTGAGCTCCCCCAACCTGCTCTCCGCCAAGCGCAAGCACGTCATCCTCGTCGACCACAACGAGCGCTCGCAGTCGGTCGAGGGCCTTGAGCAGGCAGAGATCATGGAGATCATCGACCACCACCGCATCGGGTCGATCGAGACGAGCGGGCCGGCCTACTTCCGCAACATGCCCGTGGGCTGCACTTGCACAATCGTCCACATGATGTACCGCGAGAGCGGCGTGGAGATTCCCGCCGACATCGCCGGGCTCATGCTCTCGGCGATCCTCTCCGACACGCTGGCGTTCCGCTCCCCCACCTGCACCCAGGTCGACCGCGACGCCGCCGAGGCACTCGCCAAGATCGCGGGCGTGGACATTGAGAGCTACGCCGACGCCATGTTCGAGGCGGGCGCCGACCTCACCGGCCGCACCGCCGAGGAGGTCTTCGGCGCCGACTTCAAGGTCTTCTCCCGCGGCAACGTCAAGTTCGGCGTGGGCCAGGGCAGCTACATGACCGACAGGAGCCGCGCCGCGGCCGAGGCGCTCGTGGGTCCCTACCTCGCCGAGGCGGCACGCGAGGAGGAGCTGCCGCTCGTCTTCTACCTGTTCACCGACGTCAAGAGCTCGTCGAGTGAGATCCTGTGGTACGGCGAGGGCGCCGAGAGCATCGTCGCGCGCGCCTTCGACGTGGAGCCGCACGACGGCATGGCCCTCCTGCCCGGCGTGGTGAGCCGCAAGAAGCAGGTCATCCCCGCCCTCATGGCAACGCTGCAGAGCATCCAGGAGGACCAGGACTAGTGGCCGAGAAGAACGTCGCGTCGTCGCGCGGACCCCAGGCGCCGGGGGAGTCCCACTTCCTCGCCATCCTCTCGCGCATGAAGTACATCGAGCGGTGGTCGCTCATGCGCAGCTCGCGGCCCGAGAACCTCTCCGAGCACTCGCTCGAGGTGGCGCTCATCGCGCACATGCTGTGCGTCATCGGCAACGCGCGGTTTGGCCGCGCGCTCGACGCCGAGCGCGCCGCGCTCGTGGCGCTCTACCACGACGCCTCGGAGATCATCACCGGGGACCTCCCCACGCCCGTCAAGTACCACGACGGCACCATCCGCGACGCCTACAAGGCTGTCGAGCGCAGCGCCGAGGAGCGGCTGCTCGACACCCTGCCCGCCGACCTGCGACCGGCGCTCGAGGACGTTCTCTGGGTGTCGGACGACGCGTCCGAGGACGAGCGCTACCTGCGCCGCCTCGTGAAGGCCGCCGACAAGGTCTCCGCACTCATCAAGTGCGTCGAGGAGGCACGCTCGGGCAACACGGAGTTCGCGAGCGCCGAGGAGAGCTGCCGGGCGGCCGTGGACGAGATGGCCTCCGAGCTGCCCGAGGTCGCGAGCTTCCTGTCCGAGTTCCTCCCCTCCTACGGCGCCACCCTCGACGACCTCCTCTGACCTACCAAAGGGGTCAGACCCCTTTGGTAGGTCCCAACACGAATCGGAGTCCCACCCCATGCCTCACGCGCTTCATGCCCGGCTTCCGAAGAACTTCGTGCTCGAGGAGCGCCTCGAGCGCTACGGTCGTGCCATAGAACTCCGGCCCGAGAGCCTGCGCGGCCGCTGGGTCGAGGCCTGCTCGCCCATCGGCGCCGACCCCTACCGGGAGGTTCGCCTCGACCTCGGCTGCGGAAAGGGCGGGTTTGTGGTCGAAGCGGCGCGCCGAGAGCCCGACGTCCTCTTCGTCGCCATGGACTCGGAGCCGATCTGCGTCGCCTACGCTGCCCAGCGCGTCTGCGAGAGCGGGCTGCCCAACGTGGTCGTCGTTCCCGGCACGGGCATGCGCGTACGAGAGCTCTTCTCGGCCGGGGAGCTCTCCGTGATCCACCTCAACTTCCCGACCCCGTTCCCGCGCAAGCGCGACGCCCACAAGCGCATGGCCTGCATGGAGCGGCTCATGGACTTCCGCGACGTGCTGACCGAGGGCGGCGAGGTCCGCATGCGCACCGACAGCCAGCCGCTCTTTGACTTCATGCTCACGCAGGTTCCCCTAGCGGGATATGAGCTGCTCTGGGAGAGTCGCGACGCACGGGCCGAGCGGCCTGACGACCCCGCCAGCGAGTACGAGCGCAGGCTCGGGGCAAAGGGGGCACGGGTCCTCGCCCTCACGGCGACGCCCGGACCGGTCTCGGAGCACGTCGAGCAGACGGCGGAGCTGTCGTTGGCGGCATACCTGCCCCGCGACCTCACGTCGCTGCAGGGGATGGCCTATGCGCCGCACGGCATGGAGGCCACGGTCACCAACCTGCGCAACCGGGCACTCCGCGAGCGCGCGCAGAGCGCCTCCACAATTGGGGAGTAAGGTAGGGTCACGCCGTACCAACGGACGCCCCAAGAGAGGTCACCATGCCGAAGATCAACCCAGGCAACCGCCTGTACCTGTACCAGCTGCTCTCGCGCGAACTCGGCGTGGGACGGCAGACGCTGCTGCCGCGGGCCGAGGAGGCACTCGTCGCCGACGGGCTCTGCGTCGAGGACCTGGGATGCTCGAGCATGCGCGAACTCTGCGAGGAGCTTGGCGAGTTCATCAAGCTGACCGTCTTCAAGAAGGGCTACGTCTACGCCACGGTGCTCGCCAACGAGGAGTACGACCGCGCCCTCGAGCAGCTGGGGCGTGGCACGGAGAAGCGGTCCGGCGGCAAGCCCTGGAAGCGGCGCGGCGGCAAGGCGCTGCGCCCCGTGAAGCCGAGGCACGCCGAGAGGGCCGCGGAATCGGAGCCAGAGCCAGAGCCGGTGCCGGTGCCCGAGCCCGTACCCGAGCCGGTGCCCGTACCCGTCGCCGAATCAGAACCAGAGCCGGCGGAATCGCCGGAGCCGCAGGCGGACTCCGGCCCGGAACCCGTCGCCGAGCCCGATCCTGAACCCACAATCGAAGTGGAGCCGGAGCCGGAACCCGAGCCTCGGCCTTCGATTTCCCTCACCATCACCTATGTTCCTGAGCAGGCATCGGAGCGGCCGCACGGGGGCAAGGCCGCGAGTGACCTCCCGCAGGACTTCCACCGAGACGTCCGCTGCCCAGACGACCTGCTCAGCAGGCTCTATCAGGTTCTCCCCCCTGACGTCGATCCCGTGACGACGCTGGAAGAGGACTTCCGCGTCGCCCGCTCGACCGGCACACTCGGAGGAACGCGCAGCAACGTGACCTACCCGCTCCGCTATCTGCGCGCCGGCGGCACCGACCCGGTAGCGGTCACGCTGCGACGCTCTGCCAGGATGGTCGCCGGGAAGCGCTGGGCGATCGTCGCCGTCGATGCCGGACGGGACGACGAGGTCGGTCTCGAGGGCCTCGACGAGGCCGACCGTGGACCATGGTCCGCTTTCATCCGACACGGCGAGTCCTTCGATCCCGAGCGCTCCTTCGCCCAGGTCGTGTCAATCGGGTCTTGGGGGGAGGCCCTGGAGCGACTCGCCGGGCTTGCCGCGCCGGAAAACTGGGGTGAGAGCCGTCGCGTGCTGCGTGGCTATCTCACCATGACGTTCGCCCGCGTCAGGGCCGAGGGCAAGCTCGTCGTCTCGGACGACGGCGCGAGCGCCGACTTTGACACGGGCCTGCTCACCCCGGACGCGCTTCCGATCTACGCCAACCTCTCCGGCACATCCGGAGACATCCCCTGGTCATTGGATGGGTTCTCCACCGTCGGCCGGGCACTCCCGGCTCGCTTCGTCTCAACGCTTGCCGAGGCGACGTTCGATTCCGGTCTGCCCGCCCCCGAGCTCGCCCGACGAGAGGCCCTCCTCAGAAACCCGCGCCTGGCGACCTCGGCCTACGACCCCGTCTCCGACAAGGTCAGGCTGCTTGTCCCTGAAGGCGAGGGGGCGCTCGCGCTCTCCGTCACGGAGCACGGCTATGAGGTCGTGACGTCGCTGTCCCGCGAGGATGCCTACGTCTGTGCCCGCGTCGTCAGTTCCGAGCAGCCCAGCTGGCTCATCGGATAGCCGCAGGGCCAGCGCAGGAATCCCATGCTGCAAAACCTGCGTTCGTGTGATGCTTTTGCCCTCGCGAGAGCAAAAGGTCCGTTCGTGTGATGGGTTTTTGGCCGGATTCTCGAATTTGATTCGACTTTCAATTTTAAATCCTGGTCCTTTCCGCGCGCAGGCCCAACAGCGGGCAAAAAAGTGCTGAAAAGCCATCACACGAGAACCGCTTTTGTCTCGATAGAGCCCCGAGCATCACACAAGGGAGCGTTTTGCATAGCTCCATATGTCCGGAACGTCTCTTCTTCCGCGTCGGAAGCGGCCAACGCCGCCCAACGTGCTACATTTCTCCCCGGAATTCGACCGATCCGGGAGGACAACATGGCCAAGATAGCGATGAAGACCCCGCTCGTCGAGATGGACGGCGACGAGATGACCCGCATCATCTGGCAGATCATCAAAGACGAGCTCGTCTGCCCGTACGTCGACCTCAAGACCGAGTACTACGACCTCGGCCTCGAGAACCGCGACAGGACCGACGACCAGGTCACCGTGGACTCCGCCGAGGCGACCAAGCGTCTGGGCGTGGCCGTCAAGTGCGCCACCATCACCCCCAACGCCGCCCGCGTGGAGGAGTACGGGCTCAAGCAGATGTGGAAGAGTCCCAACGGTACCATCCGCGCGCTGCTCGACGGCACGGTCTTCCGCGCGCCCATCGTGGTCAAGGGCATCGAGCCTACGGTGACCACCTGGAAGCGACCAATCACCATCGCGCGCCACGCCTATGGCGACGTCTACAAGAACGCCGAGATGCGCGTGGACGGCCCCGGCAAGGTGGAGCTCGTCTACACCGCCGCCGACGGCACCGAGCGCCGCGAGCTCGTCCACGTCTTCGACGGACCAGGCGTGGTCCAGGGCCAGCACAACCTCGACGCCTCCATCGAGAGCTTTGCGCGCAGCTGCTTCGAGTACGCCCTCTCAACGGGCCAGGACCTGTGGTTCGCCACCAAGGACACCATCTCCAAGACCTACGACCACCGCTTCAAGGACGTCTTTGCGGAGATCTACGACACCGAGTACCGCGAGCGGTTCGAGGCGGCGGGCATCGAGTACTTCTACACGCTCATCGACGACGCCGTGGCACGCGTGGTCAAGTCCGAGGGCGGCTTCATCTGGGCGTGCAAGAACTACGACGGAGACGTCATGAGCGACATGCTCTCCTCGGCGTTCGGCAGCCTCGCCATGATGACCTCGGTGCTCGTCAGCCCGCACGGCTACTTCGAGTACGAGGCGGCGCACGGGACCGTCCAGCGCCACTACTACAAGCATCTCAAGGGCGAGCCCACCTCGACCAACTCCGTCGCCACGATCTTCGCCTGGACCGGCGCCCTGCGCAAGCGCGGCGAGCTCGACGAGCTTCCCGAGCTCGTGGACTTTGCCGACCGCCTCGAGGCGGCCACCGTCCACACGATCGAGTCCGGCAGGATGACCGGCGACCTCGCGCGCATTACCACGCTCGAGAGCCCGCAGGCGCTCGGCACACGCGAATTCATTCTTGCCGTCCGCGAGACCCTCGACGCAGAGGCGACCGCATAGCGGCTAAGGGAAGTGCGCTCTTTTCCCAGGGAGTTCCGACAGGCCCCGGCACGGTTCCGGGGCCTGTCCCTCTCCGTCGGCTAAAACCAGCACGTCCCCCTTACATGTTGCCGAAGAGGGCGTCCTTCACCACCGCGACACACTCGCGCAGCATGGCCTGGGGCAGATAGAGCGGATTGGACGGCGCAGCCAGGCCATGGGCGCCGGGCAGCCCGTTCCTCTCGGCGATGCGAAGCGCCCGGTAGAGGTGGAAGTCGTTGGTGACGACGCCCACCTCGGCGCCCGGCTCAAGGAGCGCGGAGGAGAAGCGCAGGTTCTCCGCCGTCGTGCTCGAGCGCTCCTCCTTCGTGATGCGACCCTCGTCAAGCCCGTGCTCGACCAGGTACTCCGCCATGGCGTCTGCCTCGGTGCGCACCTCGCCGAAACCCTGGCCGCCCGAGACGACGCAGTCGGTCTCGGGATTCTCCTCCAGGTAGGCGAGCGCCGCGTCCAGGCGATAGCGCAGGGCCTCGCTCGGCGTGCCGTTGGGCCGAAGACCGGCACCCAGCACCACGAGGTCGTCCAGGCCCGCAGGGGGCGTCTTGGCCGCCGCGGTCCCTATGAGCGCGGAGAGCGCGCCCACGGCGAGAAGTCCGACCAGGCAGACGACACACGTCGCCATCCGGACGCGCGGGATGCGCCATGCCGCGATCAGCGCCGTGCCCAGAACGACCCACACGAGGAAGAACCCGCCCGCGGGATAGAGCACCGCCATGAGGAGGCCGTACGCGATCGAGATCACGCCCAGCGCCGCAAGCACTACCGCCATGCGATCTCCCCTTCTCTCGGAGCGTCTTCTGGGAACAATACTACTAGCCGTGCCCGACGGGCCACCGACCATGACGACATCGTCACGTCGGGCACCGGGAGGTGGTCGCATGTCCGTCGTCATCGCAGTCGCCGTCCCGCACCCGCCCCTCATCGTCCCCGGCGTCGGGCATGGGCGCGAGCGCGAGGTCCGCTCCACCGCAGACGCCTATCGCGAGGTCGCGAGGCGCATTGCGGCGCTCGGCCCCGACACGGTCGTGGTCTCCAGCCCGCACGCCGCGATGTACCTCGACTACCTGCACATAGCACCCGGGTCAGGCGCCCGGGGAACGTTCGCGCGGTTCGGGGACGCCGCGGACGGGTCGCGCGTCACCTACGACGAGGAGCTCGTCGCCGAGCTCTGCCGTCTCGCCCGCAAGGAGGGCCTCCCCGCCGGAACCAGGGGCGAGCGAGACCCCGGCCTCGACTGGGGCGTGCTCGTGCCGCTCCACTTCCTCCAGGAGGCCTATGACGAGCGCCGCGCCGCGGGTGACGAGGTCG
>UMHS01052485.1_pt1 | contig 12604 bp, 10 predicted proteins | sample 1965611 | NCBI WGS metagenome assembly UMHS01 (sample SAMEA4836106, study PRJEB28245) | human gut metagenome | biome: gut microbiome; material: fecal sample | place: Denmark | collected 2008
AGAAGAAAATTGAAACATAATCTCTTAGAGGAGCTTATCAAATTTAAATTTGAAAAATTTAATGGTATCGGGTACCAAAATTTCAGGGGTTGCGGAAATACTTGGAGACAAGGTCACATTTCTCGCAGAGTTTGCACTCAGGAAGGCACTTATCAGAATAGATGTGGCACAGCATATGTAATCATAAAATCCCGGATATCATGCGCATATCCTATGGAAAATTCCGCTTAAATATGCTTTAATAGAGATATATAGCAGTAAATAACAATTGCAAGAGGAAAAGAAAATGTCTAGAAGAAAGAGGCAGAAAACCGGAATGATAAATAATGAAAATGAAAATAACAGCATGACACAGGAGCCTCAAACACCACAGCAGACAGTTGACGCGCAGCAGATAGTTATACCGCAGGAGAGCGAGCGCATCCAGCGGGCTGAGTGGGTTCACGAGCAGGTGAAGCTTCAGCGTGAGGCAGAGGATGAGGCCTGGGAGAAGATCATGGAGGAGCAGAAGCTGCTTACAGAGCGCAGACGCTCCATAGATGCTGATATAAACAGCAACAGGGAGCTGAAGCGATACCATGAGGACTGCATGGAGGATATCACAGACCAGGTATATTCACTGCATGGCATATCGGTAGACAAGCTGGAGGGCATAAAAGAGTACAGGAATGCCCTGTTCCGCGGAGAAGCATTCATAGTGTTTTGCATATCTGTAATAATGGCTGCGATTGTGGCATATGCCTATGGGCCGACTTCACAGCTGTGCCTGTATGTACTCATGTGTGTAGGTGCGGAGGGAGCGTTATTGTCCCAAAAGCGAAAGAATATACTGTTTTTCATCCCGCTTATCCTGATAGCGGCGGAGATGGCAGGCTACAAGCTGTATCCGCAGTATCTGGAGTATGTCACGATGGCTGGAGAGGCACTGGCGCTGCTTCTTATGATGATAGGCACTGTGGGATACTTTGTGCACAATCCATACCGCAAGGACAGAAAAAATATAAAGGCTGCAAAATCAGATCTTAAGGAACTACATAAGGTTGCTAAAAAGAGCGTAAAGAAAAATAAAAAGAGCCGCATAAAGAACGAAGCAAAAGAAGCAAAGCTTGCGGCAAAGCAGGTCAAAAGAGAGACCAAGGCTGCCATAAAGGAGCAGAAGAGGCAGAATAAGCTCGCAAAGAAGCAGGCCAAGTACGAGCTTAAGGAGAAAAAGCGACAGCAGAAGAGTGAGCGTGTTGAGCTTAAGCATGAGCTGAAGAAGACTCAGCTCATGGATAAGGTGAGAAGATTTACACCGAAGGAGCAGGAGAGTGAAAGCACCTCTTCGGCAGAGAGCATAGATAACAACATTACAGAAAACAATATCATAGAGAATAACATCATTGATATAGAGCGCAAGGTCAATTAAGCATGGATGAGCATTAGGCAGACAGCTGATACTTCTCCATCCAGTAATTAATCTGGATGAAATATGCGATAAGCTGCGGACCTGCCATGAGCTGGCCAAACCACGGACTGCCGTATTCTGCCGGTGCCTTTAAAAATTCGCGCGTTTTGTCAGCGTCAATGAGAGTGCGCACAGGGGCGTTAGGGGAGTCTAATATCTCCTCCATTCCCTTTATAAGGAGAGCTTCATATCCGGGATGATAAGTCTTTGGATATGGGCTCTTTTTTCTGTGCAAAAGCTCAGGTGGCAGGACATCTGAGAAAGCATCGCGAAGCAGAGTCTTTTCCACACCGTTTTGATATTTCATATGCCAAGGCACATTAAAGACATACTCAATGATACGATGGTCGGCAAAAGGTACACGGGCCTCAAGCTCGGAGTACATGCTGGTGCGATCCATGCGGTCAAGAAGCGTCTGCATGAACCATTTGATATTGAGATAACCTATTATGCGGCGGCTTTCGTCCTCACCGGCCTCGCCGTAAAGGAGAGGTGCTTTTGACCTCGACTCCTCATATCGAAAAGCCTGATAACCGGATAAATCAAGCTCCAAACCCACATCATCGCGCAAAAGAGCAAGGCGTGGAGCGACATCCGATGACCATGGGAAGCCATATCTTTCCAGCAGCTCTTTGCGGTAAAACCACGGATATCCGCCAAAGATTTCATCAGCACACTCACCGGTAAGAGCTACCTTGTTTTTTCGGCTGACGAGGCTGCAGAAATACAAAAGCGACGAGTCCACATCGGTCATGCCGGGCATATCCTTTGCATCGACTGCGGCAAAGAGCGCCTTGAAGAGAGAGTTCTCATCACACTCGAGATAGGAGTGGGCTGTCTCATACTCTTCAAGCATACGATTGACATAGGGCAGATCCCTCTCCGGCTGGAAGGCGTTTGCCTTAAAATACCTGTCATTGTCCTTAAAGTCGAAGGAAAAAGTGTTGAGCGTTTTACCGCGTGTGTTCATATAGTTTGCGGCGATGGCGGTCACGATGCTTGAATCGATGCCGCCTGACAGAAAAGTACATACCGGCACATCGGAAACCATCTGCCTTTTTATAGCATCCTCCACCAGAAAACGTGTGTGAGCAACGGTATCCCGATAGCTCTCGGTGTGTTCCCGGCTTGTAAGCTCCCAGTAGGTTTCATCATGCAGCCCATCCCGGGAGTAAATCATGAAGTGTCCCGGCAAAACCTCAAACAAATCCTTAAACAGGGAAAGCCCGCTCGTGTGCGCAGGCCCGATAGCAAGAAGCTCCTGCAAGCCCTGCTTATCAAGCTCAGGCTTTACTGCTGGGTGCGCAAAGCAGGCCTTTGGCTCGGAGCCAAACACCAGAGAATCCCCTCGGATGGCATAAAAAAGCGGTTTGACACCAACGCGGTCGCGGTACAAAAGTAACCGGCTTTTAGCCGCATCCCATATGGCAAATGCAAAAATACCGTTTAAGCGATTGACAAAATCAGCGCCCCAATGGATGTAGGCGTACAGAATAACCTCTGTGTCTGAGGTTGTGGAGCAGACAAAGCCGTTTTCGGACAGCTCGGGAATCAGCTCATCAGTGTTGTAAATTTCTCCGTTATAGCAGATTGTGTAATCATAGCCATTGTGGGTGCGCGTCATGGGCTGGTCGCCGCACAGGATATCACGGATGGCCAGACGGCTGTGCGACAGACCGATATGCTTTTTAAGGAAACGTCCTCTGGCATCGTTGCCGCGGTGGGCGAGCACAGCACGCATCTTCTCAAGACGAAAGTTCCAGTAATCGGTGTTCTCTTCAAAGTCTTCTTTAAAGTTACAGAATCCGGCAATACCACACATAAAAATTCATATCTCCGTAAAAACAGATTTAATTTATATTATGCATACGCCTTGAAGCTGTTAATCCGGTCAGAAAATAAAATGATATGGTGGACAAAAGTCATTGTATTAATCAATTACCAAGCTGATTAATAAATTTTTATTGACAAGAAAGGTAGAATAGCGTTACTCTTATTACATGAAGTTAGACAACACTAACATATATAAATGGCAGATAACTACAGTAAGTACAATCTGACCAGTAATTGTTTTTAAAGGTATAACCTTATATAAGGTAAATGTAATTCGAAATGTTGAAAGAGAGGATATCATATGTCAGAAGAAGAGAGAAAGTTCTTAGAAATAGTGGATTTGAAAAAGGGCTTCGGAAGCGGTGAGACGCGCCAGGAGGTGCTGCGAGGCATGAATTTTTCTGTGGCAAAGGGTGAATTCTGTGTGCTGCTCGGACCGTCAGGCTCAGGAAAGTCCACACTGCTCAATATCATCGGAGGCATCGACAGCGCCGATTCCGGATATATCAGCATAAATGGCGACAAGCTGAAGGATATGAGCGAGAAAAAGCTCACACAGTACCGCAGAAAGCACCTGGGATATGTGTTTCAGATGTACAATCTGATTGCAAACCTGAATGTAAAGGAAAATATCGAGGTGGGCGCTTATCTGTCTGACAACGCACTGGATATCGATGAGCTGCTTCACACGCTGGGGCTTTACGAGCACCGCTATAAGCTTCCAAATCAGCTATCCGGTGGACAGCAGCGTGTGTCAATCGGGCGTGCAATCGTGAAAAATCCTGATATACTGCTCTGCGATGAGCCTACAGGAGCGCTTGATTATAACACCTCAAAGGAGATTTTGAAGCTCATAGAGGATGTCAACAAAAAGTACGGAAACACCATAATCATGGTCACACACAATGAGGCCATCAAAAACATGGCGGACCATGTGATAAAGCTCAGAGACGGAGCCGTGCGCCACAACGATATCAATACAAATAAGGTTTCGGCCGAAGAGCTTGAGTGGTAAGGAGGATTTGACCTATGAGCAGGAAAAAGATAAAAAATCCTCTGATAAAGCGTATACCAAAGGAAATTATCGGTGACTGGAAGAAATATCTCGTTGTATTTCTTTTCCTTGTGCTGACAATCGGCTTTGTATCCGGAATGTATGTGGCAAACGACAGTATGCTTACCTCTGCGGATGAGGGGGTAAGTAAATACAAGCAGGAGGATGGACATTTTGAGCTTAAGGATAAGGCCGACAGCGAGCTTGTTACGGCTATCGAGTCAGGCGAGGTAAAAACAGCACCAGATGAAAAAGCCAGCGATAGCAGCAAAACTCCTGTCACGCTCTACGAGAATTTCTATCGCAATGAGACTGAGGACTACGACGCAGACGGCAAAAAGGACGGTACCATCCGTGTATACACAAAGACCAGTGATATCAACCTCGCATGTCTCATCGAGGGCTCTTTTCCACAAAATGAGAACGAAATCGCTGTGGACAGAATGCATGCAGACAACGTGGGGATGAAGGTTGGTGATACAATAAAGGTCAGCGGAAAAGAATTCAAGGTATCGGGCCTTATCGCATATGTCAATTACTCCACACTGCATGAAAAGAAGACCGATATGATGTTTGATGCGATAAAGTTTGACGTGGCAATGGTGACAAAGGAGGGCTTTGAGCGCCTGGACAAGAGCATTCACTATACATATGCATGGAAATACGAGGATGAGCCGGCTGACGATATAGAGCAGAAGGAAAAATCAGATGACTTTCTGGAGGCGATGGTGTCACAGGTTATGGCAGTAGGCAATGAGGTGGAGGACTACACACCACGCTACTCAAATCCGGCAATAAATTTTGCCACGGACGATATGGGCTCAGACAAGGCCATGGGAGGAGTGCTTTTAGACATTCTTATCGTGATAATCGCATTCATTTTTGCAGTGACCATAAGCAATACGATAGCAAATGAATCATCAGCGATAGGCACGCTTCGCGCGTCGGGCTACACAAAGGGCGAGCTTATTAGGCATTACCTTTCAATGCCTGTCATTGTGACATTTCTGGCAGCAGTAGTAGGAAATATACTGGGCTATACGGTATTCAAGGATGTGGTTGTGGGCATGTATTACAACAGCTACAGCCTGCCGACATACCATACAATCTGGAATCCGGGTGCATTCATAAAAACAACGCTTGCTCCGGTGATTATCATGCTGGTTGTAAATCTTATCGTAATAATTCGCATGATGCAGCACACACCGCTTCAGTTTCTGCGTCATGACCTTAAGAAAACAAAGCGAAAAAAAGCAATGCGGCTTCCGCACTGGAGCTTCATGAGCCGTTTCAGACTGAGAATCATGTTCCAGAATGTGGCAAACTATCTGATACTTTTTGTGGGAATATTTTTCATCATGGTAATGCTCGCGATGGCAGTCGGCATGCCGGATACACTTGATTATTACAAGAAAAATACAGACAGTATGATGTTTGCAAAATATCAGTACGTACTCAAATCTTATGTCGATGCAGACGGAAACGTGCTTGAAACCGACAACAGTGACGCAGAGAAATTTGACATGACATCGCTCTTAAGGAGAACAGATGAGTTTGACGAGGAGGTGTCTGTCTACGGAGTGGAAACAGACAGTGCATACGTAAAGCTTAAGGACATGGATTCGCTTAAGGATAACGAGGTATACATATCGGATTCATTTGCAGACAAATATAGTATAAAACCGGGTGATACAATAAAGCTCGATGCACAGTACGAGAAAAAAACGTACAAATTCAAGGTGAAGGGAACCTACGATAAATCCCAGAGCATCGCGGTGTTTATGCCGATAGAGCATTTCGCGGATACCTTTGATTTTGCAGATGGCAGATTCAGCGGATTTTTGTCAGACACAAAAATAAAGGATATCGATGAGAGCAATATCGCGACAACAATCACGATACGCGACATCACCAAAATGGCAGACCAGCTCGACCACTCCATGGGCTCATACATGCAGTACTTCCAGGTGCTTTGCATACTGCTCTCAGCCGTCATGATATATCTGCTCACGAAGCTCATCATCGAGAAAAATGAGACAGCCATATCGATGACCAAGATTTTAGGCTACGATAACAGAGAAATTGCAAGCCTTTATCTGGTCTCAACATCAATTGTGGTGGTCATCTCGGATATCATCAGTGTAGTACTTGGTGCAAAGGTAATGGACATTGTATGGCGCATAATGCTTCAGACCTTCAGCGGATGGTTTTCATTCCATATGACACCTGTCGGCTATGTAAAGATGTTTGCGTTCGTGCTCATCGGTTACCTGATAGTGACAGTATTTGATTTCAGTAGAATAAAGAGAATCCCGATGGACATGGCACTAAAGAATGTGGAATAGGTGAAAAGTAGACAAAAATAATTGGAGGTTTTTGTCAGGTTTCAACGTAAATCAGTCGTAAAAGCAGTAAAATGCTTTTGTGGCTGATTTTGGTATTTTTGGGGGATTATTGATTATATCAGCAAAAACACGTATTATATACATATACAAAAAAATTTTACGGTTCACGCCTGAGAGTGGCCGGTAACACAAAAAATCTTAACATATGATAAACAGAAGAATGAGGTATAAAAAATGACAGACAATTTTGAATTTAGAAGTATACATCCAGACGAGGTAGAACAGGCAATAGCAATTGAGCAGATATGCTTCCCACCGAATGAGGCATGTTCTCCAAAGGCAATGACAGAGAGAATTGCAAAGGTACCACAGCTATTTCTCGTGGCAATTGACAAATCAACCGGTAAGCTGGCAGGCTTTTTAAATGGTGTGGCAACAGACGAGGAAAAGTTCAGGGATGAGTTCTTCACAGACATCGATTTATGTGATGAGAATGGTAAAAATGTGATGCTTCTGGGCCTTGACGTGCTGCCGGAGTATCGTGGACAGGGCCTTGCCAGAGAACTCGTGTACCGCTACAGCCGGCGTGAAAAGGCAAACGGACGAAAAAAGCTGTTTCTGACATGCTTAGAGCAGAAGGTGGAGATGTATAAGAAGTTTGGATTGCAGGATCTGGGAATTGCTGACTCTACCTGGGGTGGAGAAGAGTGGCATGAGATGGTACTAAAGGGATGAATGTGATAATATGGAAAATAAAGTATCGGATAACGTTATAGAAAAAAACTATAGGGAGTGCATTAAATTCAATGAAATCAACGAAAGTGGGGCCTGTAATTTTGACATGACAACAGCAAAGGCTGCCCTTGAAAATCTGTATGAGCTTTACAAAAATGGCATATCAACCGGTCGTTTCACAAAGGATAAGGACTATGTAGTAAGGTGTGCTGATCTGGTGACATTGGCGGAGGAGAACAAAGACAGCTTGTTTTATGATGCATGGCGCGTATGGTTTAGATATTTTGTATCGATGGGCTATGCAGGATGGAATGAGCTGTGGGAGGCAGTATGCCGTTGCTCCAGACGCTTAAGGAGCTGGAGAAAAATGGTATTCCACCAAGTTTGAGATGAAGATGCGCCACCCTGTAAGAGAGGATCTGCTTCGATATCTGCAGAGCAATTTACAACAAAGCATACAAAATAATACACAGGAGCTTAAGGCAATATGAAAACAATACGTGTGGTGGCTGCCGGCGGATGTGACATTGATTTAGAAGATTGGAGAGGCGTTGCATGAAACCAAGGACAGCAAATAGCATGAACATACAAATTTTCGGAACAAAGAAATGTAATGACACAAAGAAAGCACAGCGATTTTTCAAGGAGCGTGGGATAAAGTTTCAGTTTATCGATATGAAGGAAAAAGGCATGAGCAAGGGCGAATTTAATTCTGTCGCCCAGGTGAATGGCGGTCTTGACAATATGATTAACAGGGATGGCAAAGATAAGGATTTGCTGGCACTTATAAAGTACATAGCAGATGAGGACAAGCTGGATAAAGTGCTTGAAAATCCGCAGGTGATTAAGACACCGGTGGTTAGAAACGGCAGGCAGTCAACAATCGGGTACCGGCCGGATGTATGGAAGACATGGAAATAACACTAAAGGAAATGAAAGGCAGGAAATTATATATGTATTATGTACCGGATGGCACCGAGCAGTGCGGTTATTATGAGTGTAAAGAGTGTGGAAGCAGGTTTCTGGATTTAAAAATTGCACCAACATTGGTATGTCCATACTGTGGAGAAGAGGCAGATATGGAGATAGGACCTGATGAGGAGATGCCAAAAGTTGTAGAATCTGCGAAGCTTATTCAGATGGTTAGAGGCGTTGAAGAGGTAGAGAAGATGGATAAGCTGTTATCGCTTGCGGTGACAGGTGGCGATTTTAGCTGGATATAAGAATGCAGATATTTGTAGACGCAGATGTAAAGTAGCTGTCGCGGATGTGACATTGATTGAGAAGATTGGAGAGGCATTGTATGAAACCAAGGACAGCAAGTGCTACATCATACGGTGTTCGACCACCAAGGCTTTCTCTTGGGGTTGAATTTATGTGGTCTACGATAGTTCTTAAATCCCATTGTGTGAGATATTCAAAGCTAGTCTTTTTAGGAAGAATCATTCGAAGCATGGTATGTGTCTGTTCGATGCCGCCTTTTTGACTGCTTCTCATCGGATCACAGTAATAGATGCTTGACCGCATAATGCCATTAATGCCGTTTTCGAGAGACTCCGGATCTCCGAATTCGGATCCGCGATCCGTAAGAATCGTGTTGAATAAGGTTAAAAAATCATATATGCCAAGCTGGCGTTCCAACTTGTTAAAAACAAGTTTTACGGTACCTTTGGTGCATCTGTTCATAATGAATGCAAGAAACAGTTTTTCACGGGTTAAGAAGAATGTTAGGATTCCTTTATCAAGGTAAGAATATAGAGTTCTCACGGACATATCGAGTTCTGGATGATTCGTTATAATCTGATATGGAGACTGGCCCTGAAAAATCAGGGGCGTGATGACCATATCTTCCTGATGCAGTTCGTGTCTGGTCATGTTTATACCGGCCCTGGACTGTGAAAGACATTCTTTGTATTTGCAATCTTCGAGAGTAAGATGTTTTTGATTATCGGGAATATATTTGCTCATGCTAGTTCTCCTTCTACTGCTGTCAGAAGGACAGCTGCTTTACATTATTCAGACCGTGTGATATACTATATAAAATTCGACAATTGTCACGGATATCTGATGACAGGTGTTTGTTAGGAGTTTTGTATACAGAGAATACAGACTGCGCGTTGGCGGGATATTGCCGATGCGCAGTCTTTTTTAGTGATGCAGTTAAGGAGAGAAACAGGTATATGGGGATAGCTCGGAAAAAAAGAAGAAAACATTGAAGGCAAAAATGCTTGGCATATTGACGATGTGTGCGATGACAAGCCTTCTGGCTGCGGTAATTGTATCCTATATGGAACTGAGAATGATACAGAATGACAGTATAGAGGATAACATGAAAATGTATCTGGATCAGATTACGAAGAATACGGATGAAGCCTATTATGATATGATCAGTATTGTGAACTATATGGGACCGGGCGGTCTGATCGGAAACGTAACGGACAGTTATCTTGATGCTGTGGATAATTTTGACAGGTTTGTTGAACAGAAATCCCTTAGACAAGAACTTTCGGGATTAGGGTATGTCAACACAAAACTGGTAGGCGCTACCTATTATGACAAGGAAGAGAAAAGGGAACTTATCAGCGGTATGAATGTCAGAACACTGGACGGAAGACAGAACGCATTGCCTAAGGTTGTGAAGTGTGCGGGAAATGTTATGCAGGCAAGTCATGCGTCTTTTCTTGGGAGTAGTGAGAAAACAGTTTTTTCCGTCATGAGGGAAGTAGTTTTTGGCAATGGGAAAAAACTGGAAATCTACGCAGAAATAGAGGCTGATATGAAGACCCCGGAAGAAATAAATAAGGAAGGATATCCCTACACTTATATTCAGACGGATGAGAGAGGGGTTGCACAATACAGCGTAAATCCTGTCATTATACATGGACAGAAACTGTTTTCTGCATCACTCTCAAAGGGGGAGTATGAAGTCCAGACGAGAGAGGGCTATAAGATCATGGCATACCGGAGTCAGATGGGATACATTAATGCAGTGGCACTGCCGGACAATATATATCACAAGAAGAGTAACCAGTGGAGAATGATGATGACACTCATCATAGTTGTAACGTTTCTGCTCTTTTCCATGTCTGTCCTCTATCTTTATCGTATGATCTGCCGACCACTGAGTCAATTCCGCAGACAGATGGTGCAGATTGGGGATGGCACTCTTCAGGCAGTACATGAAGAGTCGGACATTGCAGAGTTTGACAGCCTGATGAGGGAAGTAGAACAGATGAAGAGACAGATTGAGAATCTTATCAGCAATATGGTAGAAAAGGAAAAAAGCATACAGAAGATAGAGTTTGAGAAACTTCTCTATCAAATTAATCCTCATTTCCTTCTCAATACACTGAATTCGATTCAGTGGATGGCACAAATGAGTCACCAAAGAGAGATCAGTGAGTTTGTACAGAGGCTAAAGAAGCTTCTTTCCTATAATCTGGGCAAAGAAGGCCGCCAGACAACGTTGCGGATGGAGTTGGAGATTGTAAAGGAATATATTGCACTTCAGCAGATGCGGTATGATTTTATTATTGAGATGAATATAGAAGATGGCAGTTATCTTGACCAGCCAACGGTCCGTATGCTTTTTCAGCCACTTGTGGAGAACGCGATCCGCTATGGTCTTGGGGATGATGAGAAAATCAGCATCCAGGTGTTTGAAGATGTGGCAAGGCATTTTGCTGTTGTAACTATCTCTGACAGCGGAAAGGGACTGAATCAGGAGGAGATTGATGAGATCAACCAGCCGTTTGATTATGACTGGGAATACTGGAAGAATGAGAACAGAGGTATCGGACTGCGCTACGTCAAGGCTATGCTGGAATCATTTTATGATGGACAGACGAGTTTGTTTGTAAACAGCAAAAAAGGGTTCGGAACCAAAATTACGATCCTTCTTCCTGTCCGGGAACCGGAAGAAAAAAAAGAGAAAGACAAAGAGGTTACATTGGAAGAAAATAAGGTGGGACAGACAGATGAACGTATTGATTGTAGATGACGACAAACTTGCCAGAAAAGGTCTGGTTGCTATTATGGACTGGAAAAAGTATGGATTCGAGGTAGTGGGAGATGTACAGAATGGGAGAAAAGCCCTTGAATTTCTCCGAAATCATCCGGTGGATATTGTATTTACCGATATAGATATGCCGGAAATTGATGGACTGGAACTTATGCAGATGTGCGGAGAGGAATTTCCGGAAATTAAATTTGTAATTCTTTCTGTATATGAGAGTTTCAGTTATGCACAGACGGCAATCCGTATGGGTGCGTTAGACTATATCTCAAAGATCAGTTTTTCCCCGGAAGAGTGTGGAACGGTACTGGAACGGGTCAGAGCAAAGTACATGCAGACATGCAGAGATGGACATGCAGAAGAGGAAAAACAGGAAAAAGTTGAGGAGGAAAAACAGGAAAAAGTTGAAGAACTGAACAGAAGATGGATGCACACCAGATGGATTTTCAGTGAGAAAGAATTTGAAGATCTCTGTCAGAAAACAAAAGAAATCAGTCTGCGGAGTGCGGAGAGGATTTTTGTTAAGAGTTTTCATAATATTCAGCTCCTGTCAGATGGAGAAGGGGAATTTCCATCGATGGATACGGTTGAAGAGATGCTGGACTGGGTGCACCGCTGGAGGGAACATATTTATGAAGAGAGTCTTAGCTCATCACAGAAAAATGATATCAGTGCTTTTGCAGCGGTTATCAAGTATGTGGATGGACATATCGGGGAGAATCTTCGATCTGAAGACGTGGCAGAACGGATAGGGATGAGCAGGAGTTATTTTAGTACAAGGTTTAAGGAGATGACGGGGGAAACATTTCACCAATATGTGATACACAGGAAAATGAAGACTGCGGCGGAATGGATAGAGGAGGGAAAGAAGAGCATTACAAGGATTGCCGTAGAACTTGGATATGATAATTTTCATTATTTTGCAAAAGTATTTGCACGGGAGCATGGGTGTACGCCTTCGGAATACAGAAAAGAGAGTAAAAATGTCTGATTTTCATCGGACATTTTTTTTGTGATAAAAAATATTTGGTAAGATTAGAAACAATATCATCTAGCAGGATATGGGGGAAGAAGATAAAATAATTAAAAAAAGGAAGGGAGGTATCATAGTGTATATTAAACAAAAAGGAAGGGAGGTTTACTCATGTACATTAAAAGGTTTGTGAAACATTATT
>UMHS01059856.1_pt1 | contig 12603 bp, 9 predicted proteins | sample 1965611 | NCBI WGS metagenome assembly UMHS01 (sample SAMEA4836106, study PRJEB28245) | human gut metagenome | biome: gut microbiome; material: fecal sample | place: Denmark | collected 2008
AATATACAACCTTAGATTGTATATTTGATTCATAATCTTCGATAAAAGGCTATGGACACCGGCCTTCATCGAGCCATAAAATCTTCCGATTATGAACGAATCCTACGACACCCAAACCGTTAATCCGTCGATCGAAAAGTATGTATCGGCCTCCAACAACGGCATCGAAACCCATAAGTTCACCCGCTGCGTGATCGGATATATCCTCAACGGAGAAAAATACGTCTATTACGACGATAAATGCTACAAGTTCTCCCAGGGAGATCTTTTCTTCCTCGGTATGGGTTGCCACTATACCAAAAACATCCCCGCGCAGGGACATCCCTACGAACAGATCCTCGTTCGCTATACCTCGGAAGAGCTGCAACGCATCCTGCTGCACCTCAACATCGCCTACAAGCTGAATATCACCAACAACCACCAGTGCGACGACTGCCGTACCCTGAACCACGCCACGATGCCGGGCTGGAGTTCGATCCGGCGTTTTTTCAGCCACATCGACGATTGCCTCACGGAAGGATCGCTCCTGGACGACCCGACCGCCGAAAACCTCAAAATGACCGAACTGCTCTACCTGATCGTTTCGCACGGGGATTGTTGCATCAAAAGCAAGCTGCTGGGCAACGTCGATGCGGCCCGGGACAACCTCCAGCAAATCGTCTATTCCAACATCTTTTCCGATATTTCGGTCGAGGAGATCGCAAAACGCTGCAACCGCTCCCTGACTTCGTTCAAAAAGGAATTTTTCCGCATCTACGGGACCTCGCCCCACCAATGGCTCATCCGGCAACGCCTGATCCATGCCCGGTTGCTTCTGATCTCGACCGACAAGGCGATCGCCGAAATCGGCACCGCATGCGCCTTTCCCAACACCTCGCACTTCATCAAACTCTTCCGCAAACAATACGGCATGACACCCGCGACCTACCGCAACCGGCATCGCGGACCCGAAGAGTTGCAGCCGACACCGCAAGCCGAAGCCGCCGTACGGGAAACAGCCGTTTCGGTAACGGCGTAACCTCATCCGACCCGACCCGCAAAGGCATGCTTCCGCCTCTGCAAACCGTCCTCTCCCGCACCTCGGGGACGGCGTGGTTCGCTTCGGGCCACCGCCGCGAATTTTCCGGCGGCAGGACACCGATTCGGATAAAATCCTTATCTTTGCGTGGAATCCGTTTTCCGTATCGACCGGCCGCATTTCGGCACGATTCGAACGAATTCGGCTCCGCGTCCGACCTTCACCGTCCCGGACGCGCCATAACGCATACGCCATGGAATTTTTCAATCGCATCATCACTCATTACGGCTGGGAAGGCACGGCCCTCGCGGGCGTCCTTCTGGTCATGTTCGGGATCCAGTTATATTACTACCTGTTCGTTTACGGGCGCATACCCAAATACAAGGACACCCGGCGTCCGGAGATCCTCTCCGAAACCCCTCCGGTATCGGTGGTGATTCCCCTCTTCTCGGAAGATTACGCCTTCGTGGAGGAGATCCTGCCGCTCATCGTCGCCCAGGAGTACCCCGACTTCGAAGTGGTGATCGTCTATGTAGGCCGGGACACCGACTTCTACGACGACCTGGTCCGCATCAAACAGTCGTTCCCACAGATTACGGCCACCAAGATCGAACTGAATCCCCGCTTCCCGATCTCGCCCAAAATGGCGCTCAACGTCGGGATCAAATCGGCCCATTACGAGCACCTTCTCTTCACCACACCGGACGTGTACCCCACCTCGGACCGCTGGCTCTCGCTCATGGCGAACGGCTTCCGGCGCGGCGAAATCGTGCTCGGCTACTGCGGCATGGAGCGCGGGAAAGGGTTTGCGAGCTACCTGATCCGCACCTGGCGGATGATGCACTCGGTGGACTGGATCTCAAGCGCCGTATGCGGCAGACCCTACCGGGGCATGCGCCAGAACTACGGATTCACCAAGCGGCTCTATTTCGGCGCCAACGGCTTCAGCCACCTCAATATGAATATCGGCGAAGACGATTTGTTCATGTCGCGGATCATCGCCCCCGGCAATGTCAGCGTGGTCCTCTCTCCCCGCGCCACCCTGCGTGAAAAGAGCTGGGGAGGGCTCAAGTGGTGGATCGGCACCCAGCGTTTCTTCGGGGGAGCCATTCCTTTTTATCCCTTGTGGGTCAAGAACTTCATCCAGTGGGAACTGGGCAGCCGCATTCTCTTCTGGCTGGCGGCGATCGTCGCCCTGGCGGTGATGCCCTGGGAATTCAAGATCGCCGCAGGGGTACTGCTGCTCGCGCGTTTTGCGATCGTACTCGTCGAGGCGCGGCGCATCAGCCGCCGCCTGGGTGAAGAGAAAATCTGCGGACGTTACTTCCTGTACGACCTGCTGAGTCCGTTTTTCGCCCTGCTGCTGGGGCTGTTGCTGCTGCGCAAAGACGAGCGGGTATGGAGATAGCCGACTATATCATAGCCGACGACCGGGTGCTCGTGGAGCTGGTATTGCAGGGCGACAACATCGCCTTCGAATACCTTTTCGAGCGTTACAAGGAGGCTATACACCGGCTTTTCATACAGCGCACCAACAACCCCCTGGACGCCGACGACCTGCTGCAGGAAACCTTCATCAAAGTCTATATCAACATCCACCGCTACAACCCGGCCTACACCTTCGGACAGTGGGTTTACACCATCGCCCGGAACACCTTCGTCGATTTCATCCGGCGGCGCCAGGAGGACCTGCCCATCGACGACAAATTCACGGCACCGCCCTCCAACAACCCCACGCCCGAAGAGAACATCATCCGCAAACAGCAGCGCACGCAGATCGAACGCTACCTCCAGGCCATGCCGCCGCGCTACCGACAACTGATCGTCATGCGTTTCTTCGAAGAGTACTCCTACGAAGAGATCGCCATGAAGCTCGAACTCCCGCTGGGCACCGTCAAGACCCAGATCCACCGCGCCCGGGAGCAGATGTGCCGCCTGATCGCCGCAGATGAAAAATCCTGACGTTTCCGACCGGCGAACGCCGCAGAACGAACCACTCCGACCTGCCTAAAAAAAACTTCAACGCCCACAAACCTTATGATTGCCCTGATCGACAAATACTTCCCCGACCTGACCCGCCCGCAGCGCGGGCAATTCGAAGCGCTGTACGCACTGTACGCCGACTGGAACACCAAGATCAACGTGATCTCGCGCAAGGATTTCGACCAACTTTACCTGCGGCACGTGCTGCACTCGCTCTCCATCGCCAAGGTCTGCCCCTTCGCCCCGGGAGCGCGGGTGCTCGACGTGGGGTGCGGCGGCGGCTTCCCGTCCGTTCCGCTGGCGATCCTCTTCCCCGAGGCGCATTTCACGGCCGTGGACTCGATCGGCAAGAAAATCAAGGTCGTACAGGGCGTTGCGGAGGGACTCGGCCTCGCCAACCTCACCCCCCTCTGCGCCCGGGCCGAAACGCTTCCCGAACGGTACGACTATGTGGTTTCCCGCGCCGTGACGGAGATGCCGACCTTCGTCGGCTGGGTCTGGGATAAGATCGACCGGGGGCAAAAGGGCGCCCTGCCCAACGGCATCCTCTACCTCAAGGGCGGCGACCTCGCGGACGAGTTGAGCCGTACCGGTATGAAGTGGACGGAGTACCCGATCCCCGCATTCTTCGACGAAGCGTTCTTCGAAACCAAAAAGGTGGTGTACGCCGCCAAATAAACGGGGATTCACCCGACGACCGTTCCGACTGCCTGGCCATGCAGGAACTGTAAAAGGCCCCGCAGACGAAAGACAGGCCCGATTATGAAATCGTACCGTCCCGATTTTTCGGAATCGCAACTCAAGGCCTCTACCACCGGGAAGGGGCGAGAAGCCGGAACAAACGACCCGAATGCCGCGAAACGGCAGTAGCCGACAGCGGAAAACCATCCGGCAACAGGGAAGGCAGGAAGAACAATGCTAAAAATTCAGAAATTCAAACGACATAGCCTTATGAAAGAAACAGTACTGGTAACGGGCGGCGCCGGATACATCGGATCGCACACGGCCGTCGAGCTGATCCAGGCCGGATTCGATGTGGTGATCGCCGACAACCTCTCGAACTCCGACCTTCAGGCCGTGGAGGGCGTCCGCCGCATCACGAGCGCCGAAGTGCCCTTCGAGCAGATCGACTGCTGCGACCTGCAGGCGATGCGACGGCTGTTCGAACGCCACGAATTCCGTTCGGTCATCCACTTCGCCGCGTCGAAAGCGGTCGGGGAGTCGGTCGCCGAACCGCTCAAATACTACCGCAACAACCTGCTTTCGTTCCTGAACGTCGTGGAGCTGATGTGCGATTTCGGACGGCCCAACATCCTCTTTTCCTCCTCCTGCACCGTATATGGCGAACCCGACGCCCAGCCCGTCACCGAACAGACGCCCCGCAAGCCCGCCACGTCGCCTTACGGCAACACCAAACAGATCTCCGAAGACATCCTGCGCGACGCCGTCGCCGCCCATCCCGGTCTGCGGGGCATCGCCCTGCGCTACTTCAACCCGATCGGCTCGCATCCCTCGGCCCTGATCGGCGAGCTTCCGAGAGGCGTCCCCCAGAACCTGGTCCCCTATGTGACGCAGACCGCCGCCGGGATCCGCGAATGCCTGAGCATCTTCGGCAACGACTATCCGACGCCCGACGGCACCTGCATCCGCGACTACATCGACATCGTCGATCTGGCCCGCGCCCACGTAGCTGCCCTGCACCGCCTGATCGAAGAGCGCGGCGCCACCCCTTACGAGGTCTTCAACGTCGGCACCGGACGGGGCGTTTCGGTGCTGGAGCTGGTCCGCGGATTCGAACGGGCCAACGGACTGAAACTCAACTACCGCTTTGCGCCGCGCCGCGCCGGAGACATCACGGCGATCTGGGCCGATCCCACGCTGGCGAACACCCTCCTGGGCTGGCGTGCCGAGCGGCCGCTCGAAGAAACGTTCCGCACGGCCTGGCAATGGCAGCTGCACCTCGGACAGAGATAACCTTCCCGCCGACAGAACATATTGCGGAGAGCGCATCCGGAGCCGTTCCGGATGCGCTCTCCGCATACTCCTCCCTCCCGTTCCGACATCCGGCCCCGGCTGGTCCTTCGCACCGGACCGACCGCCTCCCCTGCGCCTGCAAAGGCTTTTTTCATCTTTTTCGCAACAGAAAGGAGAAGCGATTGATATTTTTTGTATTTTTGCATCAATTGGGAAAATAATGAACTTAAAATGCCGAAATTGCATGAAGAGAAGGTAAACGTCCTGAAAAAACCGGAATGGCTGAAAATCCGGCTTCACCGCACCGCAGAATACGCGGACGTGCAACGCATCGTCAGGGACCACTCCCTGCACACGATCTGCAGCAGCGGTCTATGCCCGAACAAAGCCGAATGCTGGAGCCGCAGGACAGCGACCTTCATGATACTGGGTGAAATCTGTACGCGCAACTGTCGATTCTGCGCCACCCTTTCGGGCCGGCCTCTGCCGCCCGATCCTTCAGAACCCGCCAAACTCGCCGAAAGCGTCCGTTTGATGGGATTGCGGCATGTGGTGGTAACCTCCGTTACACGCGATGACCTGCCCGACGGCGGCGCGGCCCACTGGGCCGAATGCGTCCGCGCGATCCGGGCGGAAAATCCCGACGTCACAATTGAGCTCCTTATTCCCGATCTGGATGCGAAACCCGACCTGCTGGACACGGTGATCGCCTCCGGGCCCGATATCATCGGGCACAACATCGAAACCACCGAACAGCTGACCCCCCTGGTGCGTTCGCGGGCCCGTTACCGTACGAGCCTCGACGTGCTGCGCTATTTAAGCGAAAAGGGCGCCGTCGCCAAGAGCGGCCTGATGGTCGGACTCGGTGAGAGCGATGAAGAAGTTTTACAGACCTTGCGCGACCTGCACGCCGCCGGCGTGGAGATCGTGACCCTCGGCCAGTACCTTCGTCCCACTCTGGAGCATCACCCCGTTGCGGCGTACATTACTCCCGAAAAATTCGACTGGTACCGGCAGCAGGCGCTCGACATGGGCTTCAGCTACTGCGCGAGCGGTCCGATGGTGCGTTCGTCGTACCTGGCAGACGAAGCGCTCGGCTCGGTGCGTCTGAAGCGACAGGTTTCCGCGAAAGCCTGAGTCTTCCCGCCGCGCGGGAAAAGGTCTGCGACAAAGAAAGTGTTGAACCGACGCTTTCCGGATTTACGGTATCCGTACGGAGCCGGACGGAGAGGTGTCGTAACGTAATTTACGATGTTTGTCGAATACCGGGACCTCGGACAAATGGACTACAAAGCCTGCTGGGAGTACCAGCAGAGGCTTTTCGACACCCTCCTGCGGGCCAAGGGAACCCCGGCGGAGGGCGCGGGCTATTTGCTCCTGGTGGAGCATCCGGCGGTCTATACCCTCGGCAAGAGCGGCCATGCGGAGAACCTGCTGGTCGGCGAAGAGTATCTGCGCAGCATCGGCGCCGAATTTTACCACATCGACCGGGGCGGCGACATCACCTTCCACGGGCCGGGACAGATCGTGGGCTACCCGATCCTCGACCTGGAGCGCATCGGACTTTCGCTGCGCGACTACATCGACGCGCTCGAGGGCGCAGTCATCCGGACGGTAGCCCGTTACGGCATCCGGGCCGGACGCATCGCCGGCGCCTCGGGCGTCTGGATCGAAGGAGCGCAGCCGGCGCGTAAGATCTGCGCGATCGGTGTGCGGGCGTCGCGTTACGTGACCATGCACGGCTTCGCACTCAATGTGGCAACCGATTTGCGTTATTTCACCCATATCAACCCCTGCGGGTTTACGGACCGGGGTGCCACGTCGATCGAAAAGGAGATCGGTCGCCCGGTTCCGATGGAGGAGGTCAAACGACGCCTCGTCGAAGATTTATGCGAGAATTTGAATGTTAAAATATATAAATAATAACAAATATGCCCATAGAAAAACGATGGGTAGTGAAGCCTCAGGGGAATCCGGAGGCGGTTGCCGCGATGGCTGCCGCGACGGGCATCTCCCCGGTCCTGGCCAATCTACTCGTACAGAGAGGCATAGACACGTTAGAGAAGGCTAAGAAATTTTTCAACCCCCAGCTTTCGGACCTGCACGACCCGTTCCTGATGAAGGATATGGACAAGGCGGTCGAACGGGTGGAGCGGGCCGTCCGCAACCGTGAGAAGATCATGGTGTACGGCGACTACGACGTCGATGGCACGACCGCCGTCGCGCTGGTTTATAAATTTCTGCGCCAGATAGGTCACAAGGACCTGTTGTTCTACATCCCGGATCGTTATACCGAAGGTTACGGTATCTCGACCAAGGGCATCGACCACGCCGCACGCAAGGGTGCGACGCTGATCATCGCCCTGGACTGTGGCATCAAAGCCATAGAGAAAGTGGACTATGCCAAACGCAAGGGCGTGGATTTCATCATCTGCGACCATCACCTCCCGGCCGAGGAAATTCCCCGCGCCGTAGCCGTTCTCGACCCCAAACGCGCCGACTGTTCCTATCCGTTCGACGAACTGTCGGGGTGCGGCGTGGGATTCAAGCTAGTGCAGGCCTACTGCCAGAAAAACGGAATTCCGTTCCAGCAAATCGAGCCGTTGCTCGACCTGCTGGCCGTCAGCATCGCCTCGGACATCGTTCCTCTGGTGGATGAAAACCGGATTTTAGCCCACTACGGGCTTCTGCGGCTCAACGCCTCCCCCTCGAAGGGGCTGCTCTCGATCATCAAGATCTGCGGCCTGGATCGACACAACATCACCATCGACGACATCGTCTTCAAAATCGGACCCCGCATCAACGCCGCAGGCCGTATGCGGATGGACGAAAACGACGAAAACGCCGCTCCTTCGGGCGGCTATGCGGCGGTCAATCTGCTGATCGAAGGCAACGAAAGCCTGGCCGAAGAGTTCGGCTCGGTGATCGACGGCTTCAACCAGGACCGCAAGTGCATCGACCGCAGCGTCACGCAGGAAGCCCACGACTTCATCGAGGCCCACGCGGAGCTGAAGGCCGCCAAGAGTACGGTGATCTACAACCCCCGCTGGATGAAGGGCATCGTGGGCATCGTGGCCTCCCGCCTGATCGAAACCTACTACCGCCCGACGGTGGTGCTCACGATGAGCAACGGGTTCGTCACGGGTTCGGCCCGCTCGGTGCCCGGCTTCGACCTCTATCAGGCAATCGAATCCTGTTCGGACCTGCTGGAGAACTTCGGCGGGCACATGTACGCAGCAGGACTCACGATGCGTCCCGAACGGGTCGAGGAGTTCACCCGCCGCTTCAATGCCTACGTCGAAGAGAACATCGACCCGATAACGCTGCAACCCCAGGTGGAGATCGACAGCGAACTCTTCTTCTCGAACATCACCCCGGCGTTCCGCCGCGACCTGAACCGTTTCCAGCCGTTCGGCCCCGGCAACCCCGCACCGGTATTCGTCACGCGGGGCGTGGTCAGCCACGGCGAAACGAAGCTCGTCGGCGCCGACTGCGAGCACCTGCGCATGGACCTGATGCAGCGCCAGAAACCCAACACGACGATTCAGACGATCGCCTTCCAGCAGCCGACCCACTACGAGTGGATCCGCGCGGGACATCCGATCGACGTCTGCTATCAGATCGTAGAGAACCACTACCGGGGCTCGGTTTCGGTACAGCTCCGCATCAAGGACATCAAACCCCTGCGGAGCAAGCAATAATACGGCCGGCAACATCCGTAAAAACCGGAGCTTTCAGGCTCCGGTTTTTTACGGATCCCGCCCGACGACACCGGCGGCGGCATTCCGTCCGAACCACTCCTTCCCGCTCCCGAAACGAAAAAATCCGATACAACAAAGTCGGGTTTTAGTTTCTAATTATTAGAAAAATCACTACATTTGACACAAAATAGTAATTGTTAGACCTTTTCTACCCAATATGAGTAAACCCTTCAAGCGTTATCTCGTCACCTCGGCACTGCCCTACGCCAACGGCCCGGTACACATCGGCCACCTGGCGGGCGTCTATATCCCGTCGGACATCTACACGCGCTACCTGCGCCTGAAAGGATACGACGTGATCTCGGTCTGCGGCAGCGACGAGCACGGCGTGCCCATCACCATCAAGGCCCGCAAAGAGGGCGTCACGCCCCAGCAGATCGTCGATCGCTATCACCAGTTGATTAAATCGTCGTTCGAAGGGCTCGGCATGTCGTTCGACATCTACTCGCGCACCTCGTCGAAGACCCACGCCGCGACAGCGTCGGAGTTCTTCCGCAAGCTCTACGACGAAGGCAAATTCATCGAGCGGACCTCGGAGCAATACTACGACGAGGAAACCCAGACGTTCCTCGCCGACCGCTATATCGTGGGCACCTGCCCCCGCTGCGGCAACGACCGCGCCTACGGCGACCAATGCGAAAAATGCGGATCGACCCTTTCGCCGGACGAACTGATCAACCCGCACAGCGCCGTATCGGGTTCCGTACCCGTGAAACGCGCCACCAAGCACTGGTATCTGCCGTTGGACCAATACGAGGGTTTCCTGCGCGAATGGATCCTCGAAGGGCACAAAGAGTGGAAAACCAACGTCTATGGGCAATGCAAGAGCTGGCTCGACGGCGGTCTGCAACCGCGTGCGGTGAGCCGTGACCTGGACTGGGGCATTCCCGTACCGGTCGAAGGGGCCGAAGGCAAGGTGCTCTACGTCTGGTTCGACGCGCCGATCGGCTACATCTCGGCGACCAAGGACCTGACGCCCGACTGGGAGAAATACTGGAAGGACGAAGAGACCAAAATGGTGCACTTCATCGGCAAGGACAACATCGTCTTCCACTGCATCGTCTTCCCGGCCATGCTCAAGGCGCACGGCGGCTACATCCTGCCTGAAAACGTCCCTGCCAACGAATTTCTGAACCTCGAGGGCGAAAAGATCTCGACCTCGCGCAACTGGGCCGTCTGGCTGCACGAATACCTGGCCGACTTCCCCGGCAAGGAGGACGTGCTGCGCTACGTGCTCTGCGCGAACGCCCCCGAAACCAAGGACAACGACTTCACCTGGAAGGACTTCCAAGCCCGTAACAACAACGAGCTGGTAGCCGTGCTGGGCAACTTCGTAAACCGGGCTTTAGTCCTGACACACAAATACTTCGACGGTGCAGTGCCCGCCTGCGGCGCACTGACGGACTACGACCGCGAAACGCTTCGGGAACTCTCCGGCGCGAAGGAAGCCCTCGAAAACAACATCGAAAACTACCGGTTCCGCGAAGCCTTGAAGGAGGCGATGAACATCGCACGTCTGGGCAATAAATACCTGGCCGACACCGAACCGTGGAAACTCATCAAAACCGATCCCGAACGGGTCAAGACGATCCTGAACATCGCTTTGCAGATCACCGCAAACCTCTCGATCGCCATCGAACCGTTCATGCCCTTCTCGGCGAAGAAGATCGTCGGGATGTTGCAGGCAGGACCCTTCGGCTGGGAGAAACTGGGCAGCACCGACCTGCTCGCTGCCGGACATCGGATCGGCGAAGCCGTGCTTCTCTTCGAAAAGATCGAGGACGACGTAATCCAACGCCAGCTCGACAAGTTGGCGGCGACCAAAGCGGCGAATGCTTCGGCCGAAGCAGCACAACACGTTGAAGATCAAAAGGAAACGACGACTTTCGACGATTTTCAAAAGATGGATATCCGTGTTTCGACGATCCTCGCCGCTGAAAAAGTCGCCAAGACGAAAAAGCTGTTGAAACTGACCGTCGATACGGGCATCGACAAGCGCGAAATCGTTTCGGGCATTGCCGAATACTACACACCCGAAGAACTCGTCGGGAAACAGGTACTCGTACTGGTGAATCTGGAACCGCGCGAACTGAAGGGCATCCTCTCCCGTGGCATGATTCTGATGGCCCAGGACGCTTCGGGCAAATTAAGGCTGTTACAACCTGACGATCAGACAAATCCGGGTGCGACAGTCGGATAATAAAGATATTTCTTGAACAAAAGATACAACCTTTAATATTAAAAAACAATGGAGAACATCGATTGGGGCTCTCTCGGCTTCAACTACATGAAGACCGATTTCAATGCCCGCTATACTTGCACGGACGGCAAGTGGAGCGAAATGGAAATTACAAGCGACGAGTACATCAACATGCACATGTCGGCATCCTGCCTTCACTACGGCACGGCTCTTTTCGAGGGCTTGAAAGCCTTCCGGGGCGCTGACGGCAAAGTACGTCTGTTCCGCGTCGAAGAGAATGCAAAACGCTTGCAGTCGTCGGCAAAACGCCTCTGCCTGCCCGTACCGACGATCGATATGATCGTCAAAGCCTGCGTAGAAGTGGTTAAGCGCAACGAGCGTTTCATCCCGCCCTACGGCACCGGCGCATCGTTCTACCTGCGTCCCGTTATGTTCGGAACGACGGCAGGACTGGGTGTAAAACCCTCCAAGGATGCTTTGCTGGTGGTTTACGGCTCGCCCGTAGGCGCTTACTTCAAAGGCGGCATCAAGCCGATGAAGGTCGCAATCGACCGCGAACAGGACCGTGCTGCTCCACGTGGAACAGGCGACGTGAAGGTGGGCGGTAACTATGCAGCCAGCCTTATGTCGGGCGAGCACGGACACGAGCTCGGCTATGCGAGCATCATGTACCTCGACGCAACCGAACACAAATACATCGAAGAGTGCGGTGCAGCCAACTTCTTCGGCATCAAGAACAACACGTATATCACGCCGAAGTCGAACTCCGTACTTCCGTCGATCACTAACAAGAGCCTCCGTCAATTGGCTCAAGACCTGGGTCTGAAGGTCGAGGAGCGTCATATTCCGGTGGACGAACTCCCGACTTTCGAGGAGTGCGGCGCTTGCGGTACGGCAGCTGTCATCTCGCCGATCGGCAGCATTTACGACATGGACACGAAGCAAACCTACACCTACGGCGACGAAGTAGGCAAGGTTTCTCTGCAACTCTATACGCTTTTGCAGGACATCCAGTACGGCCGCACCGAAGACAAACACAACTGGTGCACGATCGTCATGTAATCGACGCCTGCAAAACTCAAGAAAAAAGGATGTTCCACGTGGAACATCCTTTTTTCTTACTGCATATTTTCTTTGCCACCACTTACAAACAGCCGTAAAAAAATCGGGAATAGCCGCAGCTACTCCCGATATAAAAGATAGAAAAATACAATCGCACAATTTATCGACCGATCTTAATCCGCATTGATAAACGACAAATACATCCAAAAACGATTGTCAAATTTGGGAACATAGCGGTTAAACTGCATTACCCGATACTTTACCGACCGAATTTCACCAGCAACACATTCACATCCGCCGGAGAAACTCCGGGAATACGGGAAGCCTGCCCTATCGTCGCAGGTCGGATTCGGGTGAGTTTCTGCCGGGCTTCGATCGTCAGGGCATTCATCGAATGGAAATCGAAATCGGCCGGGATACGGATATTCTCCAGGCGATGCAATTTGTCGGCAATGAATTTCTCCCGTTCGATATACCCCTTGTACTTGATTTGGATCTCGGCTTCCTCGACGACCTCGGCATCCATCTCCTGCTCGCGCAAAAAATCGCCGAGCTTCGGCAGAACACCCGAGAGCAGATCGAAGGTCACATTGTTACGCATCAAC
>UMHS01034875.1_pt1 | contig 12551 bp, 8 predicted proteins | sample 1965611 | NCBI WGS metagenome assembly UMHS01 (sample SAMEA4836106, study PRJEB28245) | human gut metagenome | biome: gut microbiome; material: fecal sample | place: Denmark | collected 2008
ATCCTGCTCACCTTAATTCCCGTCGGTTTGATCAGCTTACTGATATACATTGCTGTCGTCTCACCTTCCAGGCTTGAGTTCGTGGCAATAATCACTTCTTTCACATCTCCCTGCAGACGTTCGATCAGTTCCTTCAGTTTGATATCTTCCGGACCGATACCAAGCATCGGAGAGATTGCTCCGTGAAGCACGTGGTATACACCGTTATATTTTCCGGTCTTTTCGTATGCCGCAAGGTCTCTCGTATTCTCCACTACCATGATCGTCTGGTGGTCACGATTACTATTGCTGCAGATCGGACACAGTTCCTGATCCGTCAGTGTATAACATTCTTTGCAATATTTTATGTTCTCTCTGGCTTCCACCATTGTAGAAGCCAGTCTCTTTACATCATCAACCGGCATATGGATCAGATGAAATGCAAGTCTTGCCGCAGATTTTGCTCCGATTCCCGGAAGACATGACAGTTCCTCGATCAGTTTGCTCATCTGATTACTGTAATAATCCATAGTTTTTAACTCCCTGTAAGAATAATTCTCCCGGAACCTTCTCCTTAAATTTCTCCTAGAATAATCCCGGCATTCCGCCGCCCATGCCGCCGGTGAACTTAGACATTGCAGAAGTTGTCTCTGCGTCTACTTTCTCCAATGCTTCGTTGACTGCTGCCACAAGCAGATCTTCCAGCATCTCTACATCATCCGGATCTACAACTTCTTCATCCAGTTTTACTTTTAAGATCTTCTTGCTTCCGGAAACAGTAACTTCAACAGCACCGCCGCCTGCAGTTGCACTGAATTCTTTTGTCTCCATTTCCTTTGCCTGTTCTTCCATCTGACGCTGCATCTTCTGTGCCTGTTTCATCAGATTTGCCATATTTCCCGGCATTCCGCCGCCTGGGAATCCACCTCTTTTTGCCATGATAATATCCTCCTATTCGTCTTCTACAGTAATTTCCATATTAATCAGATTCTCCAGATCCACAAAATTATCTTCGAATCTGCGTCCCGCCTCCATCTGGCGGACGTCTATCTCTACTTTTTTGCCAATCTTCTGCTCGATCAGTGACTGGATCTCTTCTTTATGTTCCGGTGTTGCCACCGCACTTGCGCTCAGTTCATCCGGCAGTACGATCAGAAGCCTGTTGCCTTCTCCTGCACTCAGTCTTGCCTTTTTCAGATAGGTTCTGAGCATCGGGGAAGCCTCATTGATGATCATCCGGAAATCTTTTGCCACCGCTTTCACATCTTCGTTCAATGCCTGCGGAAGTTCCGGCTTTGGCTTCGGTTCTCCCGCCTCTTTTGCATCCGATGCATATACGATGCGTTCTCTGACCGGTGCTTCCCACGCCCCCTCTTCGAGCTGCTTCTCGATCGCACGGATGCGGTCCAGTAATGCATCTTTGTTCTGATCCATCGCCGGACGGCACAATTTGATCAGTGTCACTTCCAGAAGTACCCTCTTCTGGGTCGCATATTTTAACTGATTCGTCAGATCTGAGAAAATTCGGATGTAACGGATCAGCGTATCGCTGTCGATCATCTGTGCTTCTTCTTTTAAAAGTGCAAGATTTTCAGACGACACATCCAGTACATCTTCCATATTATCCGAACTCTTCACCAGAAGGAGATTTCGCAGATACCATGTGAAATCTGCCGCAAGCTGGGACAGTTCTCTTCCCTGCATCACCAGCTCATCGACCGTTTCGATCACCTGATGCACATCCATCGCAAGCAGCTGTCTTAAAAGCCGGCTGAACACTTCCGTATCCACCGCTCCCAGCACTTCCAGTACATGATCATATGTCAGTGTCTCATTCATATAGAACGCGGCACACTGATCCAGAAGACTTAATGAATCTCGCATGGAACCGTCCGCCATCTTCGCAATATAACGAACCGCCTTATCTTCTACGTCCCATCCTTCTTTATCAATCAGTTCCCGCAGTCTTGCTGCGATCGTTTCAATGGAAATTCTCTTAAAATCATATCGCTGACAACGGCTTAAGATCGTAATCGGGATCTTGTGTGCCTCCGTTGTCGCAAGAATAAATATAACATATTCCGGCGGTTCTTCCAATGTTTTTAACAATGCATTGAACGCACCGATCGACAGCATATGCACCTCGTCGATGATATATACTTTATATTTTCCTTCTGTCGGACGGTATGTGACTTCTTCACGGATCTCTCGGATATTATCCACACCATTATTCGATGCCGCATCGATCTCGATCACGTTCATCGATGTACCCGCTGCGATCGACTTGCACATTGCGCACTCCCCGCACGGACTTCCGTCTACCGGATGTTCGCAGTTGACTGCTTTCGCAAATATTTTTGCAACCGTCGTCTTACCGGTTCCTCTTGTCCCGCAGAACAGATATGCATGTCCGATACGGTCTGCATTGATCTGGTTCTTAAGCGTCCGGACGATCGCATCCTGTCCTTTTACATCTTCGAATTCATCCGGACGGAATTTACGGTATAATGCCGTATATGACATTCTTTACACTCCTTGTCTAAATGCAGATCCTGCTTAACCTGTGTATCTTATTCATCACCGAAGCTGATACCGATGGTTTTTGCTTCTTTAATGATCGATGCCTTTGGATCTACATATTTTAATTTTCCGGCAACTTCTGACAATGGTACACGGATAATCTCCTGATTCTTTGTTCCTACCATACATCCAAAATCACCTTCCAGAATTGCTCTCGCAGCTTCTGCACCAAGTCTTGTTGCAAGCACACGGTCATATGCACACGGAGAGCCGCCTCGCTGTGTATGTCCAGGCACAGTAATTCTTACTTCTTTATCTGTTTTTTCCTGAATCTTCTCAGCAAGTTCATATGCAACAGAAGGGTATTTCTTCTTTGCTTTTTTCTCTTTTAATTCCTTCTTTGAAAGCGCTGCATCTTCTTTTGAAATTGCACCTTCTGCAACAGCAATAATTGTGAATCTCTTTCCTGCTTTGCCGCGCTTTTCAATTGCTTCAACTACTGAATTGATGTCATATGGCATCTCCGGAAGCAGAATAATATCGGCACCGCCGGCAATTCCTGCATGAAGTGTTACCCATCCTACTTTGTGCCCCATTACTTCCACGATAAATACACGGCTGTGAGACGTTGCTGTTGTATGGATCCTGTCAATTGTATCTGTTGCAATGTCTACCGCACTCTGGAATCCGAATGTCATGTCCGTTCCCCAGAGATCGTTATCAATCGTCTTCGGAAGTGTTACCACATTAAGTCCTTCTTCTCTCAGCATATTGGCTGATTTGTGTGTTCCATTTCCCCCAAGGATTACCAGGCAGTCCAGATTCAGCTTGTGGTAAGTGTGTTTCATTGCCTCTACTTTGTCAATTCCGTCCTTATCCGGTACTCTCATTAACTTGAACGGTTGTCTGGATGTTCCCAAAATCGTTCCACCAAGTGTCAGAATCCCCGAAAAGTCTTTTGACGTAAGCATCTTAAAGTTCGAATAGATCAAACCTTTATATCCATCTTGAAATCCATAAATCTCTACATCATCTCGTTTTGAAAAAAGCCCCTTTACGACGCCTCTCATCGCTGCATTCAGTGCCTGACAGTCGCCGCCGCTTGTAAGCATTCCTATTCTTAACATATGTCTGCTCCTTTCTATGTTGCCTGTGTATAACTTTATCATTACTATGAACCATAATAGTTTATCCACATTCTGTATACAATACCAGTAAAATTATAACTTATTTTTATGGTGGAGACAATAAGGGACAAAGGATTTTTCATTTGCAGCAATCCTATTGACAAAAATTCCCCTGTCTCTTTTTCCAAAACGTGCTATAATACATGTGGAAAATTTGTGTAGAAAGCAGGTAGTATTGTGGATAAGTTAGATATAAAATTGTGGACACTTGCGTCCAAAGGCCAGATCGTTCCTGACCGTTCATTACTGAAGACACCGGAACAGATTGAAATGATCAAAAAAAGTGCAGAACTGAACACCGCAGTTCTCGACCATGTAGCAGCTCATATCCATGCAGGAATGAGCACTGCCGAAATTGACAAACTTGTATATGATTTCACAACAGAGCACGGAGGAATCCCGGCGCCTCTGAATTATGAGGGATTCCCGAAGAGCGTATGTACTTCCATCAACAACGTCATCTGCCACGGTATCCCAAGTGAAAATGAGATTCTAATCGATGGAGATATCATCAACGTAGATGTGTCTACGATTTTAAACGGATATTTCTCTGATGCATCCCGTATGTTCACGATCGGTGACGTATCACCGGAAGCCGAACGTATTGTCCGTGTTACAAAAGAATGCGTAGAGCTTGGACTTAAAGCAGCAAAACCTTGGGGACATCTTGGAGACATTGCTTACGCGATCAATTCACATGCACAGGAAAATGGATATTCTGTCGTAGAGGAGATCGGCGGCCATGGAATCGGTCTGGAATTCCACGAAGAGCCATTCGTAAGTTATGTTACTCCGAAGGGCAGTGAGATGGTTCTGGTTCCTGGTATGATGTTCACGATCGAGCCGATGATCAATCAGGGTTCTCCGGAATTCTATGTAGATGAAGACAACGGATGGACCGTTTATACGGATGACGACGGTCTTTCTGCTCAGATTGAATATATGGTTCTTATTAAAGAAGATGGTGTAGAAGTTCTTACAAAATAATATAATTTTGCATTATCGAAACCAGATCTTACATTATTATGTTTGTATAAAAACGTAAAAAAAGATTACCGGGAAACGCACTACATTTTCCGGTAATCTTTTTATTTTCTTTATTTCACTATTAGTCTGTTTGTATCTTCTTTACAAAATTCACTATTAGCCGGTCCATACCCATTCTACAAAATATACAGCCAGTCATGATCCTCTTCATTTCTCATTCCCAGTACAAGTGCCGAATGTGGTCCCATATTCGCAACCACTTCTCCGTCTTCTACCAGATACTCTTCGTACTCTGTTGTATATCCATCTTTGTAAGAATATAGCAGACGTTCCATGCGGCATTTTATCGGAATCTCTGCTTCCCATACAGGAACTTTTACTTCCGCACGTTCGCTGCGGTTATTGATCACAACAATGATCCGGTCATGCCCTTTAAATCTCGCATACGACAGGATATTTTCCTCTCCGCCAAGGATCTTCAACGAACCGGTCTTAAGTGCCGGATGCTCTTTGTGGATGCGGATCGCTTCTTTGTGGAATGCGATCAGTTCCTGATCTTCATGTCCCCACGGATAGGTTCTTCTGTTATCCGGATCTGTAAATCCACAGACACCAGCCTCATCACCATAATATACCGTCGGAGCTCCGACCCAGGTCATCTGCATAACAACCGCTTCACGCATAACCGCTTTATTCACATACTCGTTCGCAGCTTCCGGTCCCAGATGTTCCACACGGCCAACCATGTGATTCGTTCTCGTTAAGAATCTGGAATGATCATGGTTGGAAAGCTCATTCATCGCCACCTGAAGTGACGGAGTCAGCATGTTCGACATGTGATGTGCCATCGAACCGATAAAGTTATCGATGTTGCCAAGGAGCTCTTCTCTCGCCTCATCACTATGCTTTTCCATTCCGGTCAGGAACCATGTAACCGGCTCCATGAACGCATCATAGTTCATAACGGTATCCCACTCATCCCCCTTAAGCCAGTCACTCGGATCGCCGTAATGTTCGGCAAGGATCAGTGCATTCGGATTTGCATCTTTCACGGCTCTTCGGAATTTCTGCCAGAACTCGTGATTGTATTCATTGCTGCGTCCCAGGTCTGCTGCCACATCCAGACGCCATCCATCTACATTATACGGCGGCGATACCCATTTCCGTCCGATATATAAGATATAATTTTCCAGTTTTACAGAATCTTCGTAATTCAGTTTCGGCAGAGTATCATGTCCCCACCAGACATCGTAATTGCCATTATACGGCCAGTTCTCCGGTCCTTCTTTGAAGAAACGGAAGTAGCTTCTGTACGGACTGTCTGCCGATACATAAGCACCCGGTTCATAATCCTCTTCACCTTCGTAAATTCTCTCACGGTCCATCCATTTATTGAATGAACCACAGTGGTTGAACACGCCGTCCAGAATCACTTTCATTCCACGGCGATGTAATTCCTCCACCAGTTTAATGAACAACTCATTACTTGCTTCCAGGTTCTTAAGACCTGTCGTGCGTTTTTTATACTTCGTTGCCTGACTGTTGTCCGTCACACCATTCGGAAGCACCTCGCCTCCGTCATCTACGATCTTTCCATAATGCGGATCGATATAATCATAATCCTGGATATCGTATTTGTGGTTGGACGGTGACACAAATAACGGATTAAAATATACGACTTCTACGCCCAGATCCTGCAGATAATCAAGCTTATCCATGACTCCCTGCAAGTCTCCTCCGTAGAACTCTCTTACACCCATGTTCGCCGGATATTTGTCCCAGTTCGTTACTCTCTGCGAATAATCCCCAATGTAGTAATACTCATTCGTCTCTACATCATTTGACTTATCTCCGTTATAAAAGCGGTCTGTAAATATCTGATACATAACCGCTCCCTTTGCCCAGTCCGGTGTGGAAAATCCGGGTACTACAACAAAATTATAGTACTCCAGGATCTCGCGAGAGATTCCACATCGTCCATAATAATATTTTTCTGTCCCAGACTGCACTTCGAAACAATATCTGAACGGCTCTTCCCCCAGACGTGTCTCGAACGTATAATAATCAAACTCTCCCTGTGTGCATTCTTTTTCCATTACATATGTGTCAGCCGATGTCACAAGCCCTACTCTGTCTACATCATCCTTCGCCGTACGGAACCGGAATGTCACCAGTTCGCTTTCTTTCGGTTCAGGGGGATACACATATCCTTCTGTTCCATCACAAAATAAAGCCGTCTTATTCATATAACTAACACCTCTCTCATTTTTTGCTCTCGGAAAGGAGCACGCTTTCTTCTAGTCTTCTGATACATCTTCCGGGAACAGCGCTTCAAATTCTTCCCTGGAAATCTTTTCTTTTTCCAACAGAAGATCTGCGCATGCATGCAGAACATCATCATATTTTCTAATGATATGTCTTGCTCTGTCATAACATTCATCAATAATTCTCTTTACTTCCTGGTCGATCACAGTCGCCACGCCCTCTCCGTAGCCTCTTGCTGTGTGCGCCAGATCACGTCCGATGAACACCTCATTGTTGTCATCATCATAGTTAATAAGTCCGACTGCCTCTGACATACCGAACTTCGTAACCATGGATTTGGCCAGGCCCGTTGCCTGCTTGATATCCTGAGATGCACCGGTTGTAATATCATCAAATACTTCTTCTTCGGCTACACGTCCGCCAAGTGCTACCGTAATATCCTGAAGCATCTTTCCTTTTGTATTAAACATCTCATCCTTTTCCGGAAGCGGCATCGTATATCCGCCCGCACTTCCCGTCGGGATGATTGAAACACTGTATACAGGTCCCACATCTGGAAGCACATGGAACAAGATCGCATGCCCTGCTTCGTGGAATGCTGTGATTCTCTTCTCTTTTTCGGAAATAACGCGGCTCTTCTTCTCCGCACCGATTCCAACTTTGACAAATGCTTTTTTTATGTCTTCCTGTTTTAAGAATACTCTGTTATCCTTTGCAGCCAGAATTGCTGCTTCGTTCAAGAGATTTTCAAGATCAGCTCCGGTAAATCCTGCCGTTGTCTGCGCGATCTGCTGCAGATCGATCTCTTCGCTTAACGGTTTCCCCTTCGCATGTACCTTGAGGATCTCTTCACGGCCCTTAATATCCGGTCTTCCGACCATAACCTTACGGTCGAATCGTCCCGGACGTAAGATTGCAGGGTCAAGAATATCCACACGGTTTGTAGCCGCCATCACAATGATGCCTTCATTGACGCCGAATCCGTCCATCTCTACCAGCAACTGGTTCAGTGTCTGCTCACGCTCATCGTGTCCGCCGCCCATTCCGGTTCCACGGCGTCTTGCAACTGCATCGATCTCATCGATGAAAATGATACACGGTGCATTCTTCTTCGCTTCCTCGAACAAGTCTCTGACACGGGAAGCTCCGACACCAACGAACATTTCCACAAAGTCTGAACCGGAGATCGTAAAGAACGGAACTCCTGCTTCTCCGGCAACTGCTTTGGCAAGCAGCGTCTTACCGGTTCCCGGAGGGCCTACTAACAGTACACCTTTCGGGATTCTTGCTCCCACCTGGATATATTTCTTCGGAGACTTCAGGAAATCAACGATCTCCTCCAGTTCCTCTTTTTCTTCTTCCAGACCTGCCACCTGGGCAAATGTCACTTTCTTGTCACGGTCTGTGCTCAGTTTTGCACGGCTCTTTCCGAAATTCATTGCTTTCGAATTGGCCCCGCCGCCCTGACGGTTCATCAGACCAAAGATCAGGAACACTCCGACCAGTGTAAGGATAACCGGCAGAAATGTAGTTGCTGCCCAGTTGTCCTGTGGAATATCCGGCATGGTATAATCCACATTCTGCTCTTTCAGGTAATCCTGGATCTCATTTACATCGGAGACATACAGATATCTGACATTATCGGAACTGTCATCTCTCTTCAGCGTAATCTCCACGCGCCCCGTCGGAACGCTCTTGTTCTGATTCACTTCTACAGACTCGATCTTGTCGTTCTGAACCAGCTGTTGGAATTTCTTCCAGGAAATTTCTTTCTCTCGTTGATCGAACTGATTGGTAAACCACAGTGCTGCGAACAAAAATACGACAAACACGAGGAATACAACACCATTCAGCCCTCTCGCTTTCTTATTATTCAATTTTCAGGCTCCTTTCTTATGCCGCGCCTTATTCCACGCCCTCTACCACTCCGATGAATGGAAGATTTCTGTATCTCTGGGCGTAATCCAGTCCATATCCCACAACGAATTCGTCCGGGATATTGAATCCGACATAATCTACTTTTACATCTTTTACTCTTCTTTCCGGTTTATCCAGAAGCGTACAGAGCTTCATGCTCTTTGGATTTCTCTTAGATAAGATGTCCATCAGATAATATAATGTTCTTCCGGAGTCAATAATATCCTCCACGATCAGTACATTTTTTCCTTCCAGTGTCTCATCTAAGTCTTTTGCGATCTTAACAACACCGCTTGACTTCGTTCCGTCACCGTAGCTGCTGACACTCATAAAGTCCATTGATACCGGAACGGTGATTCTCTTCGCCAGTTCGCACATGAAGAATACGCCACCCTTCAATACACAGATCAGATGTACCTGCTTTCCGGCATAATCTTTGCTGATCTGTTCGCCAAGCTCTTTGATTCTCTTTGCAACATCCTCTTCAGGAACTAATACTTTTACTTTCTCTGCCATCTTCTTCTCCTCCGTTAAATTCTATTTCCAGAATTCTTCTGGTTTTATCTGTAACCTGATATACCTGGTTCTGTCTGTATCCGATGATCCACAGGATGTGGCTGCCGTCTGCTGCCAGCCAGATCTTCTCCCTGTCTTCTCTCGGGACTTTCACATTGACAAAATACTTTTTCAGGCTCTGTGTACTGCCGTTTTTGTCAATCGTAATATAGTCTCCAGGCTGCTTATGTCTTATTTTTACAGTGCTCTTAATTATATCATAGTCAAACCATTTCGTGTAGGTTTTTTTAGGAAATACACTGGTTTGTGGTGTTCGTTCCAGTATGCGCATCTGTACCGGCGGCTTAGAATTTTCTCCGGATTTTTCTTTATCCTTCACTTTATGAAGCCAGATTCCTTCGTAACACCTTTCCCCGGTCATCTCATAAGGCAGCATAATCTTTCGTCCGGTCTGATGTTCCATCAGTTCTTCCACCAGTTTTACGTGGATCTGTTCAATATCTTTTTTGCGTCCTGCCGTTTCGCACAACAGTTCATGGATCAGAAACGTCCGGACAGTCTCATTTACACTTCGGAAACCCTCTTCCAGGATCACTACTCCATCTGCTTTATCTTGTTTGGGTTTTACGCAGTATTTTCTGCATTTTTCCACTTCCTCTTCCATAAATGCCCACACTGTCCGCATTTGCTCCATCGTATCTGCCATATGTGAAACAGCTCTTGGATTAATCTCTCGTTCCAGGTATGGGATCACATGATTTCTAAGACGATTCCTTGTATAATGGTCTTCCAGATTCGTCTCATCGGTACAATAGTCTATATTATTTTCTTTTAAATATTCTTCGATTTCCTGTCTTCTTACCCCCAGAAGCGGCCGGATATACTTTCCGTCAACCGGACTGATCCCGCCGATCCCTTTAAGACCACATCCACGGCTTAAATTCCACAGAAGTGTCTCCGCATTGTCATTCTGATGATGCGCCAGCGCAATCCTCGTTCCGTTTTTCCTGTGACAGACTTCTTCGAATATATGTCTTCTGACATTCCTTCCTGCCTCTTCGAGCGTCAGCTTCTGTTCTTTCGCATATCTTCCGACATCTTCATGAAAAGCCAGAAGTTCAACATCCAGCTTCTCACAAAGGGCTCTGACGTAATTCTCATCTGCATCCGCACTTTCTCCGCGAAGTCCGTGATGAATATGCACTACCGTCAACCCAAACCGCATTTCCTTTTGAAGTTTTACAAGCATGAAAAGAAGGCATACGGAGTCTGCACCTCCCGATACGCCTGCAATTACATGATCTTTTTCCTGCAGCATATGGTATTTTTTCACATATGCCCTCACCCGTTCATACATTCCGGTCTTCCTTTTTATCTGATTTGTTTTCATATTTTTTCGAAATATATAACTCTTTTATTTGTTTCGATATCATGATAAATATATATAATTTCTTATAGAAAGTCAACTTATCGGAAAGTCAGCTCACGCCCCACAGGCCGATCACAAGGATCGTCATATCATCCAGTGGCATTTCTCCCGAATATTTCAACACCTCACTTAGAATGCTTCTTGCAAACTCTGTCGGATTTACAATATTCGTGTTTTGAATAATATCTATCATCTGTTCTTCCTGTTCTTTTGCCGGAAGTGCATCCAGAACTCCGTCCGTCACCATGACCACATAATCCCCGGATTCCAGATCACACACTTCCCGGTCAATCTCAATATTCTGTATAACCCCGATCGGAAGTGTTGTTGATACAATTTTTTCAACTTTATCCTTCTTTTTGATAAATGTTGCGGCCGCGCCCGCCTTTACAAATTCACAGCTTCCACGATACAGATCAAACAGACATACATCCAGTGTGCAGAATTTCACTTCTTCCCTTCCGATCACCAGCGCCGTATTCATCATCTGCACCGCCGTCTCTACCGGGAATCCTGCCTCTAACAGTTCTTCTAACATTTCTACCACCATCGTACTGTCCCGGAATGCTTCTTCTCCCGATCCCATTCCATCAGAAAGCGCGATTCCTTTGCGGCCTCCCGGCAGATCTTTCATAAGAAAAGTATCCCCCGATATCTGCTCCAGTCCTTTTCCGATCCGGGCAATCCCCTGAAGCGTCTGGAATTTCGCACCTTCCACACATGCAATGGTTCCATATTCCCCTCCTATCACAAGTCGTTCTCCCTGTCTTGGGATCATGGTTCTTCCTATACATTTTCCCACCAGAAATGCGATATCTTTTGCAAGGATTACCCGTCCCTTAACCGCTTTTACCGTCAGATGTACCTCATATTTTCCCTGCTGGGTCATATAAAATACAATCGATAACATCTTTACATTCTCTTTTTTTAAGGCTGTTTTTATACGTTTTTCCAGATATTCATCCTGAAAGATCCCCGCATCCAGTTCTCTGGTTGTATACTGTATCATCTTTGCAAAGCTTGTAAGCTGTGTGGCATATCCTTCTCTTGTCTGCAGCATCCTGTGATTCCACATCAATATCTGTTTGGCATTTTCAAACACTTCCAGACTTTCCCTTAGGAAACGCGGCGCAAGCATGCATTGCCTTTTCAGTCTTTTTTTCAATTCCATATTCAGTTCTGCACCATACTCTTCTGCTGCACACATGATTTCATACATCATCTGATATGTTTTCTCCCGCCTCTCGCCGAGACACACTTCTTTTCGCTCACAACCGGCACAGACATTCCCCGTTACTTTGTCAAACATTTCATCAATTTCTTCTTTGGACAATGTTCCTTTATAATGTTCCATATTTAAAAATGTTTTTGATAGATGCTGCAGAGACTCCGCAAATTTGTCCATCTGCACCACATATGGATTCACAAATATTTCCTGTTCTTTTATCCGTGCCACTTTATTGCTCCCCTTTCGACCTTTTCTTTTTATTTCCCCGATAAACAGAAAAAAGCTTCAGGAATCTCTTCCTGAAGCTTATCATTTGTTCCGAGTACTCTTATTTTGCTTTGAAAATTATCTCATTATTATGTACCAGACCCAGCTTTTCTTTCGCCACGTCTTCTACGTATTTGTCTGTTCCGACATATTTATCTAATTCTTTGATCTCTTTTGACCGGTCTTTTTCTGCCTGGATCTGCTCTTTCAGTTCTGTCTCCTGCGCCTGATATTCTCTGTTCTTCGCCTTTAACGT
>UMHS01047712.1_pt1 | contig 12539 bp, 10 predicted proteins | sample 1965611 | NCBI WGS metagenome assembly UMHS01 (sample SAMEA4836106, study PRJEB28245) | human gut metagenome | biome: gut microbiome; material: fecal sample | place: Denmark | collected 2008
AATACATGTAAAATGGTATTGGAAATAAATGGGGGATTTACTGGGCGGTATGAGATAGAAAGGCACAGTCAGAAGAAAGAGAAAATAAATTTTGATTATACGGAAAAAAATATTGCGGAGAAATTAATAAGGAGTATTTCAGGAATAAAAGTGATGGAAATTGAAGAAAAGGCTGGTATACCAGAAGTTGTTGATTTTTTAGGAATGTATGATGTGCACACGATAGAAGAATTACATATAAAACAGCGATGGGAAAAGAATAGAATTTTTGAAAGTGCAAAGGTTTTAATAGGTAAAAAAGCGGGAGATGAACCTTTTTATTTAGATATACATGAGCGATATCATGGACCGCATGGTTTATTGGCTGGAACGACAGGTTCAGGGAAAAGTGAAGTACTTCAGACATTTATTTTATCCATGGCAGTGAATTTTAGTCCGGAAGCGGTGTGCTTTTTGTTAATTGATTATAAAGGAGAGGGGATGTCAGCGCTATTTTCTGAATTACCACATATTTCAGGAAAAATATCGAATTTATCAGATGGGCAGGCATATAGAGCAATGGTATCAATAAAAAGTGAAAATAAACGAAGGCAAAGAATATTTAAAGAATGTAAGGTAAATAACATTAATGATTATACAAGGTTGTTTAATTCGGGAAGTGTAAACGAACCAATTCCTCATTTACTGATTATTATTGATGAGTTTGCCGAATTAAAAAAGGCGGAGCCGGAATTTATGCAGGAATTAATTAGTGTTGCTCAAGTAGGGAGGAGCTTAGGTGTTCATTTGCTGCTGGCAACTCAAAAACCAGGAGGTGTTGTTGACGATAAGATATGGAGTAATTCAAGATTCCGAATTTGTCTTAAAGTGCAGGAAAGGGAAGATAGCATGGATATGCTTCATAACATGGATGCCTGCCAGATTACACAAACAGGAAGAGGATACTTGCAGGTAGGGAATAATGAAGTATATGAGTTGTTCCAGGCAGGCTGGAGCGGGGCTTTATTTCAGCAAGAGGATACGGAAGTGGCAGCATGTCTGGTTCAAACAGATGGAACCATATATAAAAGAAGAAAGAATGCTGAGAAGAACAGAGAGAAAAAGATAACACAATTGCAGGCAATCAAACAGTATATTATACGTTTTGCAAAAGAAAAGGAATATCAAGAGGGAAGAAAATTATGGCTGGAGCCATTGTCGAAGTATATATATTTAGATGAGATTCACAAAGAAATGAATAAAAAGTTAAAAGAGAAAAGGCAAAGAGTTGACATGAATAAGAACTTGGAAGTATGTGTCGGTATTTTTGATGATCCCGAAAATCAGGAACAGTCTATATTTTCCTTAAATCTTATGGAAAGCGGACACATAGCTATCTGTGGCAGAAGTGCTTCTGGTAAAAGTACCTTTTTTCAAACATTTCTATTTTCATTATTAAAAGAGAGTACAGCAGAAGAAGTATGTTTATATCTGTTGGATTTCAATGGAAGTGGTATGGACATATATGATTTAATGCCCCAGGTAAAACAGGTTATAAAAGAGGAAGAAGAGGATAAAGTAGAAGAATTATTTGAAAATATAAAAAAAGAAATGAAAAGAAGAAAAAAGAAATTTTCAGGAGGTAATTTTAAGCAATATAAAAATAAGAGCAATGAAGATAAAAGAGATGTTGGAAAAGAAGATAACGTTTCACTAAATCAAATAGAAAATGAGAAAGAAGAGTTTCCGCTGATTTTAATTATAGTGGACGGGTTTGTTGAATTCTGTGAGGAAACATATCAGAGATATGATGATAGTCTGTATTTGATATTACGAGAGGGGGAAAAGTTAGGAATAAAAGTAATGATTTCGATAGAATCATTTTCTGGAATGTATATTTCTATGAGAATAGCAGAGCTTTTTAAAACAAAAATCTGTTTATATATGAAGGATAAGTATGCTTATACAGAAGTTTTTGATGTAATACAAATTTCTGTCTTTCCTAAGGCGGAGATTCCGGGACGTGGCATTGCTTATTATGGAGAGAGAATTTTAGAATTTCAAACAGCATTGGCCTTGAATGTACATAATGATTATGAACGCCGGGAAAAGATAAAAGAAGTACTGAATAGGGGAGTTGCCGATGGTATATGTATATGTTGATGTTTTTGTTGCAGGTGTAGGAAAGTGGTATGAGTTTAAATGTGAAGAAACGGCATTGATAAGAGATATCATAAAAGAAATATATGATGTAATACGGGATAAGGAAAGCATTATTTGTGAGAAACAGACAGAGCTGGAACTATATCTGGCATGTATAGAAAATAAACGAATATTACCTCTTGATTTTAAATTAGAGGAAAGCGGAGTAGAGAATGGAAATAGATTAATACTTTTTTGACGGATGTGATGGGGAGATGTTAAAGGCAGGTTTTGTGCTAGATGGAAAGTATAGAATTCTATCGGTAATCGGACAAGGGGGAATGAGTACAGTATATTTGGCAGTACACGAAAGACTAAAGCAAAAATGGGCGGTTAAAGAAATAAGTATGGAATATTGCGAGAATTACGAAATGATAAGCAGGAAGCTAATAGTAGAGGCGGATATTTTAAAAAGATTGGATCATCCAGGACTTCCAAAGATTGTTGACATTATAGAGAAAAAAGATGCTATTTGGATGGTAATGGAGTTTATTGAGGGAAAAACATTAAAAGAGATTTTAAATGAAAGAGGGCGGATTGAAGAAAAAGAGATTTTAATATGGGGCAAACAGTTATGTGAAGTTCTTTCTTATCTTCATTCGAAAAAGCCATCAATTATTTATCGAGATTTAAAACCAGAGAATATTATATTAAAAAAAACGGGAAGATTAGTTCTTATAGATTTTGGGACGGCCCGAGAATATTGTTATAAGAATACGGCTTGTGATGCAATGTATCTTGGAACGAAAGGCTATGCAGCACCAGAACAATATGGAGGTATGGGGCAGACAGATGCGAGGACGGATATTTATTGCCTGGGAGTCACGCTTTATAGCTTATTAACGGGATATAACCCGGAAAAGCCGCCCTATAAGATATATCCGGAGAAATATTGGGGAGAACATATATCTTTAGAAATGAAAAGCCTTCTTTTAAAATGTATACAATCAGAGCCTGAAAAACGGTATCAGAATTGCAGAGAACTTGCCTACGCTTTATCGCAAATAGATTATAAAAAGCAGAAAGAAAAGGAGAACGAGAGAAGGAAAATAATAAAGTTTTTGATTTTTATGATGGTAGGACAGTTATCTTTGATGTTTTGTATAGGGTGTAAAAAGGTATCATTTTGTTATAAGGAAGAAGCAGTTGTAAGATACATAAACGCAGCAGAAAAAAGTGAGGATAAAAGGAAGCCAGTCAATATTATAAGCTGGCATTAGAACTTATACCAGAGGAAAAACTAATTTATCAGAGTATGGTAAAGTATTTTATTCGTCTAAATCATTTTCAAATAGAGGATGCAGTAATATTACTTGATCTTATAAATTCTGTCTGTGAAGAAGGGGCGGTAATAGAGGTCTTTCAAAAACACAATGCGTTGGGATATGCAGAATTTAGTTATGCTTTAGGCTTGGGATATTTCTATGATATGGGAAATATAACGGGAAAAGGAGCATCAGAAAAATGGTTTTGTGAGGCTATTGATACGATGACTTCGCAAGATGAGAATGAAGCGTTTGGCAAGCAAAAGAGAAAAAGAGCAGGTTTATATGCAAAGATAGCTAATTATTATAATACATTTTTGCTTAATGGAACAGATCAAAGTGGAGAAAGAGGAACAGGAGATTTTATGGACTTTTATAAAACGCTCCATTCTCTAAATCAATTTGAAGTGACACAAAAAAGTACAAAATCAGACCTTGCAGCAGCATATTTAATTTCACGGGAGATTACCATAGAAATTATGAATTATGCAGAGCAGTTCTTAAAGGATAGTTCAATAAATAAAAAAATGTTAAATAAAGAATTAGAAAAAATAGAAGAGAGAACAAAGTATTTTATAAAGGAGAAAAAACAAATGGAAGAACTATATCAATTTATGAATGAGGCAAAGCAGAAGATAGAGATAGCAGATAGTTTTAAAGACAAGGAGGATGTGAGGGATGCAGGAGGAACTTAATACACGACTATTACAAAAGATAAGCTATCTGGAAAAAGGTGCGGTGTTAGGGATGATAGTATGCAGTTGCTTTTTTCTGGCGGCAATATTGTATTTTGTAAAAGCGAATGTATATGTAATACTAATAAGTGGTTTGAAAAAGAAAGTAGCTCATGTGAGAAATAAAATAAAGAGAAAAAGAGTGAGACGAATAGGAGACAAGGGGAAAAATGAGATAACGAATAAAGCTTATTTTAAATTAATTGTATTAGCTTTTGTGGGAGTTGGAAGCATCTATACATATAGAACATACTACGTAGAAGCAGCTGTAATCACACAATTGGCAATTGATGAAGATACAGAAGTTATGGATAATACTGCTGGTGACATAGGGGAAAAAAGTCCAAAACTATATTTAGAGTCAAAAGGATGGATTGGGGGAACGGGAGAATTTGCACAATATCTTTTTAGTAAGGATAATAGGACATTTACCATAGGTGTGGAGGAAAATACGTTTCATTCTGACTTAGAAAAAGAGTCATTTTTATTCCAGGTTTCAGAGAAGGAAAGTGGTATTGACCAAGAAGGTTTTAATAAGGTTAGACAGTATGAACAAGGGGAGTTTGAAAGAAAAGCTAGTGACAATCCAATCTATCAAAAAACACTTTCTTTTGAGACAGAAAAAAACAGACATAAAGTGTATAGCTTGTATCTGGAATATATAAATAGATGGGGAATGCCATTAATTGGAGATAAAGGAGCGGTAGAAAATTACGGAAATATTTTATCAGGAACTTTCAAAAGTAAAAAGCTGGTGATTGATAAAAAATGTCCGGAGATAGCAGGATTAAAGCTTGAGAAAGCAGATAAAAAGAAGGAAGGAATAAGATTTGCGAAGAAATCTGTCAGTGAAACTTATAATACAGATGAAATATATAATACCGATAAAAAATGCGATACAGATACAACATACAATATAGATGAAGAATGTTATTACAATACGTCAGTAAAAGGAATGATAGATATAAGGGAAAAATACCTTGATTTAGATAGTATACATATCCAGGCGATGCCATTAGATGATAGGGCGAGGGAAGCAGTCAAAGAAAATGAAGCTGAAAGTAATGATGGTATGTTAGACATTTTGGCATGGACACATACTAAAAAAGGAAACTTACATCAAATTTCGTTTGATTTTGCTGTAGAAGGAAAATGGAAGTTTATTCTTGATTGCGCTGATCTGGCAGGCAATAAAGGAGTATCCAATCAGACAGGAGAGGAAGGGATAGAGAGTACAGACGTTACGATAGATAAGTCGGCGCCAGAGCTATCGGTTGATTATAAAGGCATTATTAACGTTATGGAAGCGGAATCCTCACCGGCAAATATAAATAAAAAATTAAAGAGTAACGGAGAAAAAATTACTTCTTCTGGAAATGAATTATTTATGAAAAGGGAAAATTCGATTGATATTTGCATTGAAGATATGAATTTAGAGGCGGAAAATATAGAATTAAAGTTATATCGTGTAAAATATGGTCTAAATGGGAAAATAGAACAGAACAAAGAATCATGGGAGGAAATAACAGAAAAAATAAAGCAGGAGCCAGAAAAACAAGAATTAGAAAAAGGAGAGCAAGAGAAAAATTCTAAAACAGTAATGCGATATTCTGTTACAAATCTCGATGATGGCCATTATAAACTTATGATACATTGTACAGATAAAGCTGGGAATGTTATGACAGCTGAAAAGAGTAGCGAGACAGAAAGGTGTATTTATAATGGATATTATGAAAGTCCACTCTATACCGTTGATACAAAGAGTCCATTGATAACAAGTGTGATTCTTAACCAGAATGCAGTGAAAAAGATAGGAAAAAGACAGTATTTTCAAAATGCTCCTCAGATTACAATTAAAATTCAGGAAGAAAATTTTAATAAGATAAATTTTTCTTTAGAGGGGAAAATGTTTTATTCAAATGGAATGGTTATGGAGAAAGAATGGGAACGTTTTAAGAGCCAGGAGAAAAGCTTACAATGGAAGTCTTATTATGAGGATGGAATCAGAATTAATGAGACAAACATACAGGTAGAAGCTGAAGGAAATTATACATTAAACTTTGGGGTTATTGATAGTGCTGCGTGTGTAGCAAATCAGGAAAATTTGAAGATAACATATGATTGTCACAAACCAGAGATTATTTATACAGGAGTTGATAATGAGAGTGGAGATTTGATTTTTAAAGCAGAAGAAAATGGAGATGATAAAAAGAAAAATACATTGTTATTGTTTCATAAATACCATTTTTTCCGATATTTTAGTAAAAGAAGAATGAATGTTTTCATTCGGATAAAAGATGCTATTAGTGGGATAGAGAGAATAAATTATGCTTTTATTCCATATGAAGAACAAACAATAGATATAAATAAGTTTTCCCAGGTAGAAAGGACAGGAGCAGAGAAAATAAATGATGAATATTTTGAAAAGAAAGATTTGTCAGAGTTTTCTATCACAGTATCTCCTGAAAAAGAGAATTTTAAAGGGTATCTAAAGGTTTATGGACAAGATTATAGCGGAAATGTAAGTGAGATGGTGAAGAGTAAAGGTGCAATTTCGGAATCATTGCAGCTACATAAAGAGACAAGTAATATAACAATGAAAATGCCGCGGGCTTTTTTTACGGATAAAGAGAAGAATATAAGATATTATAATAGTACTGTTCCGGTTCAAGCCATATTTGAAGACACCTATGCAGGAATTTACAAGACTCAGTTATATGCAAAAACAACAAAGAAAAAGGATAGTTCAATAAAAACGGGAAAGACAATTATGTGGGATGGAGATAACTTAATTTATCGAAAAAGACAACAGATTGAATTAGAGGCAGATAAATTTTCACAATTTGATGCAGATAATCCGCTGACTATCCAGGCAGATTTAGAAGATAACGCTGGGCATACAGAGAAGAATATATTGAACGAAAAAGTTGTCATAGATAACACAAAACCAGAGATAGAAGTGGTGTATGATCAGAATAATCAGACACAATATTATAATTTTTCAAGAAAAGCAACTGTGACAGTAAAGGAAAAGAATTTTTCACCTGATTTGGTAGTGTGGAATATACAGGGAAGTAATCAAAAATATCAGATTGGAGAATGGAAAAATGTGCAGGGTACCTATGTATGCGAAATTAGCTTCGAGGAAGATGGCAGGGACTATTCGGTAGGGCTGTCGGTAACAGATAAGGCAGGAAATAAGTCTGAGTGGAAAGATAGGAATTATTTTACGATTGATAAGACCGCTCCACAGATTTCTATTCAGATAAATGGAATCGGAAAGCAGGCTAATCAAGTCCCATATTTTAATACGGAACGAATTATTACGTTTTGTATACAGGAACAGAATTTTGATAAAGATAAAGTAGAATATAATATAGATACAATTCATGGGAAAAGTAGAATTACTATAAAAAAACCAGTAAAATATCAGGAAGATGGAGACAAATATTATAGCAGGCTGGTGCTAAAGAAAGAGGCAAAATATCATATTCAAGTAAAATGTACAGATAAGGCAGGAAATGTCTCAGAAACAGCAGAGACTAAAGAATTTATAATAGATACAACGACTCCTGCTGTACATATAGCTGGAGTAAAACAGAATGGAATTTATCAGGGAAAGAAGATAATGCCACAGGTAATATGTAAAGATCAGTATTTGGATAGAGAATCTGTGGAGATTTCTTTAAAGAAAATAGATGATAGGAATGTTTTGAAAAAAGAATGGAGTTACGAAAGAGCAGAAAGTGAAAATACAGTACAGGTGCAGTGGGATAATATTAAAAAGACCGAAAATAGCGATGGAATATACTATTTACAAATTAAAGGACAAGATAAGGCAGGAAATAAAATTAAGGATGATTTTAAAGTGGTGTTCCGTGTGAATCAACGGGGAGCGGATTTTATTTTAAGCCACGCATTAAAAAAGAAGATAAATAAATATTATTTGAAAGAAGCACCGAAAATTAAATTGAGGGAACAGTGTGTAAAGCAGACGAAATCAAGGGCGGTTATTTTAAAAGATAATGAAGAGAGAAAGGTGATAGGTGAAAGTAGCATAACAAGTAGTGTGATAGCAGATAAAAAGTCAGAAAGGTATGGCTGGTATGAAAAATACTACAATTTTGCTAAAAAAGACTTTGAGAGAGAGGGGGATTATCGTGTTACATTTCAAGCTGATACGAAAGAAAAGGAGCTTCGGTTTGTTGTAGATAAAACTCCGCCGGTAGTTCATATTGGCAATTTGGATAAACAGATCTATGAAGAGAAAGAACATGAATTTACTATTCGTGTAATGGATAATTATGCATTTAAAGAACTAGAATTATATATGGAAACTGACAGGGATATATTAGGTCAGAAAGGAACAAAAAAGATTATTATAAAACCGAAAGACTTAGATGAAAATTATATGGTACGGAAGACCCTTACAGCAGATAAAAGATATCAGACAGTACGTTATATCGCAAGAGATAAGGCCGGAAATGTAATAGATTCTAATGATAATGGGGACACAAAGGTTTGTCTTGTAACAGATAGTAAAACGGTAAAAGAATATCAAGAACATAAAAAAGAATATATGTTAATAGGTATTATAAGCACATTGGGAATATTTATCGTAATCAGTGGCAGTGGACTCTTTATTTTTACTAGAAGAAAAAGAAATCTGAAATAAGATAAATATATAAAGAAAATATAGTAAAAGAAAACAGAAAGCATTTTTCAAACACGCTTTAGCGGAAACAGTAAATGAGATAATGGAAGAACAGGAAAGAGTAGCTCAAATAGCGGATGAGATAAAAAATGGGATAAAATAAGTAAGATAAAAGAAAATAGAATAAGATAGAAAAAGCGAAAATAGGAAAAAGAAGAAGACTTTGACGTAAAAAATATTTTCTGCTATAGTGAATTTTACAGGAAGATTAATTGAAAAAAGAGAAAGCAGGGGAAATATGGAGTTTAAAGTAGGAGAAATTATTAAAATGAAGAAGAAGCATCCCTGTGGTGCTAATGAGTGGAAATTACTCAGAGTTGGAATGGATTTCAGGCTGCAGTGCATGAACTGTGGTCGTGAGGTAATGGTTCCAAGAAAACTGGTAGAGAAGAACTTCCGGGGATATATTCATCAAGATATCGACTAGAGTGTGTTTAAAAAATCAGACTATATAAGCAGCATAGGAGATATTTTAAAGATACATATAATAGCAAAATGAACAAAAAAGAAACAATATAAGAGAAAATTTTATATAATAAAATTTGAAAATGAAACTTGAGTTTGTAAGTGCTTTGTGATATAATGGACAACTGTAATATGTAAAAATCCTTGTTCTCTTAAATATTTAAGAGAGCCAGAAAGACCAAAAGGAGGTGCAAATGACCATGAATAAGTATGAATTAGCTCTGGTTATTAATGCAAAAATCGAAGATGACGCTAGAACAGATGCCATTGAAAAGATTAAAGCTTTAATCGAAAAATTTGGCGGAGAGATTACTAACGTTGATGAATGGGGTAAGAAGAAATTAGCTTACGAAATTCAGAAGATGAGAGAAGGATATTACTATTTCATCCAATTCGATGCATCAGCTGAGTGTCCAGCAGAGATTGAACGTCGTGTTCGTATCATGGAGCCAGTTATGAGATACTTATGCGTTAAACAGGATGCATAACGAATAGGAGGAATTCCATGAATAAAGTAATTTTGATGGGACGTTTAACCAGAAACCCAGATGTGAGATACTCACAGGGTGAGAAGGCAACGTGCGTAGCAAGATATACTTTGGCCGTAAACAGAAGATTCCGCAGAGAAGGCGATCAGGATGCAGACTTCATTAACTGTGTTGCTTTTGGCAGACAAGGTGAATTTGCTGAGAAGTATCTGAAACAGGGTACTAAGATTGTCATTTCCGGAAGAATTCAGACAGGTAGTTATACCAATCGTGACGGTGTTAAGGTATATACAACAGATGTTGTTGTTGAAGAACAGGATTTTGCGGAGAGTAAGGCAGCTGCTTCCAGCTATACAGGTGGATATCAGCAGCAGGGAGGCTATCAGAGTGCTCCAGAGCCACAGGCTGCACCTGCACCGACAAACCGTCCAGCCCCAAGTGAGGCAGTGAGCGATGGATTCATGACAATTCCAGAGGGAATTGAAGAAGAACTGCCTTTTATTTAGAGTTAAGGAATTTAGGAGGTAATATCAATGGCATATAGCAAAGATCGTGGCGATGCTCCAATGAGAAGAAGAGGTGGCCGCAGAAGAAAAAAAGTTTGCATTTTCTGTGCAGACAAGAATGCAGTAATCGATTATAAAGATGTAAATAAATTAAAAAGATACGTATCTGAAAGAGGTAAGATCTTACCTAGAAGAATCACAGGAAACTGTGCAAAACATCAGCGTGCTCTTACAGTAGCAATCAAGAGAGCAAGACACGTATCCTTAATGCCTTACACAGTAGAGTAAGACATACTAATTTTGCTTGAATATGCCGCGGCAACTATGTGTTTTAGTTACCGTGGCATTTTTTAAAATAGTCAATTGTTCCTGATTTGTAGCGCAATAAGGCGCTTCTGGAGGTAAAAATGAAAAAAAGAGGAATTTTAAACGCGCAACTTTCTTATTTACTCGCAGCCCTGGGACATAAGGATTTATTTATGATAGGGGATGCCGGGATGCCTATTCCTGAAGGAGTAGAAGTAGTAGATCTTGTATTAACTGCAGGAGTACCAACATTTAAGCAGGTATTAGATGCTGTTTTAGATGAAGTACAGGTAGAAGGGTATTATCTGGCTCACGAAATTAAAGAATTTAATCCAGAATTAGAAGAGTACATTAAGGCAGGTCTTCCTGAAGCAGAAGTAGAATACATGCCACATGAAGACTTAAAGAAGTTCAGCGGTAAATGCCGTTTTGCCATCCGGACAGGAGAATTTTCTCCATATCCAAATGTAATCTTAAGAGCTGGAGTGGTATTTTAGATTACTATTTAATTCATTAGACAAACAACAGACGAAGCCATTGCCCCCAATAAGGCATATTTGTGATTTTAGTCGCGGCGGTTTGAATGTTCGCTCATGCGCTCGCATCCAAACCTTGCTCCGAAACCACAAATATGCCTTATTGGGGGCAATGGCTTCTGTGCTGTGGCTGGAAGGATGAATTAAATAGTAATAATATTTTTGTTGAAAGAGACCAAAAAACGCGCTATACTATTAAATAACACAAAAATTATTTTCTATCATCCAGAAGAAAGGGGGAGTCTCGTGTCCAAAATTAGAATTCATCAAGGTTCAAGGGATTTATATGTGAATGTTATCAGTGTGAATTCCAGGTATGTAGATTTTATTATACATAATGATTTATCAATAGATATGAAGGTTCCTGTTGGAATGAGCTGGGAGATGATAGAGCGGTATGTACGCCTGAATGAAACGATGATTTTTGAGGAATATGAGAAGAAAAAGGTTCGAAACCATCAGATGCTTCCAATTACTTTGGATTTGGAGGAAGGAAGAATTGTTTACCGAGGTGGGCTATACCTTCCATTTCTTGGGAAGACAGATGTTCTTCTTAGGATAAAGTATTTATCTGATTTTGATGAGGAAGAAACTAAGATTTATATGGAAGATAAAAAGAATCAGGGTAAACATTTGATTATTAAGACAGATAAGGATAGCCAGGAATTTCTGCGGTATTGTATCATGCGTTATTATAAAAAATGTGCATTGATTATTGTTAAAAAGAAGGTAGAAGAGTTTGCACAGAAGATGGGACTTCAGTATAATCAGGTAATGATAACAGGTCAAAAGAGGCAGTCTCCACTGCGACGGCCACGTCTTTCATATCAGAATATTGAGATTAAGAATCAGCTGACAGTGTGGGGAAGCTGTAATCGTAAGCATAATCTGAAGTTTGACTGGAAGCTGGCAATGCTTCCTATGGAAATTATCGAATATATTATTGCACATGAACTGACGCATTTAAAAGTTATGAATCATTCGGCTACGTTCTGGAATGAGATGGAAAAGGTGATGCCGGAATATAAGGAATGTCGCAGCTGGCTTGAAAAGCATGGAAAAGAATATGAGATTTTTTAAGAAAGAAGATTTTGATGGCATGTAATTTACATATAAATGTATGAAATGATTAGAAGATAGCAAAGGGAGAAAAACACACTCTGGAGCATTTTTAAACATGCTTTAGCAGATTAAAAGTAGTAAGGATATAAATAAAAAAGTTCGGGAAACCGGACTTTTTTATTTTCTGACGAAGATATAGGAAATCTATGTTATAATTCTGGTATGCCAGATATAACTTTAATTTATAATTTTTTATATATTAAAGTGTATTGGAATAAAAAT
>UMHS01037603.1_pt1 | contig 12527 bp, 10 predicted proteins | sample 1965611 | NCBI WGS metagenome assembly UMHS01 (sample SAMEA4836106, study PRJEB28245) | human gut metagenome | biome: gut microbiome; material: fecal sample | place: Denmark | collected 2008
TGGACCGCGAAACCCGCCAGCCCATCGTCATCCCGGACTCACAGATGCGCAGCTTCATCGCCGTGTCTGGCACCTACGACCAGGCTGTGCTCTATCTTGAACCCACCGAACTGAACCTCTCCCAAGGAACCCGGGTACGCATCACCGGCGGCATCTTCGAAGGAGTGGAAGGGGTGTTTGTGCGTGTGCGCCATGACAGGAGGGTGGTGGTGAACATCGAGGGGGTGATGGCGGTGGCGACGACGTTTGTGCATGCGTCGCTGGTGGAGGAGATAGGAGATAAGTATTCAAATTAGGGTTCAAGTGTGACAGACAGCGTGAAGCCCTGAATTATTCTCACAAGTTCTGGAATGAGGCCTTCTTATATAAAGGACGGCTGTTATCCAATCTCGAACAATCCAGGCAGAGAGGGTAGTCCGTCCCTTTTACAACCCAACGAAAGAACTCCCTGCATTTTGAAAGCGATGAGGGAGTGGAGATTGCTGCCGTATATCATATATAATCAGCATGGTGAAGCTGCAAGGTAGGTCCGCATGGGATTATCTTGGCAAATTTTTTACCGGAATTTTTAACGGTTGCAGAGATTTTTTGAGTCTGACATCGCCAAATATAGACTCGGTTGTATGCCAATAGTTAAAAATCAATCAAATTTGATAACATTTTTTGTGGGGTACTCATTTTGGTGCCTTATAAAAAGGAAATGCTCTAAATTGGGTATTAACTGTACTTGCATAATTTGTTTAAAAGAAAACCGCCTCTGGGTGGTATTCTCTATGCGATAGTCAAAATTTGATGCTAACTACCGATGCCTACTGTTTCTGAAAATAACAAGCGTATAGCTAAGAATACTCTCTTCCTTTATTTCCGGCAATTACTAGTGATGGCGGTTAGCCTTTATACTGTAAGGGTAGTATTGGCAGAACTGGGTGCCGAGGATTATGGTATATACAATGTGGTAGGTGGTTTCGTAGCTATGTTTTCCATTATATCTGGAAGTATGACTTTGGCGGTCAACCGTTTTATTACGATTGAAATCGGAAAGGATAATGTCTTGCAGGCAACCCGGATATTCTCAACCTCCGTGATTATCCTTTTGCTTTTCTCAATTCTGGTTTGTATCGGCTTAGAAACTTTTGGCGTATGGTTCCTAAATGCTCAAATGGACATACCAGACGGGCGTACTATAGCAGCCAATTGGGCTTTGCAGCTTTCGCTTTTAGCCTTTGTTATCAACTTGATGAGTGTGCCCTACAACGCTGTAATTATCGCCCACGAGCGGATGTCGGTTTTTGCTTTGATTTCCATTTTGGAAGTTACTCTTAAACTTGCTGTGGTTTTCGTACTTAAGTGGATACTCTTTGACAAGCTGATTACTTATGCATGCCTCACCACGTTGGTGGCACTTATCATTCGTACGGTGTATGCCGTTTATTGTAAGCGCCATTTTGAGGAGTCCCGTTTTAAGTTCACTTTCGACAAGGGATTATTGTGCGATATGCTGGGATTCACAGGCTGGGCTTTTTGGGGAAATTCAGTTATCTTACTCAAAGACCAGGGAGTGAACGTGCTGCTCAACTTGTTTTGTGGTCCGGTAGTGAATGCGGCGCAGGGCATCGCAATGCAGATCAATGCTGCAGTGTACAGTTTTGTATCTAATTTTATGATAGCGATAAGGCCGCAAATCATCAAGAACCATGCTTCCGGAAACTTTCAGGCCATGCATATCCAGATTATAAAAAGCGGGAAATTCGGTTTTTTCATAATGCTGCTCATCCTGCTGCCGCTTTGCGGTAATATTGATTATGTGCTTGGACTATGGCTGGTGGATGTGCCAGCACATACGGCAAACTTTGTCGTGCTGGTGTTGTTGTATTCCTTGTTGGACGGTATTTTAACTCCGATTGCAATAGGAGTTTTCGCTCAGGGTGAAATCAAGGCATACGAGATAGCTTTGTGCATCATTTATGCAGTTAATTTCATTGCTTCATACGTGTGTCTTAAACTGGGTATGGCTCCAGAGACGGTCTTTGTACTCAATATTGCTTTTAAAGCATGCGTGTTGGCAGATTTGCTGGTGCATTCCAAGGCGAAGTATGCTTTTCCTGTTCATGCTTTCCTGAAGCAATGTCTGCTACCTTCAGCGGTGGTTTTCGTCTTATCAGGAGCTTTTACTTATTTCATGCCGTGGGAAGCACCAAATAGCTTTTGGGAATTTCTTCTGCACACACTGGCGATAATAATCTGTACCTCGTTGATGGCACTTGCTATAGGCATGACGAAAGGAGAGCGGCTCTTCCTAAAAAAAAACTTGCGGGATAAGATTACAGTGAAATTATATCGTAAAATATAAATTCTCATCTAAACACACAATTAGTATGAAAAGAACCATTGAGTTGACCCGTATCGCGGTCGATGGAGACACTGTCAAGTATGAGATTCACGATAACACAGGACTTGGTCTGCTTCGGAAAGAAAAAGTGGAGGCTCAGATACAGTTCCATAATGCTGATGCTTTCGGTTTTGAGCCGGATAAATTGCCGGAGTCTGTACTAGCTTTACCCATTACGCTTTATCTGCTTCCAGTAACATTTTTCTACCATATAGAACTCATATTGTCATCCATAGACAATACTCTTTATCATAATATACCGACACTATATGCAGCTTATTCTCAGATGTATGGTCCTTTTAAGGAGGAATGGCGTGGAAAAATCGTTGCAAAAGAGATTGTTGCAAACCAGATGCCCGATGCAAGATATGACCGTATTGTATTCTTCTCCGGTGGTGTTGATGCCATCCATGCAGGAATAAACAACCCTGGTAAACGGAATGTTTTAGTCAGTGTGCCAAGCATAGAGGTACATTCCAGAAACGAAGGTGCCTTACGGAATGAAAAGTTTGTTATGATAAAAGAGTTCTCCCGTGTTATAGGAAGCGATTGGCTTTTGGTTGCCAATGATTTCAACCAAGTTGTTTTCGATGATGAAATAGGAAGAAATGGTAAAATTACGAGGTACCTTAGGAACACTCTCCAGCTGAATACGGTAGCATTTAATCATTCAGGCTTTTGGGGAATGAGGTATATTCCCAATTTGTGCTCAGTGGCTCCTTTTGCATACGCTATGGGAATAAAAGAACTCATCATGGGGTCTTCTTTGATAGAAGATAAACTTGAACCAGCTTTGGATGGAACCAACCCATTGTTAACCAATGGGTTCAAGTTCGTAGGCATTTCTTTTGCGGAACAAGACGGGCTTTATACCCGGCGTTCCCAAAAAGTGAAAAATATAGTTTCTACTTTTAAGAACCAAGGCAAACATGTTAGGATTTGGGCATGTTTTGTAGACAACAGCGAACAGTGCGGTGAATGTGCCAAGTGCGTTAGGACGCAACTCAATATCCTTTGTACCGGAGAAAACCCGAAGGATTGGGGATTCGCCCGCTTTGATGAAAAAAAGTTCTCGCAACTGGTGCGTTCTTACTGTTGGTTTGAAAATAGTATTGATGATGTATGGGGTATTATTGACTCCATAGACGACTCCCGTACTTATCCTTATAGTAACGAACTGCTGCATTGGCTTAAGCGAGTAGGTTATAAACGGTATTTCAACCGTTCCCGATGGATGCGCAAACTGATGTTGAACATAATTTTTAAGTTCAGTAAATATCCGCATTATATTTGTGTTGCTTGGCACAAAATGATAGGAAGATGAAAACGGCAATAAACTCGTAGAGCTGATTCTTATACATCCAAATTACAATCAAGATATGAAAGCAGGTTAAGAAAAATATAAAATAAAAAATATGGCTAAGGAAAAATTTTATACATCAGAGAGGAATGTACAAATCGTGTTGTCGTTGTTGAAAGCCAATGGTATTAGAAAGATTATAGCTTCACCGGGTGCTACTAACTTCACATTTGTAGGTAGTGTGCAAAATGATCCATTCTTTGAGGTCTATTCTGCTGTGGACGAACGTTCGGCAGCATATATGGCTTGTGGCATGGCGGCTGAAAGTGGAGAAGCTGTGGCTTTGAGCTGTACGGGTGCGACCGCCTCGCGTAATTACTATCCAGGATTAACAGAGGCTTTTTACCGCAAATTGCCGGTGCTTGCCATCACTTCGCACCAAGGGACAGATAGGATAGGACAACTTATTCCTCAGAACATAGACAGGCGTATTCTTCCGAATGACATAGCACGGCTTTCGGTAGAACTGCCTGTGGTCAAAGATTGCAGGGACGAAGACTATGTCGTGATGGAAGTAAACAAAGCCATGCTTGAGTTGCGCAGGAATGGAGGAGGACCGGTTCATATAAATTTGATAACAACCTACAGTCGTGATTTTTCGGTGAAAGAATTGCCTCATGTGAAAGTCATGCGTCGCTTCCAAGCCTGGGATGAACTGCCTGTGCTGCCTGAGGGAAGAATAGGTATTTATGTGGGCTCTCATACACATTTTTCTGAAAAACAAAATAGGGCTATTGATCGCTTTTGTGCCACTTATGACGCTGTAGTGATTTGCGACCATACGAGCGGCTATTACGGTAAATACAAGTTACTTCCGACGCTGGTCCAGTTGCAATCCGATATCACTTCACCATTCCCTCCATTGGATTTGATGGTTCACATCGGGGAAATATCAGCAGCTTCTTTCAACGATACAATCCCAGCAAAGGAGGTTTGGCGAGTAAGCGAAGATGGGGAATTGCGTGATCCGTTTAAAAAACTGACAACGGTATTTCAAATGTCCGAAGAAATGTTTTTTCTGCATTATGGGAAAGATGGTTGCAATCGGCACGTTTTGATAGATGAATGCCGAGAACTGTTTGGTGAAATCTATGAGCAAATTCCTGAATTGCCTTTCTGCAATATTTGGACTGCCATGCAGCTATCTTCGAGACTTCCCAAAGGAGCGTTGTTCCACATGGGCGTTTCCAATACCCGGCGTTGTTGGAATATGTTCCAGTTGCCGGAAAGTGTTGAGTCTGCTTGTAATGTAGGTTGTTGTGGTATTGACGGTTGTGTCAGTACATTGGTCGGGGCTTCATTAGTCAATCCCGATAGGCTTTGCTATGTCGTAGTGGGTGATTTGACTTTCTTTTATGACCTGAATTCCTTGGGCAACCATCATATAGGGACGAATTTACGTGTTATGCTTGTCAATAACGGGAGGGGTACGGAATTTCGCTTGGGCATTCATCATTGCAATGTTTTTGGCGATGATGCCGACAAGTATATGGCTGCAGCTGGGCATTTTGGTAATAAATCTCCTCTGCTGGTTAAGCATTATGCTGAGGATTTAGGTTTCCACTATTTGTCTGCTACTACCAAAGAAGAATTTATGACTGCATTGTCTAATTTCACCAATCCACAGTTAAGTGATCATTCTATGATATTGGAAGTCTTTACTGACTCGAAAGATGAAAGCGAGGCTTTGTATCTGATGAGCCATATTCAAAGCGATGCCAAAGGCATGGTACGTAGTAAGCTGAAAGATGCGGTAAGGAATGTGGCAGGAGAAAAAGGCATTAATGCTATAAAAAAAATTTTGAAAAAATAAAAGATGGAAACGTATTGTTGGTAGGAATAGGTGAGGCTACAACTACGGCTGCAAAGCCATCGGGTGTGGGACGGTGAATATCTTGGAGCAGGTAGATTTCACGTTTCTTTTTTGCAACTTGTGAAATTTGAATATATCTATATGAATAATAACTGTTTAACAAGCGAAAAGGTAGAAAATATTCAACTACTGATTCGCATTATTTAAGAAATAGTGCATATCTTAATAATTTCTCTTCCTCTTCATACCAATATAGGAGGTATATTACAATCCTATGCCTTACAGACTGTTTTATCTCGCAATGGTCATGATGCAATAGTTCTGAACAGACCATTTTGCAGTAAGCCCAGTGTTGCGAAAGTTCTAGCCAAGGCTTGTTGTAGATTGCTTAAGAAAATGCTTGGTCGTGAGACTGTACCATTATTTTATGACTTCAAGCATTATAAAGAATATACTGTCATCAGTCAGCATACTGAGGCATTCATAGAGAAGAATATCCATTGTCGTTATTACAAACGCTATACAGATATACGGGAAGCGGATTGGGATGCTCTCGTGGTGGGTAGTGACCAAATCTGGCGGCGCAACTTCAATCAAAAGATTGAGAATGTATTTTTCGATTTTGCTTGGGACTGGAAAAATGTGAGACGGATTGCCTATGCTCCTTCTTTCGGACTGGATACTTGGGGATATTCAGATGTTGAAACGAAAAATTGTGCAGGGTTGGTGAAGAAGTTCAATCTTGTTACAGTACGTGAGGAGTCTGCAGTGGGGCTTTGCGAGAAGCATTTAGGCGTAAAGCCTATGCATGTCTTGGATCCAACGATGCTTCTCGATCGAAAGGATTATGAAGCACTGACATCAGAAGTTAAAGAAAAGTCTGATGGTGATATGTTGGTCTACTTGCTCGATCCGATGGAATCAAACCTTGTTACGGTAAAGGAGGTGTCTGCAGTGCTTCATCATAAACCTTTCTATGTATTCTCAAAGGTCAATGACACAAGTCTGCCACTCAGTGAACGTATACAGATTCCGGTAGAGAAGTGGCTAAAGGGGTTTCAGGATGCTAAGTTCGTGATTACAGACAGTTTCCATGGCTGCATATTCTCTATTATCTTCAATGTGCCTTTTGTGGTGTTGAGAAATGAACAAGGTGGATTGGCGCGTATTTATTCTCTTTTGAGCATGTTCTGTTTAAAAGACCGTTTAGTAGACTCAGTTGATGATCTGAAGCAGTTGAAGATTATTGATTGGAATAAGGTCAATGCCATCCGAGAAAAAAAGAAGTATTTTGCATTGGGATTAATTGATAAAATACTAAGATAAACCAACAGCTTCCTTTACAATAATAAATATGTCTTTATGCTCTCAATAATTATTCCCCTTTATAATAAGCAAGCTGTAATAGCGCGCACCATTGAGTCGATACTCAGCCAATCCTATATCAATTGGGAACTGATTATCGTGGATGATGGATCTACCGATGGCAGTGATGAAGTGGTGAGACTGTATCTTGGTGATCAGCGTATACGGTATATACGTAAGCCTAATGGTGGGGTGTCATCAGCCAGAAACCGGGGTATCAAGGAGGCTAAAGGGGAGTGGATATGCTATATTGATGCGGATGATTATTTTCTGCCGGAGGGATTGAAGACAATGGTTGAATTGGCAGAGAAATATAATGTAAAGGTGGCTGCAGGACGTTTTTTGATAGAAATTAAAAAAAAGAGATTTCCGGGAGTGAATGGTAAAAGAGAAGGCGTATTGGAAGATAATTTTAAAGAGTGGTTTTTTAATAGGGTGATACCTCGTGCAGGAGCTGCTGTCTTTCATGCCGAATTATTGAAGAATCATTTGTTTGATGAGACATTGAGTCGATATGAAGATGCAAAATCTCTTTTTGAAATTTTACGTGAAAACAGAATGGCTTATACTCCTATTGATGTGATGACTTATTCTCTTGATAATCTCGGTCTAAGTGGTAAGGTGGCTGATTTTTCAAAGGATTTTATATTTAGTATGAACTTTGATGGAAAGTCTTATTGGGAAAAAATGCTTTTGGGGGATATGCTCAACCAGGGATTAAAGCTATATCCCGAATATAAACAATTCTTATTGAATAAATATGGCAACGATTTAATGTGGAGTAATAAGGCTAAACGATGCAATTTTATGAATAGGATAATATTTATTCCGAGAAAACTAATAATGAAGTTAAAGTTTTATTTGTCAGGTCCTTTAGCGGGGTAAGCTATTGATAATGAGCTTATTATTGGTGAATTTTTGTTGTTTTGTATAAATCTGATTTCTTGCCTAAAGTAGGTAAAAGGCTAAACCTTGATTGAAGTTAGTCCGACTGACGCACCCGATTACTGGGCTATACGTGGTTGGACAAATACATTGCAAAAAATGAGTTATGATGCGGATATTTGCTTTTTGGGTAATTCAATTACGTATGCGAGTAATTTTCAAACTTATTTCACGGATAAGAAGATTGTAGAACTAGGCTATCCTGGTGATACCATGATTGGCATGATGCGACGTATGGATATGCTGCGTGCTGTTTGTCCTGAAAAAGTGTTTTTGATGGCAGGTATCAATGACTTGGCAAATCAAAGTATGGATATGGATGAGTTTGCTGAGCGGTATAATGTTTTAGTGGATTCTATAACTAACGCTTGTCCTCATGCAGAAGTCTATTTGGAATCTATACTTCCAGTCAATCGTAGTCATAGAATGTATAGAAACTGTGACAGAATTATTCAAGCTAATCAAATTATTACTCGTATAGCAGGTGAAAAAGGAATGATATATATTGACCTATTTTCTCTATATTGTATAGATGGACAGCTGCCTGATGAACTAACTAATGATGGCATTCATCTTTTACCAAAAGCTTATGATAGATGGGCTGAAGCTATTCGTGAGTATGTAACAAGTTCTCTCAAATAAAAGTATATAAGACCACTAATACTCTTTGTGCTATTGATATATGGTTGTTTTGATATGGTGAATAAGAAAAACAATAGGAGTTCATTTTTTTGTGTATTTAAATACTTGATATTTATATTACAACATTTTCAAGATTCGGAAGAAGATTCTCAATCTTCCCAGTGGCAAAGTTGTCCAAACATACAACCTTATAATTATGAGCAAGTAAATACTCGCAAAGATTGGAGCCGATAAAGCCAGCCCCACCAGTAACTAAAACTTTCATATGTTTCATATAATCCCCTTTATGCTAGCAATAAAAAAGAAATTCATTTAACCAATTCCTTTTATAGTCTAAAAAAACTATGATACTAATTATTGTTTATCCAAAGTAAAAAGATACTAACTCCCCAAATATCGAATTAAGACAAATAATCTCTGGGAGTCATATGACTTTTATGCAGTATATAAATGAAAAGCCTATATGCCCAAAAATAGAAAAACAAAAAAAAATAGTATATAGGAATGACCTTTCCCCATATTAATAAACTTATTAGAACTAGTACTAATGTATAATAACACACCCGATATGAAGTCAAATTACTCCTCACATATTTTATGCAAAATTTAAAACCATACTTTTTTTTAGACAAGAACTCAATTGTTTTACATAGAGGTAACATTAATATTAATACTACTAACAAATTGATATTCCAAGAAGAGCCTATCATTATAAGAGGTATAATATAACGCAGGATTATTAATAAAAAATATAATAGAATACTCATTCTATTTCGTATTAGATTATAAAAAATGAACAAGAGCAATAATAAATGCAGTAAAAATTCAAAATACAATAAAGAATTAATATCCGACAAGTAAAAAAGGAAATAAACAAAAATACAATTTATTACAATTCTTGCTATATATATATACCATTTATTTTCTTCATAATATTCTAATTCATCTTTCGAGACTCTTAAAGTTGGATTAGATTCTCTCTTTATTGTTTCAGTGTCATTTTGAATATAACCTATTTCATAAAAATTATATACAACAATTATTGAGCCCAAAATCTCTACAAAATCAATTATTGTAATTACAAAATTTAATTTTATATATGCCAAATAAAATAGTGGAAATACATATATTATATTCCAAGATATGAATTTGGCTAAACTATTTAAGCGGGTTTTTAACAAATAGCCCATTGGTAAATAAAAGAATATATTATTAAGCATAATGAATCATCTTTATATTATTCATGTTTTTTGAGAAGATTTTATTCCATTTCTTTTGCATACTCGTATTCACAAATACATATGAAAATAATGACTTCTGTACTAATTTAGCATCAGAAATATTATCGGTAATCACAATATATGAATCCAAACAGAAATTCTTTTTTTCCAATGTATCATACTTATTTCCCATAACTTCTTCTTTGTATGATCCCATACAAACATTATCCAAGTAAAATAATTCCGTCGAAATAGCCACAGGAATACCTATATTTTTAGATATAATTTCAGCTATGAAATCCAATGTAGCAGAAGCTAAAAACAATGTATTTTTCTCTTTTAGTTCATATAGTAAATCAAAAGCCAATTTATTTCTCCTTTTATATAAAAAATTATCATAAAAATTTTGTGCGGCAAGTTCTAAAGTACTTCGTTTAATCCCTTTTAAAAAAAGAACAGCCAACATTCGCGTAACATCAACTCCTACAATATTAATAAATGTTTTATTAATCAACCTACCAATAATAGATGTATAAATATAATGAAATAGAGTCCATAAGCTATTCTTTGAGAAATAGAAATTTAAGAAATCAAAAGTAGTATTTGATAAATACAAAGTTCCACAAATATCAACATATATAACATTTTTCTTTACGATTTTACTAACCATATCTATTTTACAGCAAATATTCCCCGACCTAACAAAAAAGGTAATAATAAAAATATATAAAAGTACATGGTATTATATCTTGGAGCAAAACAAATAAACAAATTGGTAAAACATAAAAAGCTCCATGCATAAAAAGAAATACCATTGTTAATTTTCAAATATAAACATCCTAATAAATCAAAGAAAAAAGAATGCACTATTACACCTATTAGAACATATAATATCCCACCATCACTCCAAAATGGTTCTAAAAAGGTTCCGACATTAGTTACATTACCATCAGAAGTAACTGTTATAAAATCTAAAATTGTATCAGGAATATCAACATTAGTAATGCCCATCATATTCAATAGTTTATATATAGGATTAAATATTCTTATAGGCTCACCAGTATACATATCATCTCCAATAAGTTCATTTAAATAAGCAAACCCACTCGTAGAATAATAATAAAAACTCTGCAAAAATGGTGGTAATATAGTATCTCTTGAAAAGGAATCTCCTTCAAAACTTATTTTTCCAACCCAAATTCCTATTATATTGAATATAAATATCAAAAAAAATGAGATACAAACTCCTTTAACAAGTAAACTTTTAAGACTCTTTTTTTGTAACAATATTGGTATTGCTATAATGCAAGACATTAATAGTATCATAAAAAGCCTACTACGTGCAACAAACAATAAATTCAACAACCAATGAAGAATAGCACATATTATCCAAAAAAAAGATAGCTTGCCTCGTAAATAATAAAATATACTAACACCAGATGCAACCCAAGCAAAATAAGTTAATATAATTGATTGAGCTTCAACTTTCCCTGTAGCTTTTCTTATTTCGCTCCCACTATATACTAAATTAATAAAAAAACTATTCAATGAACCAAAGTAACCTATACACTCTCTAAAATATAAGACATAACCTAACATACCAATAACATAGAAAAAAATCATTAATGACATAAAAGGATATGGCTTCCCATCCGAAATTGTATTTAAAGTAACTCTATAATATCTATAAAAGCAGAAAAATGAAAATAGAAACAATAAAATTGTAAACAAACAAATTATATCCATTTCACAATATGTTGCTCTATATGGCAATAATTTTATTCTATTATTAAATCGATATCTTGATACATTTAAACTGATAGTAGGTGACATCCGTGATCTCTCTGATTGCCAGAAGGCAGTGGTAGGAGTCGATTATATTCTGCATGAGGCAGCATTGGGTTCTGTACCCCGTTCCATCAAAGACCCTGCCACTACTAATACAGTTAATATTGGTGGCTTCCTGAATATGTTGATTGCTGCCCGTGATGCAGGAGTGAAACGCTTTATGTATGCGGCAAGTTCATCCACTTATGGAGATAGCCAGTCTCTTCCCAAAGTGGAAGATGTGATCGGTAGACCGTTATCTCCTTATGCTGTAACCAAATATGTGAACGAGCTTTATGCGGATGTATTTGCACGTACTTATGGAATGGAATGTATCGGCTTACGCTATTTTAACGTATTCGGACGTCGTCAGGACCCCTTTGGTGCTTATGCTGCTGTTATCCCCTTATTTGTAAAGAAATTGATGGCACACGAGAGTCCCGTGATTAACGGTGATGGTGAATACAGCCGTGATTTTACTTACATTGACAATGTAATCCAGATGAATATGCTTGCCATGACAACCACCAATCCGGATGCAGTCAATCAGGTTTATAATACCGCTTTTGGAGAAAGGACTACATTGAATCAGCTGGTGAATTATTTGAAGGAATATTTGAGTGAGTTTGATCCGAAAATAGCTGATGTGGAGATTCTTCATGGCCCGAATCGGCAGGGTGATATACCTCATTCTTTGGCTTGCATTGATAAGGCTAGAAAACTTCTTGGTTATATTCCGGAATACAGCATGCGCGACGGTCTGAAAGAAGCTGTCAAATGGTATTGGCATAATATCTGATTCATTCATTCTTTTTCCCTTTCTATTAGCTAATAAACTAAACTTCCTAATAAATACTGAAAATCTTATGGATACAGTAAAAATCGCCGTAATCGGTCTCGGTTACGTAGGGCTTCCTTTGGCTCGTTTGTTCTCTACCAAATACAAAACTGTTGGTTTTGACATGA
>UMHS01043422.1_pt1 | contig 12486 bp, 7 predicted proteins | sample 1965611 | NCBI WGS metagenome assembly UMHS01 (sample SAMEA4836106, study PRJEB28245) | human gut metagenome | biome: gut microbiome; material: fecal sample | place: Denmark | collected 2008
TAGGGTTCCCGGGCCTCCCCCCATCCCCTCTGGCGGGACGCCTCTTGCTCCCGTGCGCAAAGTGGGCGCCCGCGACAGGGGCGACGCGGCTCCGCGCCCTCCTTGCCGCCCAGACCACGACGACGAGCGCGACGACGGACCCTGCCACGCCAGGGTTGCGCCCGGTCCGGCATGCCGCGCGCGGCCCCGCTCGCCGTGCCGGCCGCCAGCGAATATGCGAGGTTGCTCACGAGCGCGGCCACCACGCGGCCGCGCGCCCGTGTCAGCCCGTGTTCTGCAGGCCGGCGGCGACGCCGGACACGGTGCAGAGGATGAGGTACGTGAGCGCGTCGCGCTCCCGCGGCTCGAGCTCGCCCGCGCGCAGACGGCGCAGGGCCAGCGCCTGGGTCACCGAGAGCACGTTCACGAACGGCAGGCGCATCCGGATGACAGGCCCGAGCACGCGGCGGTGCTGCAGGGGCCATTCGTCGCCCACGATCGCGAGCACCCAGCGGCGCGTGAGCTCCATCTCGCCCAGCACCTTGTCCGCGAGGTCGTCGCGATCGGCGAGCGCGAGGTAGAGGCGCGCGATGCGCTCGTCCACCTTGGAGAGCGACATCTCGATGTTGTCGATGAACGTCGAGAAGAGCGGCCACTCGGCATAGGCGGCGCGCAGCCGCTCGAGGTCGCCCACGCGCTCGCAGGCGGTTCCGAGGCCATACCATGCCGCCAGGTTGACGCGCGCCTGGCTCCACGAAAAGATCCACGGGATCGCGCGCAGGTCGTCGAGGGAGGCGGCGCCCAGGCCGCGCTTCGCCGGACGCGAGCCGATGGGCATGAGGCCCACCTCGGCGAGCGGCGTCACCGTGGAGAACCACGGGGCAAAGCCGTCGGTGTGAAGCAGGTCGAGATAGCGCTCTCGGCTGGCGGCGTCCAGCTCCGCGGCAAGGCCCGCGTACTTCTCAGTCGTCTCGGTGTTGTGCAGCTGCACCGACGGCGCGCTCGAGAGCAGCGTCGCCCCCGCGACCGACTCGACGTGACGGCGCGCCAGCGTGGGGTTGCCGTAGCGGGCGAAGATGACCTCGCCCTGCTCGGTAAGCTTGAAGCGGCCGTTCACGGAGCCGGCGGGCTGGGAGAGCACCGCGCGGTTGGCCGGACCGCCGCCGCGGCCGACCGCGCCGCCGCGGCCGTGCATGAGGACGAGATCGATGTCGTTCTCCTCCGCCCAGCGCGCGATGGCGCCCTGCGCCGCGTGCAGCACGAGCGTGGCGGCGGTGGGCCCCACGTCCTTGGAGGAGTCCGAGTAGCCGAGCATGACCTCCAGGCGGCGGCCCGTCTGGGCCAGGCGGCGCTGCACCTCGGGCAGGCGGACGATCTGGTCGAGCGTCTCCACCGCGTGCTCGAGGTCGGCGGCCTGCTCGAAGAGCGGTATGACGTCGAGCACGGGCACGTCGGCCTCGTGCGCGAAGGCCAGGTGCGCGAGCTCGTAGACGTTGGCCACGTCCTCGGCCGAGCGGGTGAACGAGATGATGTAGCGACGCGCGGCGTCCACGCCGTTCCTGCGCTGAATCTGCGAGATCGCGCGGAAGGTGTCCAGCACCTCGCGCGTCATGGGCGCGAGCTCGCCGCGCTCCCCCCAGCGCCCGTGCTCGCGGATGTCGGCGAGCGCGCGCTCGTGCACGAGCGAGTGCTGACGGAACTCCATCTCCACGAGATGGAAGCCGAAGGTCTGCGCCTGCCAGATGAGTCGCTGGAGGGGGCCGTACGCCGCTCGGGCCGCACCCGCGCGCGCGAGCGAGTCCTGCACGACGCGCAGGTCGGCAAGGTAGTCGTCGGCGGCAGCGTACATGACGTCTGCCGTGCGCGCGACCGTGGCGCGCAGACGCTCGGCGATGACGAGCATCGCGGCGCGATGCAGCTCGCTCGCGGAGATGCCGAGCGCGCGGGTCGTGAGCTCCTCGCTCATCTCGACCTGATGGTTCCAGAGGTTCGTGAGCCGGTCGGAGGGCGGCGTGGACACGGTGTCGAGCGTGAGGTTGCGCCCGCACGCCTGCGTTGCGTCCGCCAGGCGGGTGAGGACGTGAACGCGGAACTTCTCGGCCACGGCGCGGCTCACGCGGGCGGTGACGTTGGGGTTGCCGTCGCGGTCGGAGCCGATCCAGCTGCCGGGGTGGAAGAACGCCGGGCAGACGGGGGGCACGGTGCCCGCGCGCTCGCCGAGCTCCCAGTCGTCGAAGCGCCGATAGACGTCGGGCACCATGTCAAAGAGGGTGTTGTCGAAGATGTCGACGATCGTGTCGGCCTCCTCGACGGGCGTCGGCTTCTTGTGCGCGATGGGCGAGGTGCGAAGGAGCGCGTCGATCTCCTGGAGCAGACGCCGCTCGTTCTCGACGAGCTCGATACCGCCCAGCCGCGAGCGCTGCTCGAGCAGCTCGGAGATGCGCCTGATCTTGCCCTCGACCGCCTTGCGGCGCGCCTCGGTGGGGTGAGCGGTGAAGACCGGCCGGAACTCCAGGCGCTGGAGCAGGGACGTGGCCGTGGCGCGACCACACTCCTCGACGAGGCGACGGTAGGCGACGGTGAGGTCGTTGATCGGGTCGGCGCAGGCGGCGGTGTCGACGTCGGCCTCGCGCTCGCGCAGCGAGGTCACGCGATAGTGCTCCTCGCAGATGTTGGCAAGGTGGAAGTAGGCGACGAAGGCACGCATGAGCAGCGTGGCACTGCGCTCGTCAAGGCTGTCTATGGTGCGCTCGAGCTCGTCGAAGGCCGCCAGCTCGTCGGGGGTCTCGTCCGCCTCGTCGGCGTTCGCTCGGAAGGCGTCCGAGAGCAGCACGTCAAAGGTCTCGAGCAGGCTCGGGTCAAACTCGTCGAGGACCGTGCGCACCAGGCGCAGGAACAGGTCAAGGTTCTCGGCAATGCTCTCGGGGACGCGAAGGACGGTCATGTTATCGTTCAGGCTCTCCGCGTGCACGTTCTTCTCGGCCAACGTTGCTCCTTTTTCGGACGTATGGTCACTAACTACCATACCCCGAACCCGCCTTCACGCAGAACCCCGCTCAAGAAAGACTCACGCGAGAAACGCGATGTTCACCGAAAGGAGCCGTCCCTTGAGGCGCTCGAGAAGCGCCTCTCTCGTGGCGGGCAATATAATCAGCGTAAGGTATCTAGATTGACGGGTTGTGACTATGAACTTTGACTTTCTCAAAGGTGTTCCCGAGCTCGAAAAGCTCTACGACCATTGTCGCAAGGCGGAGCAGCTCGCCGTCCCCTTTCCGGACCTGAGCTGCACCTCCGCGCGCGCCGCACTGGAATACATAGTCAACCTCATCTACGCGTCCGTCATCTGCCAGGACACGTTGGGGATGACCCTCTTTGAGAAGGTGACGGACCCAGCATTCGTCAGCTACATCAGCGACGAGACCATCCTCACCGCCATCCACACGGTGCGAAAAAACGGCAACAGCGGGGCGCACGGCAATGCCGTTACGCCGCTCACAGCATGCAAGACCCTTGAGCAACTGCAATACGTCGTCGGAGAGATTTGCATGAACATGGGGGCCGTAAAGGACTATCCCCCGTTTGTCTCGCCTCTCGGCATGGCAAGGAGCGCAACTGAGCAGCCCCGCGAGCAGAGGCGAGAGCCTCAACAGGCCTCTGAGGACCAGAAAACTGCCATCGAAGGCACGACGGCCCCCACCTCCGTGCAGGATGTTGTCCCCGCGAAAGAGGTCATCACCCGCTTTGCGCCCACGCTGCGTCGCACGAAGTTCAACGTGTCCCGCCGTCGAGACGAAGGTGAGAATCGCCGTCTCTTTGTCGAAGCGTCTCTCCGCGAGGCTGACTGGCCCATCGCCGATGCCCCAAACCAGGCCTATCCGTCCACAGCCGCCATCAACATGTCGCTCGATGACGGTTCGCAGATCGACTACGTCCTCTACGGCAAAGACAACAGGCCTCTTGCCGTCATCGACCTCTCGCATTCCGGCAGTAATCCAGTCGAGGGCCGCCTGTCCGCCCAGCACGCGGCAGAGGTCCTCAAGGCGCGCTACGGATACGCGCCGACTGCCTACTACGTCTCTGGCTACCACATCCTCTGCCTCGACTGCCTTGGCTTTCCCGCTCGTCGGGTCTTCGGCTTCCATTCGCTTGAGGAGCTCGAACTCCTCAAGCAGCGGGCCGGCGTGAGGCAAGACATCACCAATCCCGTAATCGACGACGCAATCACAAACCGTGACTACCAAAAGAAAGCCATCACGAGCATATGTCGCGCCTTTAGCGACAACCGCCGGAGAAGTCTCGTCGTCATGGCAACCGGTACGGGCAAAACGCGCGTGTCAATCTCCGCAGTGAACGTGCTCCTTCGCGCTGGATGGGTCAAAAACGTCCTCTTCCTTGCGGACAGGACGAGCCTTGTCCGACAGGCGCACAAGAACTTCAATAAGCTGCTTCCCAATGTCACCACGGCAATCTTCTCGGGAACCAGTGACAACCGCGACAAGAGCGCCCGCATCATCTTTGCGACGTACCAGACGATGATTCGCATGGTCGACGGTGACATCCGGGAGTTTGGCATCGGCCGATTCGACCTCATCATCGTGGACGAGGCGCACCGGTCGCTCTTCTCCAAGTACGGCAGGCTCTTCGACTACTTTGACGCCCTCATGATCGGTCTCACCGCAACCCCTCGGTGCGATCAGGACAAGAGCACCTACGATGTCTTCCAGCTCCCCAGCGGCGAGCCCGACTACGCCTACGAACTCGAGGAGGCCATCGCCGACAAGTACCTCGTGGGCTTTGAGGTACGCGATCGCACCACCGAGGCGCTCCGCCGCGGCATAAGTTACGACGACCTGACGGACGAGCAAAAAGCTGAGATTGAGCAGGAGTTTGGCGAGGACCTCGACCAGGTGCTGACGGCGGGTGACGGGGCGCACGGAACCGTCATCAAACCGAGTGAGAACGTCATCAACGTCAACACGATCGACCTCATGCTCGCCGACCTCATGCAAGAGGGCCTTAAGATCAATGCCAACGACACACTTGGCAAGACGATCATCTTCGCAAAGAACCACAAGGAGGCGGAGATCATCGCCGAGCGCTTCCATGCTCTCTACCCCAATATGGGTGCCGATTTCTGCAAGCTCATCGACAGCCAGGTCGAGGGGGCGCTCAACCTCATTGACGCCTTCAGCGAGCGTGGAAAGCTCCCTCAGGTTGCCGTTAGCGTCGACATGCTCGACACCGGCGTAGACGTTCCGGACGTGCTCAACCTCGTCTTCTTCAAGACCGTACGCTCCAAGATCAAGTTCCTTCAGATGGTCGGACGTGGAACACGTCTTTCCGAGGACATCTTTGGTCCGGGGAACGCCAAGCGAGGGTTCCTCATCTTCGATTACTACGACAACTTCCGCTACTTTGGAACCCAGGACACCTGGTCAACGGTCAACGGCAGCGGAACTGGTGGAAAATACGCATCCCAGAACGTCGTCCGCGACAAGCTGATGCTCACTATCCTTATGCAGCTTCAGGAAAAGAAGTCGCGCTCCTCGTTTGAGGATGACTATCTCAAGAGCCTTCAAAACTATTTCGAGTCCGGCGTGTGCCTGTTCAACAACGATGCAATCGAGGTCGATCGCAGCATCGCTTTCGTGAACAAGTACCGCACCGAGGGCGCCTGGGACAACATCACTGAGGAGAAGGCCGCCGAGATTGAGGAGCGAATCCTTCCCCTCCTCCCCCACGACCCGGAACCCGCCAAGGTGAAGAGCTTTGACATCCTCGTCTTTACGGTGGAAGCAAAGTTTGACGAGTACCTCGAGAGTGGAAAGGATGCGCGCGCCATCAGGCACGGCTTCCGAATGGTGAGCGACGACTTCACTCGAAGGATGGAGGATCTGCTCAAGCTCAAGAGCATCCCCGATGTCCTTGAAGAGGAGAAGCTCATCATCGATATGATCGACGGCGCCTACCTCTTGGATGACTACTCCCTCGAGCGTGCCGAGTATGTGAGAAACGAGCTGCGCGACCTCATGCAGTACATCCCCGACCGGCAGGAGTATTACGTCATTGACCTCCCCGACGTCCTGATTCAGGGAGAGGATTCCGGGGGCATTCAGAGCAAGACCTACGTTGACCGCTACGAAGACTACCTGCGCAATGACGACAATGTCGCGCTCTCCAAACTCAGAGCGCTCGAGCCTCTCACCCTCGAGGAGAAGGCGGAGCTCAGGGACGCCTTTACCAAGCGTCTTGGCACCGAGGCAGAATACGCCGCGTGGTCCGATAGCGCCCCGCTTCTCCCCTACCTTCGTAAGAGGGTTGGCATCTCGGAGGACGCAATCGCCTCGAAGCTCGGCCCCATTCTCCGCGACCAAGCGCTCAACGACGAGCAGCGCGCGTTCATGGAGCAGGTCATCGAGTACGCGCGGGTCAACGGCGACGTGGAGGCAAAGACGCTCCTGCAGACCAGTCCGTTTGACGCCTATGACCTCAATGGACTCTTCGGGGCTTCATTCCCTCTGCTGAAGCAGTTGCTCGACGCCCTTCACAAGCCGGTGGTCGAGTAATGACCATGGACGTGAGGAGCATTCTCGATCAACAGTGTGACCAGCTACTCGATGTCGACCTCGAGGTCCTCGAGGAGGAGCTCAGCACGGGGTCCTACGACAAGGCCTACATCCAGGACTGCCAAGAAAAGATTGCCTCCATAAGAGCGGAGCGCGCATCGGCCGCCGCTTCCGCCACAGCAAAGAAGGGGGCCGTCGCCCCGACGACGCCCGATTCTTCCGACGGCCCCCTCTCCCCCTTCAATAGTGCGGAAAGCAACGGGGCCGTCTCCCACCGCGACGCATTCGGAAATGCCCTTCTTGCCATAAGGGCAGCCGGAGAATCAAAGACGGCTTTCCGTAAGCTCCTTGCAACATGTGCCTACGCGGACGAGAAGTTCATCGATGAGAACATCGACCTGTTCACCCCCGACGAGCTCACAACGCTGCTCAAGACCAAGTCATTCAGCGAGAGCTTTCTCGAGAAGTACTTCTCCTCGCTCGACCACGAGACTCTTGCAAGAACCCAAGAGTTCTCCGAGGAGTTCTTCATCGCGCACTATGGCGACCTCGACTCCGAGACGGTCCTTAAAAAGGGCGTCAACGGATGGCGAGACAAAGCGAGCCGCTCGACCAAGCTCGACGTGTTCCTTCGAATCAAGGGAGTCCGATTTTGATTTCCGTCAACACCGCAAAGCGTCTAATCAAGCGTGCCCTTCTTGCTAACGTCACCACAACGAAGCGTGACCTGGCTATCACGCCGCTCATCTCCGGCAAGCACGGAATCGGAAAGTCGGCAATCGTCAAGGAGGTTGCGGAGGAGCTCGGAGGTACGTGCATCACGATTGAGGGCGGCACCCTCAAGGAGGGAGAGATCACCGGGCTCCCCTACCAGTACGACGCCGGGGACGGCCAGATCGCCTTCCGCTTTCTCCCCTACTACGCCGTCGAGCGCATCCAGAACGCGGAACATCTGCTCTTTGAGGAGATGCGATCTGACGACGACGCCCCGAAACAGAATGATACTGACGCCGCCCTTTCCGGTGACGCCAATCGGTACGCCATGAACGATCTTTCTCCCGAAGCCAAGATTGAGTTGCTCCTCTCCGGCAAGGTCAAGCCCGTCATCCTCTTCATCGACGAGATCAACCGCACGGAGAACACCGTTTACAAGGAGCTCATGAACATCCTGCTCACCAGAACGGTGAACGGCTACCACTTCCCCTGGTGGGTGTTCTTTGTGGGCGCCATGAACCCCAGCACGCAGAACAGCATCTACGCCACCAACGAGATGGACCCCGCCCAGCTGGACCGCTTCCTCAAGCTCAAGGTGACGAGCAACACGAGCGAATGGCTTCGCTATGGCAAGGAGACGGGGATATCCTCGTCCATCCTGAACTTTGTGAAGGAGCATCCCAAGTGCCTCTCCGAAACGTCTGCTGAACTCGAGGACGAGGAGAAGCCAACACCTTCCCCGCGTGGCTGGGACATGGTCGACACACTGCTCTCAAGCGAGCCCATGCTACGCCCGTTCTTCTCTGACACCGAGAACAGCGAGAAGACCGTCTCGAAGGACATGAAGGCGCTCGTGTCCGCAAAGCTCGGGCCGACAGTGGCCACGATGTTCTTTGCGAGCCTGTCCGAGAGCGTGCCCGCCCTCTCGGCCGAGCAGGTTCTTGGTCTTGGCGGAGAGAAGCCTGACCTTACGGCAGAAGTCGGTAAGATGACTATCGCAAAGCGAGTCCAGACCTGCGACGCCGTACTGGCGTATCTCACGGACAACATTGAGTTCCTGATGCTCGACAAAGCGGGCTTCTCCTCAGCCAAGAAGCGACTCTCGACGTTTGCCGCAGCGCTTGACCCCTCGACGAAGCTGCTTTTTGCTCAGAAAGTCGCCGCCACAACCACCTCCGACGGAAACAACCTGATCGAGTTCGTCTTTGACGTCTTCGAGAAGGGCCTCATCGGGATGCTCGACCTCTCCGACGAGACCAGGGCACAAATCGAGGAAAGCTAGCATGCCGTCGGACCAGAGGGGAATCGCCGAGCTCTACCGAGAGATGCACGCTCTCGCAGCTTCATTCGAGAGCTCCCCTGATCCGCATACGCTGGAGCGTCTCGAGCGGGGCTTCGAACGCTTCGCCCAGCTCGTTACCCTGTTTCTCGTATCAGAGCGAGACACCTACTACGGTTACTTCTTCATGGCTATGACCTTCCGGGCAAACCCGTCCATGCAGGCCATCGCGGGTATACTCCTCGATGCCTATCCCCCGGTGTTCGAGGCAAATTCCCTCAAGCTATTCAAGCTCTCGCTCAAGGAAATCCTGTACGTCTTCTGCCATGAGGTCGATCATGTGGTCTTCAACCATCCCGCCGAGATGGTCAAGGCAAATCCCGAGAGAGATCCCGAGCTGTTCAAGCTCTTCAACTATGCGACGGACGCTTCCGTGAACGACCAGCTCAACTACGAGATTGAGCGTGGCAGAAAGTATCTCTCTGCTCCCGAGGGAATCATCACCTCCGAGTATCTCGCAAAGCGCTACGACCTCCCCAATGTGGCGCCGAGGCAAGACTATCTGTACTACTTCAACCTGCTCAGGGATGTTTTCGACGCAAGCGGCGGGGAGCCTGACAACGACGAGAGCCAGTCCGCCCAACCCGGCTCCTCGAACGACGAGGGGCTCAGTATCGGCAACCACTCCTGGGAATCCACTAGTGACGACGATGAAGAAGCCAACGGCACGCTCGACGACATGCTCGAGTCCGCCACGCGTGAGTTCCTCAACGACGTCAACGAGCTCATGGGCGCAGAGGCACGGAGCATGATGCCCGCCCGCTTCACGGAGCGAATCCGGGAGATCAACGCCCCTGCAAAGCTCAATTGGAAGCAGATTCTCAAGCAGTACGTTGGCACCGTGTCCGCCGAGAAGATCAAGACGAAGTCCAGGCTCAACCGGCGTCAGCCCCTTCGATACGACCTCTCAGGATCCCGTGAGAGCAAGACACTCAAGATTGTCGTGGCAATCGACACCTCAGCGTCGATGGATACCGAGCAGCTCAGACGGGTATTCGCCGAGATACTCGGCATAATCGCCCACCGCCACTACGAGCTGACTGTCATCGAGTGCGACGCAGAGGTGCAGCGCGTATATCGCGTCAAGTCCACTGACGACGTAAACCTCGACGTAGTAGGCAGGGGCGGAACCCGCTTCACGCCAGCCATCGAGTACCTGAACAGCCATCGGTACTTCAGGGATGCCCTGCTCATCTACTTCACCGACGGCTTTGGCGAAGGGAGCATCCCCCGACCCAGAACGTATCGCAATCTGTGGGTCACCCTCGGCCCCACGAGCCACTTTTCCGTCGACCGTCCCTATGGCCTCGTTCTTCCGCTGGAGGACTAATGAACCCCTCTGACCCCCGGAGCTACATCGAACGAAAGCTCTACATCAACGCCGCAAGGGACTGGTGTCGTCTGCGCGCCAACGAGCTCCCGGAAGTCAGCTACGACGGCGCAGGCGACCAAACCGACGCTCTTATACGATGCTTCCTCGATTCTGTCGGCCCCTTGGACATACGAGTTGACTACGACGGTGTCACCGCAACCTACGGTGACACCACAGCCGAGATTGCCGATGTCGCAAAGGAGCACTTCAATCAACAGGCGTTCTTCAGCCGATTGGATGACGTCCTCCAACAGGCGAAGAGCGGCCATCCCACCCAAGGGGAGCTAACAGAGGGAGCGATGACGGAGGTCACGCTCGACCGCCACGAGCGCAGCAAAACTGCTCGGGAAGCGTGTCTTGCCGCCCATGGAACAACCTGTGCCATCTGCGGCTTCGACTTTGCCAAGATGTACGGTCTAGACTTTGCCGGAATCATCCAGGTCCACCACATTGTCCCGCTGCGTGAACGCGCGGGAGAACACGTGGTCGACCCCGTGCGTGACCTCATTCCCGTTTGTCCCAACTGCCACGTAGCGCTTCACTCCAAGCCCGGCGGCACGTACCTCCCCGACGAACTTCGTGAGTTGATGCGATAATCAGAGCGTCAGAACCAACCGAACGGAGCCCCCATGATCACTGGTGAACTCAAGACAAAGGTCGACGGCATCTGGGATATCTTCTGGTCCAATGGCGTGAGCAACCCTCTCACGGTGATTGAGCAGCTCACGTACCTCATGTTCATCAAGATTCTCGATGACAACGAGACCCGTCGCGAGAAGAACGCCGAGCTCCTAGGAGAGAGCGTCGCCAACCCCATCTTTGACGCCGAGCACCAGAACTGTCGGTGGCACATCTTCCGCAACTACGAGCCCGATGCCATGTACGAGAACATGGTCCAGAACGTATTCCCCTTCATCAAAGACGAGCTTGGCTCAAGCAAGGACACCGCCTTCGCCAAGTACATGAAGGACGCCATTCTCGTAGTGAGTAACGCGCGTACGCTCACCCGAATCGTGGACAAGCTTGAAGAGATCGACCTCTCCAACAAAGACATCATGGGTGACGTCTATGAGTACCTTCTCTCCAAGCTCGCCACCAGCGGGCAGAACGGTCAGTTCCGCACGCCGCGCCACATCATCAAGATGATGGTTAACCTGATGCAGCCTACTCCCGAGGACACCATCTGCGACCCGGCAATGGGCAGCGCAGGCTTCATCTGCATGGCGGCCCAGTACATCAAGGACCACTACAAGACCGAGCTCATGCGCGCCAACGTCCAGCAGCGCTTCCAGACGACCATGTTTACCGGTCACGACACGGATTCCACCATGATGCGCATCGGTGCCATGAACATGATGCTGCACGGCGTCGAGGCACCCAACATCTCGCAGCTCGACTCGCTCTCCGAGGACAACGAGGAGCGCGACGCCTACACCCTCATCATGGCAAACCCGCCGTTCAAGGGCAGCCTCGACAAGGAGACCATCGCCAAGGACCTGCGCAACACGGTCTCGACGACCAAGACCGAGCTCCTGTTCCTGGCACTCTTCCTCAAGAGCCTCCAGGTTGGCGGTCGCTGCGCCTCGATCGTCCCCGACGGCGTGCTCTTTGGCTCCCAGAAGGCACACAAGGCCATTCGGAAGGAGCTCATCGAGAACAACCGTCTTGTCGCGGTGATCTCCATGCCCTCCGGCGTGTTCAAGCCCTATGCCGGCGTGTCCACCGCAATCCTCATCTTCACGCGAACCGATAACGGCGGCACCGACAACGTCTGGTTCTACGACATGCAGGCGGACGGCTTCAGCCTGGACGACAAGCGCGAGCCCATCAAGGACAACGACATCCCTGACATCATCGAGCGCTTCCATAACCTCGACGCCGAGAAGGACCGTGCCCGCACCGAGAAGAGCTTCATGGTGCCCGTGCAGGAGATCATCGACAACGACTACGACCTCTCGATCAACAAGTACAAGGAGATTGTCTACGAGAAGGTCGAGTATCCGCCCACCAGCGAGCTGATTGCCGAGATCAAGGACCTCAACGAGCAGATTGCCAAGGGTATCGCAGAGCTGGAGGCGATGCTGTGATGAATAAAGTCAAGCTTGGCCATCTAACGATAATCAGAACAGGGAAACTTAATCCAGGCGTTGCAAACGAAAGCGAACTGTCTCCCATTTCTTCCCGCATCGAAAAGCTTCCCCTTACGAGAGAGACCTGCCGCATCCGGCTGGGAGACGTGTGCGGGGCCGAAAAAGAAACGAATCGCGACGGCTCGTGCACGGATGTCTACAGCGTTACAAATTCACTGGGCTTTGTACCGTCCGGTGATTACTTCAACAAAGAAGTATTCAGTAGTGAGCTAAAGAACTACCGCGTGGTTAAGAGAGGAATGCTTGCATACAATCCATCGCGAATTGATGTGGGCTCAGTGGCCTTGCAGGATAAAATGGACCGTGTGGTAGTCAGTCCGCTCTATGTCGTGTTATCCGTGGACAAAAGCCGAATCCTACCTGATT
>UMHS01044646.1_pt1 | contig 12481 bp, 8 predicted proteins | sample 1965611 | NCBI WGS metagenome assembly UMHS01 (sample SAMEA4836106, study PRJEB28245) | human gut metagenome | biome: gut microbiome; material: fecal sample | place: Denmark | collected 2008
TTTCCGTTATGGCAAGTATAGTAGCCTACTATATCTGCAAATGGCTGGACGGTAAGAAATAACTGGCAGCCAGCCTAAGGTTTAAGCCGCCTTGCCCAAAAGGCACAGAAAGCCCCACGAGTTGCAGCTCGTGGGGCTTTTGTTGACTTTGCAAGCCATTCATTTCATTGCCTATCGGCATTATAGCATATGAAAATTTAAAATGCAATATTCTTAAGTTTCAAAAATAAGATATGTTTTTCATCTATTTTTCCACAACGCAAAAACCGGAATGTGTAAGCATTCCGGTTTCCAGTAGAGCGCGAGACGGGATTCGAACCCGCGACCCCAACCTTGGCAAGGTTGTACTCCACCCCTGAGCCACTCGCGCATTTTTTAATTTTTATCTTGTTAAGTGCTCGCTGCACCTTACAAATGATAATATACACGAACGCTCCCTATTTGTCAACAGTTTTTTTGAATTTTTTCAAAAAATTGAAAAATATCCACGATTTACACATTTCTCATCTCTTCCAATCTGCCACAACCACCTCACACCGATCTGCCACCGGCAGATACAGACCCCACCTCCCGTCCTCCATTCCCTTCCCACACACGCCACAACCACCTCACGCCGATCTGCCACCGGCAGATACAGACCTCCCTCCCGTCCCCAATCTCAGACCTTGGGAGTCATCGGGCGGGCGCGCAGACACTGCGGTGCGAAGGGCATAGAAAAAGAGAGCAGAAACTGTGAATGCAGGATGTGTGCGAGAAAATGGGATGAAATCTGGTGCACAACACCAGATTTCAAAACGCACTGAGCTGAAAAATCATCCGATTTTTCGGCGAATTGCGTTGGTTCCCATATTCCCGTGCACATCCTGCGCCACAGTTCCGCCCTCTTTTTCTCGCCCGCCGCACCGCAGTGTCTGCGCGCCCGCCCGATGACTCCCGAGGTCGTCCCCCCCTCCATCAAGCCTTCAGAATCGCGCTCAGCACATACTGATTATTTGAGAAGTTTTTCTGCGAAATATCCCCGAGTCTGATCAGGTCGACATCCAGCCACAGTTCCTCTGCTGCCACCATCATATTTGCAAACATAATCCCGAAATTCACCTCATCCCACTTCCGAAGCTTCTCCACACTGTGCTTCTTCGAGAAAATATGAATCCTGTTATCATACACCACAAATCTCCACGGCTGGCTGTTCATACTGGATGGCGACAGTCTCGCCGCTTCCAGCATCTGCGTCATCCACTGTCGCGGCACCTCTTTGAACACACAAAGATCCTCCAGCGGCAGTCTCTTTGCTTCACTTTGCCGTCTCGTATGCGAACCATGACTCTTACCAAAAGCGACGATCCCCACCAGCCGCTTTCCGTTCTTCTCAAGCTCCGCCTTTTTCACACGATTACTTCCGATAAAGCAGGTTCCCAGTCCGATACTGCACAGATACAGCACCATCTGTTCCATAATATAACCCACGTTCATCAGATATCGTTCTGACTCCTCCGAATAAAAAGCCATATAATACGGCGCCTTCACACTGAACATACTGAGCATTCTCTCCTGCCCTTTTCTGTTGTCCAGAATCGCCATATCCACACCGATGCCCGAAAACAGTGCCGGCATCTCCTTATAATGCTCCCAAATCTTATCCAAAGTCTGCGGCGGAAGCGTATCAAAACAATAATTCCTTACTGATTTTCTAACAAAAATAGCCTCATATAAATTCATACTCTCACCCTTACTTCATCTGCTATCCGTCTGTTTTTGTTACAGTTCACTGCTGAATGAACAGTAATATTTCTTTCATAGCCGGCCACGGCCCGCTCCCCATTTTTACAGGAGCAACGCCGCATTCCGAAAAATTTACGTTTAATCTTCCGCATTCGACAGAAATACGGAAATTCTCCCTCTTAATCGCAAATATTTTTCAATTTCCAGCTCATCCATTTTTACTCTGTAATAATATTGTAACATATTCAAAAACTTTTTCAAGGGAAAAACGCGCCAAATTTTGTATATTTTTCACACATATTTCCCATCAAATTTATGCAACTTTAAAACCTGTGCTTACGCTTCCGCGGTCAGCTTCTCCAGCTCCTCCACATAAGAAGCAAACACATCCAGCGCCTCTTCCACCGGCTCCGGCTTCGTCATATCGACGCCGCAGATCTTCAAAAGGTCGATCGGATCCATCGAGCAGCCGCCGCTTAAGAACTGTTTGTACTTCTCCACGATACCCGGCTCCCCTGCCAGGATCTTGCTGCTGATCGCAATCGCCGCCGAAAATCCCGTTGCATACTGATATACATAGAACGGTGTATAAAAATGCGGAATTCTCGCCCATTCCAGCGCGATCTGCGGATCCGAAATCATATCCGGTCCGAAATACTCCTTGTTGATCGACAGATACAGCTCCGAAATACCGTCCGCCGTCAGCGTGCCTTCCTCTGCCATCTTCTCATGAATCCGCTTCTCAAACTCCGCAAACATCGTCTGGCGGAACACCGTTCCCTTAAACTGATCCAGGAAATAATTCAGCAGGAAAATCTTCTCCTCTTTTTCTTTCGCATGCTTCAGCAGATAGCGGATCAGCAGTGCCTCGTTGCAGGTTGATGCCACCTCAGCGACAAAGAGGCGGTACTCCGCATACGTAAACGGCTGTGTATGGTTCGAATACCAGGAATGCAGCGAATGGCCCATCTCATGCGCCAGTGTGAAGACCGAATCGATATTTCCGTTAAAGCTCATCAGCACATACGGATGGGAATCGTAAGAACCCCAGGAGTAAGCACCGCTCTTTTTTCCTTCGTTCTCATAAACATCCACCCAGCGCTCCGAAAAGCCCTTGTCCAGCAGTGCCACATAATCATCCCCGAGCACGGCAAGCGCTTTCTTCACGATCTCGATCGCCTGCTCATACGTATATTTCTGCTCGTACTCTTTCGTCAGAGAAACGTAAACATCATACATATGAAGTTCATCCACACCGAGCAGCTTCTTACGCAGTGCCACGTAGCGGTACATCGCCGGCATTTTTGCATGGATCGCCTCGAGCAGCTTGGCGTAAACCGAAACCGGGATATTTCCGCCATCCAGCGATGCAGCCAGTGCAGATGGATATTTTCTTACATCTGCAAAGAATGCGGCCTGTTTCAGATTGGCACCGAACGTTGCGGCGAGCATGTTTTTGTGTTTTTCATACTCCGCATAATACTTCTCAAACGCTTCTTTTCTGACCCGGCGGTCCTTCGACTGTAAAAATCCGACGAAGGTGCCGTGGCTCAGTGGAACCTGATTTTCCTCTTCATCCGTGACCGGCTGGAATCTGAGGTCTGCGTTCGAAAATGCCGAGAAAATCTGATCCGGGCTGGATGCCATCTCTCCGGCTTTTGCAAGAACCGCCTCCATCTCCGGCGAGAGAATGTGCTCTTTCTTGCGGAAGTTTTCTTTTAATATGCGATCGTACAGACGGAGCGGCTCATATGCTTTTTCAAATTCTGTAACCGTCTCCTCGTCAAGCTCCAGGATCTCTGGCTCTACGAAAGAAGAGGCATCCGCAAGAACAGCCATCATGCTGTCCATCTTTCCGGCATAGCCCTGATACTTCTGATTTCCCATATCCTGGTGATATTTCTGGCTTGCATAGACATACAGGCTGGAAAAGACGCGGCTGATGTCATCCAGACCGGAAAGAACGTCATACAGCGCTTCTGCACTCTCTTTCATTGTTCCCTGTTTTGCGCGGAACGCTTCTATTTTCTTCGCAAGCTCCTGCTCTGTTTTCTCAAATTCTTCATCACTACCAAACAAACTCGAAAGATCCCAGCAGTACGCCGGATCCATCTCTTCTCTTTTTTTCAGTTTAATTTCTGCCATATTTCTCCCTTCATCCATCTTTTTAGACGGAACCATTTCTGCGGTTTTTCTTCTAATATAATGTGCCGCACTTACGCTTAGTTTACCACAATTTAACCTCTAAATCTAAAATTTTTTCTTAATTTTCTTGACAAATCCATAAAACGATTGTATGATTGTACTATCAAATTAATACAGTAGTACAAAAGGAGTGAATGCCATATGCCATGGAATCTTGATTCCTCGCGGCCGATCTATCTGCAGATCATCGAGCGGGTACAGATGGACATCATCACCGGGCGCTATCAGCCGGGCGATAAGCTTCCGTCCGTCCGCGATCTCGCGCAGGAGGCCGCCGTCAACCCGAACACAATGCAGAAAGCGCTTTCCGAACTGGAACGCAGCGGACTGATCTATTCCCAGCGGACCAGCGGACGCTTTATTACCGAAGATAAGGAGTTGATTCATCAGATGAAAAAAGAACTTGCCGCCGCAGAAGTATCTGCTTTTGTTGCCCACATGAAACAGCTCGGCATAACCCCGGAGGAAATCCGGCAGCTACTTGCCGAAACGATTGAGGAGGAAAAAAATCATGAGTGAACTTGTAACGTGTAAAGACCTGACGAAGCGCTTCGGAAACCACACCGCGCTCGATCATCTCAACCTTTCCCTGGATTCCGGGAAAATTATCGGACTGCTGGGGCCCAACGGAAGCGGAAAGACGACGCTCTTAAAGCTGCTGAACGGACTGCTGACCCCGAGTGAGGGTGAAGTCCTCATTGCCGGAAATCATCCCGGTATTGAGACAAAACGGGTCGTCTCCTATCTGCCGGATAAAATGTATCTCGGCAGCTGGATGCGCGTCTCGGATCTTTTAACGTATTACAGCGATTTCTTTGAGGACTTTGACTTGTCCCGCGCCAATGCCATGCTGGAATCCTTAAAAATCAGCCCGAAGGACCGTTTGAAAACGATGTCGAAGGGAACGAAAGAGAAAGTCCAGCTCATCCTCACGATGAGCCGCCGCGCAAAGCTCTACTGCCTCGACGAGCCGATTGCAGGCGTCGATCCGGCAGCACGCGATTACATTTTATCTACGATTTTAAACAACTACGAACCAGACGCATCCATCCTCATCTCAACGCATCTGATTTCCGATGTCGAAAATATTCTCGATGAGGTCATCTTTATCCAGGAGGGCCAGTTAAAACTGCACGCCTCGGTTGAGGATATCCGGATGCAGGAGGGTGAATCGATTGATTCTTATTTCAGGGAGGTATTCAAATGTTAAAAAAATGTCTGAAACATGAGTGGAAAGCATGCTGGAAAAACATGGCGCTGCTGAACGGTGCCGCCATTTTCATGGGCGCTCTCGGAGGCTTCGGATTCCTCTTTTCCCAGCTTTCTGAGCTGCCGGATCTGCTGATCGTCCTCTATCTGTTTGCGTACGTTTTGATTGTGATCGCCGCATCCGTCATGACACAGGTGCTGATGATCCAGCGCTACTATAAAAATCTTTTTACCGACGAAGGGTATCTGACCAACGTCCTTCCGGTATCGGCAACGGATCATATTCTCTCCAAAATGCTGGTTTTCGGCGCATGGAGCATCTTAAACGCACTTTCCGTTCTCGCTTCCTTCGCTTTTTTGCTTCTGCCGTCCGCAATCCGGTATTTTACCGCAAACACCCTGCTTTTTTACAACAAGACCATGACCTTTTCCGATTTTCTGTCCTATCTCTGGGCACAGATTACCTGTGTTGCCGATGCTGCTTTTTCCCTGATCGGCATCACGAACCACATCGGTATGGCACTGTTTTCCATCGTTGGCTTCTTCGCTTCGCTGTTCTTTGGCATTCTTCTGTTCTATGCCGCCATCAGCATCGGAAGCCTGGTATCCAGCCACAAATTTCTGACGGCTGTCCTCTCTTACATCGGCATGACTACCGTGATCCAGATCTTCGGCGGAATCAGCATCGTCCGTGTTTTCCAGGACTCCACACCGACTGCTGTGGTTACCACATCCTCGGTTTCCACACTTATCATCACCGTGGTGCTCTGCGTTGTTCTGTTCCTGATCTGCCGCTATATCTTAAGCAGACGGCTGAATCTTTCGTAAAAATTGCATTAAAAAGCGCCGCCGCGGACGAACCGAATCGTCTGCGGCGGCGTTTTGTATGCATGTTCTGCACTTATGCCAGATGCCAGATATCCTCGTTGTACTGTGCAATGGTACGGTCGGAGGAGAAGAAGCCTGCTTTTGCGATGTTGATCAGGCACTTCTTGTTCCATGCATCTTTGTTCTCGTAGTCTTTGTATACTCTTTCTTTTGTCTTGATGTACTCTTTCAGGTCGAGCAGCGTCATGAACCAGTCTTTGTTCAAGATCTCTTTGTAGAGTCTCTCCAGGCAAACCTTGTCGCCGATAGCAAGAAGCTCATCGCTGACGATGAAATCAACCAGCTTTGCAATCTCCGGATCTTCGTCATAGATGTCTTTTGAGCAGTAAGCAGCATCTGCGTACAGGTCGATGACATCCTGCGGTTTCTTTCCGAAGATGTAGATGTTCTCTTTTCCGACAAGATCGCCAATCTCAACGTTTGCACCGTCTTCTGTTCCAAGCGTCAGGGCACCGTTCAGCATGAATTTCATGTTTCCGGTTCCGGAAGCCTCTTTGGATGCCAGGGAGATCTGCTCGGAGATATCTGCTGCCGGGATCACCTTTGCAGCTTTTGATACGTTGTAGTTCTCAAGCATAATCACTTTGAAGTACGGGCTTACCTCAGGATCGTTATCAATCAGCTCCTGCAGGCACAGGATCAGATGGATGATATCTTTTGCGATGATATAAGCCGGTGCAGCCTTTGCACCGAATACCATGGTGATCGGGGTTTTCGGCTTGTTGCCGCTCTTGATATCCATGTATTTGTAAATAGCGTACAGGGCGTTCATCTGCTGGCGTTTGTACTCATGAAGACGTTTTATCTGTACATCGATGATGGAATTTTCATCCAGCGCGATATTCTGTGTCTCATACAGGAACTGTTTGAGATCCAGTTTACGGTTGTGTTTGATCTCCTCAAGTTTTGCAAGAACCTTCTTGTTGTCTTTGTATTTAAGCAGTTTTTCCAGCTCGTCGGCATCTTTTTTGAATCCCGGTCCGATCAGACTCTCGATGTACTGTGCCAGTTCACGGTTGCAGTGCAGCAGCCAGCGGCGGAAAGTGATTCCGTTTGTCTTGTTGTTGAATTTCTCCGGATAAATATCGTAGAACGGTTTCAGCTCGGAGTTTTTCAGGATCTCGGTGTGCAGTGCTGCAACGCCGTTAACAGAAAATCCGTAGTGGATATCCATGTGTGCCATGTGGACGCGCTGATCCTTGTCGATGATCGCTACTTTCTCATCTTTGTATTTCTTCTTTGCCTGTGCGTCCAGCTCGTGGATAATCGGCATCAGATGCGGAACAACCTCCTCGAGGTAATCGATCGGCCATTTTTCCAGTGCCTCTGCCAGGATGGTGTGGTTGGTGTAAGCACAGGTCCTGCTTACAACATCGATGGCTTCCTGCATGGTAAAGCCTCTCTCCTGCAGCAGACGGATCAGCTCCGGAATGACCATGGACGGATGAGTATCGTTGATCTGGATCACAACGTGATCATACAGCTTATGCAGATCGTAGCCCTTCTGCTCGCACTCCATCAGGATGAACTGTGCGCCGTTGCTGACCATGAAATACTGCTGGTATATACGAAGCAGCTGTCCGGCACGGTCGCTGTCATCCGGGTAGAGGAACAGTGTCAGGTTTTTCTGGATCTGATGCTTGTCAAAGTTGATGCTGTCTGATGGAACGATGCTCTCGTCTACCGTGTCTACATCGAACAGATGCAGACGGTTACAGCCATTGTTGTAACCCGGTACGTCGATATCATACAGGGTAGAATGCATCGTGAAGTTTTTATACGGAACTGCAAAGGATACCGGCTGTCTGACGAGCCAGCTCTCATTTGTGATCCATGGATTTTTCACTTCTTTCTGTTTGTGGTCGACCAGAAGCTGGCGGAACAGACCGAAGTGATAATTAAGGCCGATACCGTCTCCCGGCAATCCAAGTGTTGCGATGGAATCAAGGAAGCATGCTGCCAGACGGCCAAGGCCTCCGTTTCCAAGGGACGGCTCCATCTCCATCTCCTCGATCTCCGTCAGTTCTCTTCCGTGAGCAGCGAGTGCTTTTTCTACTTCCTCGTACATACCAAGGTTGATCAGGTTGTTGGACAGCAGTTTTCCGATCAGAAACTCTGCTGAAATATAATACAGCTTTTTATTTCCGGTGTTTCTTTTACGACCTGCCATCTCCTGTTTGGTGATAACCATCAGGGCTTCAAAGATTTCGCTCTTTGTGCAGTTGTCCAGATCTCTTCCAAAACGCTCTTTTAAGATTGCCTGAATTCTTTCTTCCATTCTTTTTTCTCCTCGTGTTGCTGTGGAAAATTCCCACAGTGTAATTTGGTTGCGCTGCCGTTCCAGATTTTCTGCGATCGGCAGCTTTCACAGTTCCATGCAAAGCTTTTCCTTGAATGGGACTGTTCACTTCTGAATCACTTTTTTGCGGCAGCGAAACTGCAAGGGTTTTACTGCTGCGCGATCCGCGACTTTGTGGATTCCCTTACGACGAGTTCCCCATCGTATACTTTGCTGCAGGGTTCTTCTTTTCCTGAAATTAAGGAAAACAGCATCTTCGCCGTCTCTGCGGCAAGCTGCTCCACCGGCTGGCGGATCGTTGTGATACTGGGTATATAATACTCTCCCGCATCAATTCCGTCAAATCCGGCGACGGAAATGTCATCCGGCACGGTAAGCCCTGCCTCTTTTAAGGCACGGCACGCACCGATTGCCAGCGTATCCGCGGTGGCATACAGTGCGGAAAACTCCGTCTTTTTTTCCAGAATTTCTTTTGTTACCTTGTACCCTGTGGCGAAAGAATACGTGTCGTCCTTCGTCATATGAAATACCAGATCAGGGTCATAAGGTATCCCATGATCCAGTAAAGCCTGACGGTACGCATTCAGACGGAGCCGTCCGATACTGATGTCGTCCTCGCAGGCGGTAATGATGGCAATGCGCCGGTGCCCGAGACCACAGAGATAATCTACCATCTTATAGCTTTCCCTGTAGTCATCGACCGATACGCTCGCGCACGGTTTTCCTCCGTCTGAAACCGCCCCGATTGTACTGATCACGTACGGAACCGGGATCTGCGCCATTTTCTCATGCGGATGCGTAAAGTTTCCGCCGAGGAAAATGATGCCGCGCAGCCGTTTTTCTTTGACGATCTCGATCGCGGAGTCTACCTCATTTGCCTTTTCCTCTACTCGCTCAATAATGCAGGAGTATTTCTTTTTTCGCACAACCTCTTCAATCACACTGATCATGTTATTGAAGAACATGTTGTCCATGCCTTTTACCAGAATGGCAATCGCTTTGGCATTCGACCGCTTCAGGTTTCTGGCACTGTTGTTCGGTACGTAATTCGATTCGGCAATCACCTTTAAGATCATCTCTTTTGTTTCCGGATTGATGTCCGGATGATTGTTCATCGCTCTCGATACGGTACTCACGCCTACCTTACATTTGCGGGCAATGTCCCTGATTGTTACCTGTTCCATATTCTGCAGGCCTCTCCTTTAAACTCTGTACCTGTTCTGTCGGAATCTCTTCCGGCTTATTTCCCCGGCCTGTTTTGCTTTCTCTCCGGCGCGTATTTTTATTTTGCAATACGTGCTGTAATCTGTGTCAGCCGATGAATTCTCTTTGCCAGCTCCAGTGTAAACTGTCCCGGAAGCAGGCGCCATTTCCAGTTATTTCCAAGTGTAGACGGATAGTTAATTCTCGCCTCCGTTCCAAGACCTAAAAATTCCTGCATCGGAGTGACAGCCAGATTTGCCACGCTCTCCATTGACATGCGAATGAAATCCCACGGGAGTTCCTCGTCGGTACTCTTTGCATTTCCCATATACTCTTTGGAGAATTCGCGGTCTTCCTCACTCATGACATAATACCATCCAAGAATGGTATCATTGTCGTGCGTTCCGGTGTAGACAACACAGTTTCTCTCGTAATTGTGCGGCAGATAATCACTCTCCTCACGGGAGTCAAAAGCAAACTGCAGCACCTTCATACCCGGATAGCCGGACTCTTTTACCATTTCGATCACGCTCTCGGTAAGGTATCCCAGGTCTTCTGCGATAACGTCCACATCGCCGAGCTTTTCTTTGACGGTGTTGAACAGATCCATGCCCGGTCCTTTTTCCCAGTGGCCGCGCTCTGCCGTCTGATCACCGAACGGGATGGAATAATATTCATCAAATCCGCGGAAATGGTCGATGCGGACAGTATCGTACAGTTTAAACACGTGAGCCAGACGTAACAGCCACCATGCATAACCTGTGCTCTTATGATAGTCCCATTTGTATAACGGGTTGCCCCAGAGCTGTCCGGTTGCGGAGAACGCATCCGGCGGGCATCCGGCAACTGCTTTTGGCTGGTTGTCCTCATCAAACTGGAACAGAACCGGATTTGCCCAGGTGTCAGCGCTGTCAAATGCCACATAAATCGGAATATCACCGATGATACGGATACCCTTTTCATTTGCGTATGCTTTCAGTGCTTTCCACTGTTTCAGGAACATAAACTGCTGGAATTTGTAAAATGCAACCTCCTCGGCAAGTTCTTCCCGTTTCTGATTCAGTGCTGCTTCTTCTCTGTCCTTTAATTCTGCCGGCCACTCACTCCAGCTGATTCCGCCGAGTGCATCCTTAATCGCCATATACAGCGCATAATCCTCCAGCCAGTAACCATTTTCCGATACAAATGCATCATATACGTCATCTGCAGCAAATCTTTCAAATGCTTTTCTGAGTACTTTGAAACGGGACAGATAAATCTTTTCGTAATCAATATACTCTGCATTGTCGCCGAAATCGCACGCATCACACTCTTCTTCTGTCAGAAGTCCCTCTTTTACCAGGGTCTCCAGATCAATAAAATATGGATTTCCTGCAAAAGTAGAGAACGACTGGTACGGCGAATCTCCATATCCCGTCGGTCCAAGTGGAAGAATCTGCCAGTAGCTCTGGCCGGCCTCCTCCAGGCGATCCACAAATTCATACGCTTCTTTCGAAAAACATCCGATACCATATCGGGACGGCAGCGAAGCTACCGGAAGTAAAATACCACTTGCTCTCATTTTTTAACCCTTTCTCCTTGTCGTTTTTTCTATCCATCCGACCCCACAAATACATAATTCCTGTTCACGGATACGCAGCAAATTGTAACTTATACAGCCCTTCTAGCCAGCTCATTTTGTTTCGTAAAAACAGGGCTGTCGGTATCTCGTCTGTATTTCCGGAAACGGTGTCGGTAACGTTTCCGGAACTCGTTATATTTACAATACCATACTCTGCATCAAAAAACAACCCCCAAACCCCTTATCATATTTACCAAATATTGAATACTCTGTTTATTCAAAACAACGAATTTGCATTTTTGTAACGATGCAAAGCCATACATAAAAAGACAGCATGCGGGGGGCGGAACCGCTTTGGGCACTTAAAAATCATGAATTTTTCAAGCCTCCCATATAGGTTCTTTTGCGGTATCTGTTTTTCACTTAAAACTCCAGAATAATCTTTGTTCCGGTTCCAAGCGTACTCTCAATTTTAATCTTCGCATCATGAAGAATTGCTCCATGCTTCACAATGGAAAGTCCAAGTCCGGTACCTCCCGTTTCGCGGGAATGACTCTTATCCACACGATAGAACCGTTCAAAGATCCGCTCCTGATCTTCCTTTGCAATTCCAATTCCGGTATCTGCCACAGATACCACTGCCCGTCCGTTTCTTCCGCGTGAAACCGTCACTTCAACTTCACCGTCCTTGCGGTTGTACTTGATCGCATTGTCGCAGAGATTGTAGATCATCTCATAGAGAACCTGTCGTGCACCTTTGATCCGGCAGCTCTCTCCTCTCAGTGTCATCTTCACCTGCTGCTCCTTTGCCCGTATGGAAAGATGTCCCTCGACATCACGGCAGATCTGCATCAGATCCACTTCCTCCATCGGGATTGACTGGTCGTTTTCGTCCAGTCTGGACAGCTTGATAATATCCTCGACAAGAGAGCTTAACCGGCTCGCCTCACTGTGGATTCTGCCCGCAAATTTGGGAATATCCTCCGGTTTTACCATGTTGTTTTCGATGATCTCCGCATATCCGGAAATCGACATCAGCGGTGTTTTCAGCTCATGTGACACATTGGCTGAAAACTCACGGCGCATCACCTCGGCTTTCTGTTTTTCTGTCACATCCAGCACCAGGATTACCGCACCGGATACAACACGGTCCACACGCACCGGATTTGCAAGAAGCTGATAGACTCTTCCATTTATCTCCAGCATCCGTTCCTCGGAACTGCCCTCCAGCGCATGATCCAGTGCCTCCTTCAGCTGCTCGTTGCGGCTGACTGTCACAATATTGTGGTTGATGCACTCCTCCGCTGTCACATCAAACAGATTCTGTGCCGAACGGTTGATGGAAAGTACGACCGACTGGTTTGTCACGATCAGACCATCCTTCATATATTCCG
>UMHS01009615.1_pt1 | contig 12375 bp, 8 predicted proteins | sample 1965611 | NCBI WGS metagenome assembly UMHS01 (sample SAMEA4836106, study PRJEB28245) | human gut metagenome | biome: gut microbiome; material: fecal sample | place: Denmark | collected 2008
GTCGCCATCCTTGTCTTTGGATGCGGACACGCTGACCACGCCATTTTCCTTGGAATAACCGATGGCGTTTTCGATGAGCTTGGTCACGGCGCTGTCGATCTGGTCCGCCTCACCATTGATGACTAGATCATCGTCGCCCTTGATGTTCAGCTGCACGCCAGCCTCGGCTGCCTGCGGCTCCAGTCGCGCCGCCGTGGCCCTGAGCTGTTCCATAACGTTCAGTCGGTTGGCGGAAGACGGCGTAATCGGCTCCTGCGCGCGTATGAGCAGCAGCAAATCAGACACCATGTGGTTGAGCTTGCTGCAGCTGGAACGCACCTGGCGAGCGTCGGCAGCCACCTGCTGTTCGTCCAGATTGCCGGACTCCAGCGAATCGGCGAGTTTGGCCAGAGCCTCAGTGGGGCCCAACAATTGCTCGGACACATTGGTAATAAACGAGTCACGCACTTGAGCGAAACGAATCACGTCACTGACATCGGTAATCAACACGATGACGAACTGCTCGTTGATACGCCCTACAGTCACCTTCAGCCAGTTGGGGCGGTGGACGGACTGCGTGGCGACGTGATCGCCCTTGTTCTGGTCTGCGACGTACCGCTCCGGAGTATCGGTGGTCAAGTCGAACTGGCGCTTGCCACCGGACTTGCGCGCCTCGTGAATGGCATCCAGCACCTGCTGCTGGGCAATGGCGTCATCTGACACCACACCCAGGCGGTAGGCGGCGGGATTGCAGCGGACCACCTCGTCGTGCTCGTCGACCACCACGGACGCACCTGGCAGCATGGACAGCAGCGTGGCGGTGTCGTCGGACAGATCGTCATTGTCGTCATCATCGGCCAGCGGCGATTCCATGGACACTCGATGTGTCGCAAATCCCACGATGAGCGTGATGATTCCTACCACAAATAAAACAGCCGTGACAATAAGAGCAATCGCGGCGACGAGCGGCATCTGTGTCATGCCCCCATTCTTTCACACCACACGCCGGGATTGCGGTTTGCCGGCACGCCGGTAACATGAATTTCAGGTGAACAACCCAATGAACAGTAGAACAACTTGAGGTTGCCATTACCTACGTTGAAGTGGGGAACAAGTACTGGAATAATACACTGGTACAGGTTGCAATAAGCAAGCATGAAAGGCTAGAGAAATGCGCGTTATTTTCAACGAGGAGCTGAAGCAGGTTGCTGACGACCTCGACCGTATGGCGCAGAACGTACGCAAGGCGATCAAAGGAGCTGGGGAAGCCCTGCTGAATCAGGACGTTGAAGCCGCACAGACTGTGATTGACGGCGACATCGAAATCGATGCCCTGGAGTCCTCTGTGATCGACCAGTGCGTCAAGCTGCTCGCCAAGCAGAACCCGGTGGCCACCGATCTGCGTGTGGTCGTTTCCACCATGCGTCTGGCTTCCACGTTCGAGCGTATGGGCGATCTTGCCCGCCACGTGGCCGAGGCCGCTCGCCGCACCTACCCGGCCGCCGCGATTCCCGAATCCGCTCAACCGGTGTTCGCCGAGATGATCGACTTCCTGGACAACACCGCTGACCAGCTGGTGGCCATGCTCTCCGATCGCGATGCCAAGACCGCCGAGGCCATCATCCTGGCCGACGACAAGCTGGACAACCTGCACCACCAGACCTTCGATCTGGCGCTGTCCGATGACATCACCCGTCAGCAGACCGTGGATATCGTGCTGCTGGGCCGCTTCCTGGAGCGTCTCGGCGATCACGCCGTGTCCGCCGCCCGCCGTGTGGTGTACATCGTCTCCGGCTTCGACCCCACTAAGGAGCCGACCCGCGACGAGGGCACCGACATCGACTGATTGGGACTTGTTCTCACATTGGGCGAATAACTGAACACTTGTTCTCCTGTGGTTTGAGGAGGATGCCCGAAAGCGGCGATCCGGCTACGGCTGGACGCCGTTTTTTGTTGCTTTTGGGCGGTACACCGGCGTATCCATGGGGCGGCAAAACACCCATAGGGCGGTAACTTGCCCATGGGGCGGTTTGAAGGATATGTGAAACCGCGGAATTAAGCCATTCTGGCATACCGCCCCATGAGGGTTTTACCGCCCCATGGGGTAATCACCGCCCCATGGGGGATTTGGCAGGCATAGCAAAGGGGAGCCGCACGTTATGTGCGACTCCCCTTACAGCTTGTACCGTGTTAGCGGCTTAGGCTCACTTCTGGCCCTGAGCGGCGACAGCGGCGGCACCGGCAGCAGCAGCCTCCGGGTCCAGGTACTCGCCACGCGGCTTGATCGGCTTGAAGTTCTCGTCCAGCTCGTAGAGCAGCGGGATGGCGGTCGGGATGTTGACCTTGGCGATCTCTTCCTCAGACAGGTTGTCCAGCATCTTGACGATGGCGCGGAGGGAGTTGCCGTGGGCAGCAATCAGCACGGTCTTGCCGGCCTTGAGCTCCGGCTCGATAGCGGACTCGAAGTACGGCTTCACACGCTCAACAACGTTGGCCAGGCACTCGGCTTCCGGAACCGGATCGCCGGCGTAGCGCGGGTCGTTGTTCTGGGCGTACTGGTCGTTCGGGTCGATCTCGGGCGGCGGGGTGGCGTAAGAACGGCGCCACAGCATGAACTTCTCGTCGCCGTACTCTTCGCGGATCTCGGTCTTGTTCTTGCCCTGCAGAGCGCCGTAGTGACGCTCGTTGAGACGCCAGTCACGCTGAACCGGAATCCACAGACGATCTGCGGCATCCAGAGCGATGTTGGCGGTGTTGATGGCGCGACGCAGCAGGGAGGTGAACACGATGTCCGGAAGGACGTTCTTCTCCTTGAGCAGCTCGCCGCCACGCTTGGCTTCGGCTTCACCCTGCTCGGTCAGCGGTACGTCGACCCAGCCGGTGAACTGGTTAGTTTTATTCCATGCGCTCTGTCCATGACGGAGCAGTACTAGTTTATAAGTCATACGGTTCAGTCTACAGCCGCGTGCGCCCAAACACGAGTATTCGTCTTATTATTTCGCTCTCAGAGCGTCACGGAAACCGCCAGCACCACCGCAAACAGCAAGGTCTGGAAGCTGGCGGCGGGCAGAGCCGGGCGGAATTGACGTTTATTCACGCTGGAGACCATGCGCACAGGTATTCCGACGCCCGAGATCAACAGCACTGCGCCCCACGGCCACCATAGGGTCGCGCACATGAGCAGGGCTATGGCCCACGCGGCCACGCAGCACACAATCAGCAGCGTACGCGCGCCGGATTCACCCAGCCGTACGGCCAGCGTGCACTTACCATGCTCACGATCCTCGTCGATGTCACGGATATTGTTCACCATCATGATCAGGCAGGAGAACAGGCCAGCCGCCACAGCACCCAATAGTCCGCCGACGTCCACCGTGCCGCACAGCGCGTATTCGGTGCCCAATACCGCAGCCAAGCCGAAGAACAGGAACACGCCGACTTCTCCCAGCCCGACGTATCCATACGGATGCTTGCCACCGGTGTAGAACCAGCCGGCCAGCAAGGAGGCCACACCCACGGCAAACAGCCACCAAGCTTGGGAAATCACGATAGCGGCAATGCCGCATATGCAGGCGATGGCGGCGCAAATCATCGCCGCGAACAGTACATGCTTGGCCGGTACCAGTCCGGATGCGGTCAGTCGCTGGGGTTTGCCTGATTTCGATTCGTCCGTGTCACGCCCGGCGTCAGTGCCGCGGATGCCATCGGAATAGTCGTTCGCATAGTTGACGGCGATTTGCAGGAACAGCGCGACTAGCAGGCACAGGATGGTCACCGGCCAGAATCGGTCCATCAGCAGGGTCTGCTGTTCACGGGCCGTGGCGCAGGAGGCCGGTTCGGGATATATTGCGATGCAGGTGCCCGACTGCTCGATATGCGCGTATGCCATCGTCGCCCCAACCATCACCGACGCGATGGAAGTGGCCAAGGTCTTGGGACGCGCGCCCCGAACCCACAAGCCGATGGACATAAGCAATCCCTTTCATATATAACTCGGCTCCCCTCTCTGAGGGGAGCCAGAGTATGCCTAATCAGCCAACGAGCGGCTTGACCAGCGGGAAGGTGATGGTCTCGCGAATCGTGGCACCGGTCAAGGCGATAAGCAGTCGATCAATACCCATACCCATACCGCCGGCCGGAGGCATGCCCACGCCGAGAGCCTCGAGGAAGTCCTCATCGATGTCGCAAGCCTCTTCGTCGCCAGCGAGCGCGTCCTTGGCCTGAGCCACGAAACGTTCACGCTGCACGATCGGGTCGTTGAGCTCGGAGTAGCCGGTAGCCAGCTCGAAGCCGCGCACGTAGAGATCCCACTTCTCCACCACGCCGGGCTTGGTGCGGTGGCCCTTGACCAGCGGGGAGGTTTCGACCGGGAAGTCACGCACGAAGGTGGGCTCGTAAAGCTTGTCCTCGTAGAAGTGCTCCCACAGGTGTTCGACGAGCTTGCCGTGGTTCTCCACGTCGTCGCGCTCTACGCCGAGCTTGTCGGCGATGGCGCCCAGGTGCTCAACGGAGGTGCCGGGGGCGTCCGGGCCGCCGTTCGGCACAATCTCCTCGCCCAACGATTCGGACAGGGAGTCGTACATGCTGATGGTCTTCCATTCGCCGCCGAAGTCGTATTCGGTGCCGTCGAGCAGGGTGACCTTGTGCGAGCCGTAGACGTCCATGGCGGTCTTCTGCACGAGCTCCTTGACCAGCTGGCCGATGGAATCATAGGTGCCATAGGCCTGGTAGGCCTCGACCATGGTGAATTCGGGGGCGTGCGTGGCGTCGACGCCCTCATTGCGGAAGTCACGGTTGATTTCGAACACGCGATCGATGCCGCCGACCAGGCAGCGCTTGAGGAACAGTTCCGGGGCGATGCGAAGGTACAGGTCAAGGTCGAAGGCGTTCATGTGCGTGGTGAACGGGCGGGCGGCCGCGCCACCGTGCAGGGTCTGCAGCATCGGGGTTTCGACCTCGAGGAAGTCGTGGTCGTCAAAGGTGCGGCGCAGGGAGGCCACGGCCTTGGAGCGGTTGCGCACCATGTTGCGGATGTTCTCGTCCGCGATCATGCCGATGTACGGCTTGCGGGTGCGGGTGTCTTCGTTCAGGTCCTTGTGCAGGGCCGGCAGCGGCTGCAGGGCCTTAGAGGCGATAGCCCACTCAGTGGCGAATACGGACAGCTCGCCGGTCTTGGAGGCGATGACGCGGCCCTTGAGGTACAAGTGATCGCCAAGGTCGACGAGCTGCTTGAACTGCTTGAGCGAATCGGCGCCAATCTCCTTCTTGGAGATCATGCCCTGAATCTTGGTGCCGTCACCGGCGGACAGCTGCACGAAGCACAGGCCGCCCGCGTTGCGCAGGAACAGCACGCGGCCAGCAATGCCGACCATGTCTTCGGTCTCTTCGCCAGCCTCGAGCTTGCCGTCATACTTGGCGCGGACCGCCTCGATGGTGTCGGTGACGTCCAAGTGCACCGGGTAGGGGGCGATGCCGGCCTCAAGCATCATCGCGCGCTTGGCCACGCGCATCTGCACCTGCTCGGGGTGGGCCAGCGGGCCGAACTCCTTGTTGGAGGGGTCCACGGCTTCGTCCAGCGTGGCACCGGACTTGATCTTCTCGCGGATGGTGGCGTCCTGCTTGAGCAGCATTTCCGCACGTTCGACGGTGCTCATCTGCGGGACGGCCGGGGTTTCATTCTCAGTGTTTTCGGTATTTTCGACAACTTCAGCCATGATTCATCAGTGTACGCAAGGCCGGCGATTATGAGCCCGGCAGACCGCACGGCCATCCGAACACCCGCTCACATGACGCAAAACCGGCTCTGCACAAGGCTTGAGAGACCTGTACACATGGCGAATCCACCATCACGCAACACTCGCGACATGCCGATTTGCATTGTCCACCACCACAATGTAATATCTACATCTGTTGCCAAACGGGCTGTAGCGCAGCTTGGTAGCGCGCTTCGTTCGGGACGAAGAGGCCGCGGGTTCAAATCCCGCCAGCCCGACAACTGGACCGGATTGTTGAGAAATCAGCAATCCGGTTTTTCGTTTCCTGTCCCAACAATCAAACCAAGCGATCGAACAGCGGTAAACAACCCGCCGCACACAGCGACAAACCACATCACGGCAAGCCCCCGTATTTGTTGGCGGACCACCGTAATATATCGCTCGAATCAATCGATTGCCGCACTGTTTTTGTAAGTAATACTGAAGTAATTAGAGGAACCATGAAGAAGAGTCTGCTTGCACTGGCTTCGGGCGCGTTCATTCTCGGTGCCGCCGAGTTCGTGATGATGGGCATTCTGCCGCAGGCCGCGGCCGCCACCGGCGTGGACATCCCCACCGCAGGCCATTACATTTCCGCGTATGCGATCGGCGTGTGCTTCGGCACACTGATTCTGGTATTCGGCCGCAAGGTGCCGCCGAAGGACCTCATCATATTGTTTATGGTGATTGCCTTGGTGGGCAATCTGGCTTCCGCATTCTCCGTCAATGCCGCCATGCTGGTCGTCGCACGATTCGTCGCCGGCCTGCCGCACGGCGCATTCTTCGGCACAGCCACACTCATCGCCAAGACTCTGGCGGAGGAAGGCAAGGAGGCGCAGGCCGTATCCGTGATGGTCACCGGACAGACCGTGGCCAATATGCTCGGCGTACCGGCGGGCACCTTGATGGCCGAGTTCCTTTCCTGGCGTCTTGCCTTCGGCATTTTGGCCGCTTGGGCGGCAATGACGATTGTGCTGGCGTCGGCGTGGATTCCGTACGTTGCACCGATCAAGGACGCAGGCATCGCCGGTCAGTTCAAGTTCCTCACCCGCCGTGGCCCGTGGGTGATTTTGGCCGCCGTGTTCACCGGCAATGCCGGTGTGTTCTGCTGGTGGAGCTACGTCTCCCCTTGGCTGCAGAAAACCGGCGGATGGTCGTCTTCCCTGGTGCCGATGCTGATGATGCTTGCCGGCTTTGGTATGGTCATCGGCGGTCTGCTTGGAGGTCGTCTGACCGACCATTGGAGGCATGCCGGCGCGGCCGCAATAGGTCAGTTCATCTCCTGCCTCGGCTTGTTGCTGGTGCTTATCACTCCGGGTAATCAGCCGATGACCGCTGTACTGACGTTCTGGATCGCCATCGGATTGTTCTTTACTTCCGCTCCACAGCAATTGCTGATGACCGAAGCCGGCCAGGGCGGCGGCGAGCTGATCGCCGGCGCGGCTGTACAGGTGGCGTTTAACTTCGGCAATGCCATCGGCTCGATTGTCGGCGGCGCGATGCTCACCACCTTCTCGATGAACTATCGCTATACCGGCCTGGGCGGTATGCCGCTGGCTCTGCTTGCCGTAGGGCTGCTGGCCTTCTACTCGTGGCGCTGCGAAACCGATACCGACGCCATTCACCGCTTGCGCGAAACCAAGGTGGACTGAGACCAAGCTCACAGCAAACTCCCTGACGTGTTTGTTCACAGTATTAATAGACTGAAATCAGACACGATTCAGGGAGGTCTGGCGGTATGGATGAGGAAGCACTGCTCAAACAATTCGCCGCGCAATTCGCGCATGGTCCAGACGATGCCGACGACACCGATGCGGCGGCCGCAGCACAAGGTGCCGATTCCACGGCGAACCAGGTTGCGGACGATGCCGATCAATCGCCCGCAACCTTTGATACCCAACAATTCCTGAACGGACTGGACGCGATTTTCGATCGCCACACGGCCGCCACCGAAGCCGGCCCGTACTTGGAACAGGCGATGGTGGACGCGGAAAACGCCGGCGACGAGGCCGGACTGCTCACCGTGCTCAACGAAACGATGGGCTTCTATCGCTCGCAAGGTCGGCACAAGGAGAATCAGTGGATTGTGCAGCGAGCGCTGGAACTGGCCGCTCGTATGGGCTTGACCACCGGCACATCCGAGGCGTGGGCCACCACGCTAATCAATTGCGCCACCTCGATGCGCGCGGCCAAACAATACGATCAGGCCGAGGATTTGTATCATCAGGCGCAGAGTGTCTGCCGGCATTCGCTGGCGCCCACCGACCGTAGGCTCGCAGCACTGCACAACAATCTGTCGATGCTCTACAGCGAGACGAATCGGCCCGACAAGGCGGAACTGGAGTTGCGTGAAGCGCTGCGCATTATCGAAGCCTCGAGCGTGAACCCGGACGCGGATATCGACGTGTCCAGCTCGCACACGAATCTGGCGTTGACCCTGCTGACCGAACACAAGTTGGAGGACGCGCATTGGCATGCAGCCAAGGCGCTGGAAATCTATCGCACCGGCCATCTGGAACATTCCGCGCATTATGCCTCCGCACTGGCGGGCTTCGCGCAGGTGTGCTTTGCCGAGAGACGGTATGCGGATGCGGTTACTGGATACCGGCATGCGCTGGCCGTGATCGAGGAATGTTACGGCAAGGACACCGATTACTGGCGTATCACCGCCGACAATCTGCGGCAGGCCGAGGAAGCGGCGGCGCAGGCCGGGGTGACGGTTGACAATGCAGGTGTTGCCGGCGATGCAGGCGCGCTGCCCCAGTCCGGCTCGCGGCTGCCGAACAGCCCGGCACAGGGCAAGACCGGTGCGAACGCGGCATCTTCCCCATCCACCGTTTCGGTGTCGACCGGTTCTGCGGGCGCGGCCGAGGCCGTTTCCGCATGCCCGGTGTCCGGACTGAAGCTGGCCCGCGCGTTCTGGACGCAGATGGGCAAGCCGATGATTGCGGCGAAGTATCCGCAGTATGCCGGGCGTATCGCCGCCGGTCTGGTGGGTCATGGCTCGGAATGCTACGGATTCGATGATGCGTATTCGCAGGACCACGATTTCGGCCCGCGCTTCTGCCTGTGGCTTACGGATGAGGATTACGCGGCGATCGGCGAGCAACTTGAGGTCGATTACGAGGCACTGCCGCGCAAGTTCAGCGTGGATGCGCAAGGCCGCGTGACGTTCGAGGCGCATGCCAGGTCCGATGCTTCCGGAGCATTCCCCTCCGCAGGTGCAGGCTCCACCGTCATACCCGATGCGGCAAACGCACCCACCCCCGGCACCGCTACGCACGATACCGCCACTGCCGAGTCAGGCGCGGCGTCCTCTGATGTGGCGGAAGCGATGACGACTCCGATTGATGCACCGCTCTCCCCCGTCACGCCGCGCGCACAGGGCGCGAATCGCCGTGACGGCGTGTTCCGCATCGGTGACTTCTTTGAGTCGATCACCGGGTATCACACTGCGCCGGCGCAGACCGCGCCGCATGAGTGGCTAATGCTTCAGGAATCGACCTTGGCCGCCGCCACCAATGGCGAGGTGTTCGCCGATCCCACCGGTCTGTTTTCCAAGACGCGCCAAGGGTTCAAGAACATGCCCGACGATGTGCGGCTCGCGCTGATCTCCAAGCGACTCGGCATGATCGCCCAGGCCGGTCAATATAATCTGCCGCGTTCGTTGAAGCGCGGCGACGGCGCGGCCGCATGGCTGTCCATCCACGAGTTCGTGCAGGCCACCGCCTCGTTGGTGTTCCTGGTTAACGTGCCGATGGTGGTGGGCTATATGCCGTATTACAAGTGGCAGTTCGCGGCATTGCGCAAGCTGTCTGGCTCGATGTTCGCGCTGTTGCCGAACGTGGGCGAACAGTTGGAAACCGTGATGCGATTGAGTTCGGCAGCCTGCTATGGCGGGGCCGGATTTGGCGAAGGCGGCAAGGGCGCGGCTCCAGCAATCGAGAAAATCAACGATATTGTGGAGCAGATTGCGGTGGATATCGTCAAGGAACTCAAACGCGAACACCTGACCACGTCCGGCGAGACCTTCCTCGAATGGCAGCGCCCGTATGTCGAGGACCACATCGCCTCTGATGATCCGGTGCTTAAAAGTTTGTAGATTCAAGCTCCCTCTGCCACGGCTTCGCCGTGCCACCTCCCTCATCAGAGGGAGGTATCAGTGAAAGGAACGTCGATGACCAACGAACTGACTGATGATGAACTGCGCGAGGCTATTGTGCGTCATGAATGGGATCAGTTCCAGCGCACCAACAATGAGGGTGGACGCGCGGCATGCCAAGGCAACTGGCCGGTGTTCCACCAGATGCGGTTGGCCCAGTTCCTCACATGGGAGCGGCCATTACTCACCAGCTATGCCGCTGATCTTGACGCGGCCGACCACGTGGGCCGCAACCTCGTGACCGAAAAATACGGCCGCATGATGGCCTCCACCGCACCGGAAAATTTCACGAAGAACATAGAGCCGTATATTCCGCGTCTCTCTGAAGAGCGCGCGGCCCGTCAGGAACAGGTCATCGCCCAGCAGGTCGCCTGGGCCAAGGATTTCCGCGAGCGCTACCCCAAGCTCGGCGAGGCGATGCGCGCACTCACCACCACCGAAGACACACCATCTGCCACCTCATTCGAAACCTATCTGCGCGGCGAGCTTGGTACGTATTCCGACCAGACCTTCGAACGTTACGAAGCGATGATTGGCGAGCGCGCCGCAGCCAGCCCGCAACGCAATATCACTGAGGAAACCTTGTTGCACACAGTCCAGCTCGGCGGTTTCGACACCTTAGAGGAGGCCGAAGCCTCCCAAGCGTAATACTCAGCCATTCACTGTGTATCGGACACCCCGACTGATGTACGTCGGCCGGCCATACCCAGGCCAACGCAATCTGCCGATCGCCCCACACCCAGACCACCAACGCAGCCTGCCCGCCAGGCCCCATTTACCAGCGCACATCGGCAGAATTACAGCGAGAATAGGCCCCAAAATGCCAGTGTCATCAGTGTGGCGAGAGTGCCGAGCGCTACCATCACGCATATGACGCGCCGCACACCGACGATATCGGCGCGGCAATACCAGACACGTTCCATTTCCCAAGCAAACAGCACCACCAACAGCATGGTCGCTATTCGCAGCACCACCCATCCGACGGCAAACAGCTGCGGTTGAGGCATAACCAATACAGCCGATACGCCTACGGCGCTCATATAGCCGTACAACAGCCCAGTAATCACCATCACCGCTGTGCCGATACCGGCAGATAAGCCGGCAATGCCGTGCAACATGCGCCGCTGGGCGGCCCCCAGCTCACTCGGCGTCGCATGCACGGCCCGCACAGTCGCCACACTACGTCGCCCGGCCAGCAACGTCTGTAGCCAAGAAAACACAGTCAAGCCAATACCTAATATCGCCGCCATCACGATCAGCACGGGCCCTGCCACCATCAGACCGGCCAGCACGCCAAGCGAGCCGACGATACCGGATCTGGTACGTTGCGACGCGGCGAAGCGCTGGTGAGGTGTTGCACCGGCGACTTGAGGCGTTGCCCATCCATCGGCTTTGGTTCCGGCAGTCACACCGTTCACCCAATTTTCCAGCGCTTGCGTATAGCCTTCGGCCAATGGCAGGTTCGGGGTGAATAAGCCCTCACCAGCCCGCATCTGATGGTTGCCGGCGAAATAGCGTACGGTGACGTTCTCGTTGCCGGACTTGTTGGCCGTGGCGATGATCCGCTGCGCCCCCTGTTCGATGGGCATGGCCGTATCGTAGGTGCCGTAGTTCACCAGCACCGGCATGGTGAGGGATTTCAGATACCGGTCGGCATCAAAGTCGGCATAGGCCAGATCAAATGGCGCGTAGTCCAGCGACATCAATTTGGCCATGTCTTTGACCACGGGCTTGGGCGCGCCGGCCTCATGCGTATAGGCGCTGACAGCCATGGCCATTTGCTCACGTCCATTGAACACCGGTGCGGATGTAAGTACGGCAAAGGCAATGTCTTGCCGTTTCGAGGTTAGAATCGTGGCGATCCAGGTGCCTTCGGATTCGGCGTAGATGCCGGTTTTGGCGGGGTCCACGCCGCTTATGCCACGCAACACGTCGAGCGAACGCCCGTATTCGCGAGCAAAACGCGGGTAGTCGCGATGCAGCACGGTGTAGTTGTCGTTGCGCTTGGCCGGCACCAAGGTCACGATACCGGCAGAGGCCATGGCGTTGGCGATATCGCCGAAATCCTCGGCACCACTGGTACCGGACCCGTGAATGAACAGACAAGCCGGGCGTGGCCCGGGAGCGCCGACCGGTTCACGTAGTACGGCGGGTAGCGTGACGCCGTCGCCGGTCTTGATGGATAGTCGGGTTTCACGCGTACGATATCGCCCCTCGTGGGGAATGTTCGCATGGGCAGGGGTGATGGTGGTGTCGGCAGAAGCGATAACGATGTGCTTGGTGTAGGGCCGTGTGTTCCATTGCGGCATCATCGCCCAGCCAAGTGTGGCGAATACCAGCGTCATCGCCATCGCGGTGACGATGACGCTCGCTACCCGCCGCGCCGAAATCCGTTTCATAGTTACTATGCCTCCCCCCCCATCAGCATAGAACGGTCGGGCGGGTTCTAGTGATCGTTGCAACACCTGACCTACCGCAAGG
>UMHS01056554.1_pt1 | contig 12324 bp, 9 predicted proteins | sample 1965611 | NCBI WGS metagenome assembly UMHS01 (sample SAMEA4836106, study PRJEB28245) | human gut metagenome | biome: gut microbiome; material: fecal sample | place: Denmark | collected 2008
GCCCGCCCATCGTGCTGGGCATCGGCGTGGGCGGCAGCTTTGATAAGGTAGCGTATCTGGCCAAAAAGGCCCTGCTGCGCCCGCTGGATGTACCCAACCCCGACCCCTACTACGCACAACTGGAACAGGAACTGCTCACCGCCATCAACGGCTTGGGCATCGGGCCCCAGGGCTTTGGCGGCCGGACCACCTGCCTGGGCCTTGCCATTGAGCAGATGCCCACCCATGTGGCGGGCCTGCCGGTGGCCGTGAACGTTTCCTGCCACGTCACCCGCCGCGCCAGCGCGGAACTGTAAGGAGGGAGAAGCATGAAATACAGACTGACCACTCCCTGCACCGCGCAGGACCTTGCCCCGCTGAAGGCGGGCGATACCGTGCTGCTGTCCGGTGTGGTGTACACCGCCCGCGATCAGGCCCACAAGCGGATGATCGAGGCGCTGGACAAGGGCGAAGCGCTGCCTTTTGATCTGACCGGCAGCGCCATTTACTACGTCGGCCCCACCCCGGAGCGTCCGGGTGAGGTGATCGGCTCGGCCGGGCCCACCACCAGCGGCCGCATGGACGCCATGAGCCCCCGCCTGCTGGATCTGGGCAACAAGATCATGATCGGCAAAGGCAAGCGGGACGCCGCCGTCAAGGAAGCCGTGGTGCGCAACGGGGCCGTGTATCTGGCGGCTCTCGGCGGTGCCGGTGCCCTGATGGCAAAAAGTGTTCAGACGCTGGAGGTCATCGCCTGGCCGGACCTGGGCTGTGAGGCGGTGCGCCGCCTGACCGTGCGGGATATGCCCCTGACCGTGATCCTGGACGCCCACGGCGGCGACCTGTACCAGTCCGGCCCGGCGGCGTATCTGGAAAGCGAAAACTAACGGGGTTTTGTCCCCTTTGCACAAAACAAAACCGGCCTGGAATTGGCAAACCCGCTGTTTTGTGCAGAAGAAAGTTGGTTTGTTTGTACAAACTTCCTGCGAATTGCTTGCATCAACGGCAAAAGTGTGATATCCTGTAACATACAAACCGTGGTGCTTTGCATCCCGGCAGAGAACTTCCCGCCGTGGGGCGGGGCAAGGCAGGAGGCAAACAAACCATGCAGATCCACCAATCCGCAGAAGATTATCTTGAAACGATCCTGATGCTGACCCAGCGCATGGGCAAGGTGCGCTCCATTGACGTGGTCAATGAGCTGGGCTTTACCAAGGCGAGCGTGAGCATCGCCATGAAAAAGCTGCGGGAAAACGGCTATATCGCGGTGGACGGCGAAGGCAACCTGACCCTGTTGGAGCCGGGCCGTGAGATCGCAGAACGCATCTACAGCCGCCATCGTCTGCTCACCCACTTCTTCATGCAGCTGGGCGTGGACGAAAAGACCGCCGCTGAGGATGCCTGCAAGGCAGAGCACATCCTCAGCGAGCAGACGCTGGAAAAGATCCGCGAACGCGCCCTTGAGACTGACGCCGAAACCGGCAGCGCCCAATAAGCAGCAATTCGCACGATACCGCCCTCTGTACCTGTGGTACAGAGGGCGGTATTTTTTGTGCATCGGGGCGGGGTTGGCCCTTGCATCCGGGCAGCGGGTGCGGTATTCTTATAAGATAAGAACCATTTTACGAATCGACCGGGGAGGGAAAACGACCATGGACGCAGACGAGATCCGCACACTGCTGGGCGAAATGGTATTTGAGCGTGCCCAGAAATACCGCCGCCGCATCCTGCAGAGCAGCTGCACCACCAACGAGGATGGCGTACGCCATGTCTCGGCGCTGGTGCAGGGCAATGGAGCCGACTGTTTTTATACACAGGTCTGGCTGCGGGAGAACAGCAGCTTTGTCAGTGCCTCCTGCGACTGTCCCTACAACCAGAACGGTGACGGCACCTACTGCAAGCACATTGGCGCGCTGCTGCTGGAGGATGCTGCCAAGCACCCCGCCCCCAAGGCACCGACCGCCCCGGAATCCATCCCGGGCGTGGTGCGCGGCACCGACGGGCTGAACCCCGCCGCTTCCCGGAAGGACAGCTATGCTTCCGGGCTGGAAATGCTGTTCGGCCGCAAGTGGCGGGGCGACGCCCCCGTCACCGACCAGGAGGCCCGCAAGCTGCTGGAGACCTACCAGCAGAGTGCCCTGCAGGACCTGGGCGAGGCCGGAGATCCCCCTCAGGACACCGGCTTTGTGGAGCTGGAACCGGAGCTGACCATGCTGTCCGGCGGGCAGCCGTGGCTGCGGCTGCGCATTGCCAACCGGGAGCGGGGGCGGCAGTATGTGGTCAAGAGCATCCCTGCCCTGCTGGACGATGTGGAGCACGGCCGCAGTGCCGGCTATGGCCGCTTTCTGACCTTTGTGCACCGCTGGGACGCCTTTGACGAAGAAAGCCGTCAGCTGCTGCAGCTGCTGCGTCGGCAGGTGAACGCCAAGCAGAGCATGGAGACCAACGTGGTGCGCAGCTACAGCTATGCGGCGTCGGATGCCCCGGCAGGCGGTCTGCCGCTGACCGGTGAGATCTTTGACGCGCTGGTGCAGCTGTATGCGCCCACCGGCACGCTGGGCGGCTACGCCCTGCAGGAGGGCCTGCCCGTCATCACCATGACGGTGCAGCGCCGCCGGGGCGGTGTGCAGATCGACACCCTCCCGGCCCTGAACGCCGTGCACGGGCTGGACTATGATTATCTTTACAGCGCCGACACCCTGTGGCGGCTGCCGCGGGCTTCCAGTGCCCGCATCCTTCCGGCTTTGCAGGCGCTGTGCGGCAAAAGCCTGTTTTTCACCAGTGCCGACGCCACCGAATTCTGCAGCTATGTGCTGCCGGAGCTGGGCAGCAAACTGACCATCGTGGACCCGGAACGCCTGCTGCTGAACCAGATCCCGCTGGAACCCGTGGTGCAGTTCTATCTGGATGCGCCCCGCGACCGTGGTATGACCGTGACCGCCCACGCCGAATTCCTGTACGGAGAGGACCGGATCACCCCCTCCGGCCCGGCCCCGGCGGGCCTGCTGCGGGACACCCGCGCCGAGCGCCGGGCCGACCGGCTGCTGGCCACTTGGCTGGAGCCGGACCCCACCGAGCCGGGACAGTACATGGTCACGGACGAAGAGCCGCTGTACCGCCTGCTGGAAGAGGGCGTGCCCGCCCTGATGGACGAAGGTGAAGTGTACCTGAGCGACGCCTTTCGCAATCTGCAGGCCGCCCCGCCCAAAATTTCGGTGGGCGTGTCGGTGCACGGCAGCGTACTGGACCTGGAGGTGGACACCGGCGAGTTCCCGACCGCAGAGCTGCGGGAGCTGCTGCAGTCCCTGCACCAGAAAAAACGCTACCACCGCCTGCGCGACGGCCGCCTGCTGCGGCTGGACGACAATCTGGAAGGGCTGGACGAGCTGAACGAAACGCTGGAGCTGTCCGGCGCAAAGCTCAAAGATGGACATGCAGAGCTTCCGCTTTACCGTGCTCCCACGCTGGACTGGGCACTTTCGGGCCAGAACGGCCTGCGCTTCAGCCGCGACGACGCATTCCGCCGCATCAGCCGCAGCTTCCATGCCGTGAAGGACAGCGAGTATACCCCGCCCCAGTCCCTGCACAGCGTGCTGCGCAAGTATCAGCGGGACGGTTACCGCTGGCTGCGCACGCTGGACGGCTACGGCATGGGCGGCATTCTGGCCGATGATATGGGCCTGGGCAAGACCCTGCAGGTGCTGAGCTACCTGCTGGCCCTCAAGGAGGGCGGGCAGCCCCTGCCCAGCCTCATCGTGTGCCCGGCGTCACTGGTGCTGAACTGGGAGGAAGAGTGCAAAAAGTTCACCCCGCAGCTCACCTGTGTGGCGATGGACGGCGACGCCGCCCACCGCGCTGTGCTGGCCCGCCGGTGGGCAGAGGCCGATCTTGTGGTGACCAGCTACGACCTGCTGCGCCGCGATGAGGACCGCTACGCCGAACAGCCCTTCTATGCCTGCATCCTGGACGAAGCGCAGGCCATCAAGAACCATACCACCCAGAAATACAAGGCCGTGTGCCAGGTCCGCAGTCAGGTACGCTTTGCCCTGACCGGCACCCCGGTGGAGAACCGGCTGGGCGAGCTGTGGAGCATCTTCTCCTTCCTCATGCCGGGCTATCTGCCGCCGTACAAGAACTTCTGTGCCCGGTTTGAAAAGCCCATCGTGCAGGAGGAAGATGCCAACGCCGTGCGGCGGCTGAATCAGCTCACCGGGCCGTTCATCCTGCGCCGCATGAAGGCGGATGTGCTGCGGGAGCTGCCGCCCAAGACCGAAAATGTCCACCGCATCGAGCTGGACACCGAACAGCGCAAGCTGTACCTTGCCGCCGTGGTGGACGCCCGCGAGAAGCTGCGCGCCGCGAAACCGGAGGACAAAATGGCGGTGTTTGCGGTGCTCATGCGGCTGCGGCAGATCTGCTGCGACCCCCGCCTTGTGGCTGACAACTGGTCCGGCGGCAGCGCCAAGCTGGACGCCTGCATGGAGCTGGTCACCGCCGCCGTGGAGGGCGGCCACCGCATCCTGCTGTTCAGTCAGTTCACCTCCATGCTGGACCTGCTGGCCCAGCGGCTGGACGAGGCCGGGGTGAGCCACTTCACCCTGCAGGGCTCCACCCCCAAGCCGGTGCGTGCCGAGCTGGTGCGCCGCTTCAATGCCGGGGAAGCCAGCGTATTTCTGATCTCGCTGCGGGCCGGCGGCACCGGCCTGAACCTGACCGCGGCCGACATCGTCATCCACTACGACCCGTGGTGGAACGTGGCGGCCCAGAATCAGGCCACCGACCGCGCCTACCGCATCGGTCAGAAGAACCCTGTGCAGGTGTATAAGCTCATTGCACAGGACACCATTGAAGAAAAGATCGTGGAGCTGCAGCAGGCCAAGCAGTCGCTGGCGGACACTGTCACCGGCTCGGCCGACGGCGCGATCCTGTCCATGAAGCCCGAGGAGCTGCTGCAGCTGCTGGGCGAAGAAGCATAAGGAGAAAGCATTATGAAGGTTTGGGATCTGCACTGTGATACCCTCAGCGAGCTGCGCCGTGCCGAAAAGAATGGCACCCCCGTGAGCTTTGCCCACAATGATCTGCACATCGACCTGGAAAAATTGCAGGCCGGAGACTACATGCTGCAATGTCTGGCCGCGTTTGTGAACCTGGCCGACCCCACCCCCGGTGCCGACCCGCTGGTAACGGCGCTGGAAGAGATCGACGTGTTCAAGCGGATCATGGCAAAATACCCGGACCGCATTGCCCCGGTGTACACGGCGGCCGACATCCGCAAAAACGCCGAAGCCGGAAAGATCAGCGGCCTGCTCACCGTGGAGGAGGGCGGCTGCTGCAAGGGCAGCCTGGGCGTGCTGCGCCGGATGTATGAGCTGGGCGTGCGCATGATGACCCTGACCTGGAACCACGACAACGAGCTGGCCGCCCCACAGGCAAACCCCGGCGGGCCGCTGGCGGCTCAGACCCAGCGCGGCCTGACCGAAACGGGCTTTGCCTTTCTGGCCGAGATGGAGCGCCTGCACATGATCGTGGACGTGAGCCATCTTTCTGACCGGGGCTTCTGGGACATCGTGGAACACGGCACCCGCCCCTTTGCGGCCAGCCACTCCAATTGCCGCGCCCTGTGCCCCCACACCCGCAACCTGACGGATGCGATGATCCGCGCCCTGGCCGAAAAAGGCGGCATCGCGGGGCTGAACTACTATGCTGCTTTCCTGGACACCGACCCCGCTCACCCGGAAGCCTGCCGCAGCACGGTGGAGCGCATCGCAGAGCACGCGGCCCACTACAAGCAGGTGGGCGGCATCGGGGTGCTGGCCCTGGGCAGCGACTTTGACGGCATCGACGGCCACCACCAGCTGGAAACAGCGGCGGACATGCCGCTGCTGGCCGACGCTCTGCGCAGGGCCGGCTTTACCGAGGACGAGGTGGAGCGTATCTTCTGGCGCAATGCCCGGGATTTCTTTGAGCACAACCTGTAAAACAGACGGGAGCGTACCGCAATGGACAAGAACATGACACTGGAAAAGCGCATCGACGCCGAACTGTATTCCTATCAGGGCAGGATGAGCGTTTTTGTGGACGACCTGCAGGGCCACACCGTGGAGCGCGGGGCTGACGAGGAATTTGAGACAGCCTCGGTCATCAAGGCCTTTCTGCTGGCGGCGCTCTACCTACAGGCCGAGCGCGGCATGGCAGATCTTTCCGCCGAGATCGAATACGAGGCCAGCCAGTTCGTGGACGGCAGCGGCATGCTGCGTGCCCTGGGCGTGGGGGCCCGCCTCAAGGTGAAGGACACTGCCACCATGATGATCATCTGCTCAGACAACATCGCCACGAACATGCTCATCGACTACCTGGGGCTGGACACCATCAACGCCTGCATCCGGGAGCTGGGCTTTGCCCACACAGTACTGCACAACGCCCTGCACTTTGACCGGTACCGGCAGCTGGGCACCACCACGCCCCGGGACTACGCTTCCCTGCTGGCCCAGATGGCTCGGGGCACCCTGGTGAGCAAAGCCGCCAGCGTCGAGATGCTGGCCATCCTGCGTCAGCAGCACTACAACACCATGCTGACCAAGGACTTCCCGCAGTATTATCTGGACTGCGAGGAGACCGGGGCCCCGGAGCTGCTCTGGGTGGCCAGCAAAAGCGGCAGCATGAACGCCTGCCGCAACGACGGCGGCATCGTGCACACGCCCTATGGGGAGTATGTCATCGTGCTTATGAACAAGGACTTCCACGACATCATTGAGTACAACGACCACCCCGCCATCGTGTACGGAGCACGGGTGTCTCGCATGATCCTGGACCAGGTGCTGGCCTGCGAAGGGAAGCTGTGGCTGGACTGAGCCGACCTCAAAATACCGCAAAAACAAAAAGCTGAGCATCCGCCGTCTGGCAGGTGCTCAGCTTTTTCAGGTTTCGTTCAGGCGATGCAGCCCATGCTCCGCAGCAAAAACAGCCAGAAAGTCAGGCTGAATGCGCTGAACAGGGTGGTGGTGACGCACACACTGCCGGTAAGCACGCCCTCGTGGCCCATCTGCTTTGCCATAACATAGCAGCTTGGCGTGGCAATGCTGCCCAGCATCACCAGCAGGGCCACCAGTTTTTCGTCCGTAAAGCCCAGATGCACCGCCGCCGGCAGGAACAGCGCCGGCAGGGCCATCAACTTGACGGCAGTTGCCACGGCCGTGGGGCGCAGGTAGCCCAGCGCCTTGCGGCCCTTGAACCCGGCCCCGATGGCCAGCAGCGCCAGCGGGCTTGTCAGGCTGGCAATGCCGGAGAGGGTCTTGCCGGCCATGGTGGGCATGGGCAGGCCCAGCAGGCTCCAGGCAAACCCGGCGGCAATGCCCAGCAATGTGGGATTGGTCAGGATGCCTTTCACGCTCTTTTTCAGCTTTGCTGTCATGCTGCCTGCCTGGGCCGCCTCCGGGCCTTCCAGCATCAGGATGACCACCGCCATCACGTTGTACAGCGGCACGCTGCCCAGGATCATCATACTGGACATCTCCGCCGTGCCGTAGATGCTCTGCAGAAAGGCTGTTCCCAGAATGGCTGCCGACGAACGGTAGCACACCTGCACGAACTCGCCCACAAGGCGCTTGTCCGGCAAAAACAGCTTCGCCAGCGCCCAGATGCCCAGGATGCTGACCAGTGTGACCACGAAGCAGAACAGCACATAGGCCCCGTCAAAGGCCGCGCGCACATCGGTGGCGGCCAGGTCCCGGAACAGCTGCACCGGCAGCGCCACATAGAACACAAACTTGTTGGCCCCGGCCACGAATGCATCGCTGAGGAACTTTTTCTGGTACAGCACATAGCCCAGCAGCATGACGAAAAACAACGGCATGGTGCTGTTCATGCTGAACCGGACATTTTCCCACATGGCTCACACGCCCCCGTGGCGGCGCTGCTCAGCGGCCAGCTCCTGCTGCAGGGCAGCTTTGCGGTGGTCCAGCAGCAGATCCTTGTTGTACTGGAAATAGCGCTCGCAGCCGTTCTCGGTGAGGAAAGCATGGGACACCGGGTTCACGGTGAGCTCGGTGACGAACACCACCATTTCCTGGCTCTCGGCAAAGGCCTGCTCCATAAAGTCAAAGGCTGCTTCCAGCGCCGCGCTGGCGGTCTGCTGAGCTTTTTCGCGGTCATCGGCCAGCGTCTGGAACTGCCCACGCAGCAGCTCAAAGGCCTCCTGGGTCCCGGCGGCGTTGGCGCGGCGCAGTTCGCCTTCCCACCGGCGCAGCACGGCCTGCACCTGCAGGCGAGTGTTCAGCCCGTCGCGGCTCAGCAGACCGGCCTCCCGCTGGCGCTGGGTCTCGGCATCATAGTCTGCGATCTGCTGGCTGAACAGCTCTGCAGAGCCGTCCGGCAGATCGTCCGGCAGGGTGGCAAGGGCCTTTTTCGTCTCCCGCAGGAAGGCATAGCAGGCATCGGCCACCGCATCTGCCTGCCGGGACGCAGCAAACCGGGTGTTCAGGCCCGCCAAAAGCAGGCTGACCAGCGACAGTCGCTCGTCAAACGGGGCCTGCAGCAGCCGGGCGAACACGGCGGGCTTTGCCTGCCCGGCCAGGATCTCCTCCACGCCGTAGTCATCGCGGTACTTATAGTAAAGGTCCAGATAGGCCGAGAAGTCCTCAGCAATCTTCGGGTGCTGGATGTATTCCTTGATGAGGTCCTCATCAGCCTGCAGGCCCAACTGCTCGTAGGTGTCCAGCAGATTAGACAGGTCCTCCCAGCCGCGGGCGGTGACGAACTGGGTGCCGTCCACGTCGGCGTTGATCTGGTAGAAGTTCTGAGGGTGCAATTCCAGATAGCTCAGGATGGCGCTGTGGATGTGGGCTGCCCGGGCGTAGTCCTTCCACACCGGCAGGTCGGGCTCAATGTCCATGCGGCGCACACGGTCGAGGGTGACGATGTCAAAGTCCCGGACGGATTTGTTGTACTCCGGCGGGTTGCCTGCTGCCACGATGACCCAGCCCGCAGGCACAGCCTGGTTGCCGAAGGTCTTGCACTGCAAAAACTGCAGCATGGTGGGAGCCAGCGTCTCGGACACACAGTTGATCTCGTCGATGAACAGGATGCCCTCCGAAAGGCCGGTGGCCTCCATTTTGGCGTAGATGCTGGCGATGATCTCGCTCATGGTGTACTCGGTCACCGAAACGTCCTTGTCGCCGTAGTGGCGCTGCCGGATAAAGGGCAGGCCCACGGCGCTCTGGCGGGTGTGGTGGGTGATGGTATAGGCCACCAGTGCCACCCCGCACTCCCGGGCCACCTGCTCCATCACCTGGGTCTTACCGATGCCCGGAGGCCCCATCAGCAGGATGGGGCGCTGCCGGATGGCCGGAATGGCGTATTCCCCCAGCGCATCCTTGGCAAGGTAGGCTTTTACGGTATGCTCGATCTCTTCTTTGGCGCGTTTGATGTTCATAACAGCTTCCCCCTCGTTTCAGGAGTTGTTCAGGTCACGGTACAGGTCGTCCTCTTCGGCCAGCGCGTCGGCAAGAGCGCTGGCTGGGCGGGCCGCCGCACCGGTAAATTCTTCTTCGTCCAGCACCACTTTCATAGCCCAGGGCGGCACATTGGCGTCGTCGAACCGCTCTCCTAAAAACAGGAAGGCCGTGTCGTAGGCCGGGCGCTTTGCCGGGTAGGTGCCCATGCCGTCGGTAAAGTAGAGCAGTCCCCGCAGGTTCGAGAACTTTTTCTCGGCGCAGAGCCGGTCCACATAGGCAAAGGCGGGCCGGAAGTCGGTGCCGCCGCCGCCCCGCAGCTCAAAGTGGTTCATGGCGTGGATCAGCTCGTCCTCGTTTCGGATGAGCAGGTCCTGCCGGATGGCATTGTCAGCCTGGATCAGGTGCAGGTTCATGCGGTGGAAAAAGTTCTCCTGCCCCTTCAGCAGGGTGTAGGTCTCGGCCAGAAAGGCCCGCACCAGCGCACCGGAGGTGGAATAGCTGGTGTCGATGACCAGGGCCAGTTCCTCGATCTTTTTGCTTTCCCGCGTTTCCAGCGGCTCGATGAGGGGCAGGTTGCCGTACACCGACAGGCCGTAGGTGTAGAAGTTCAGGTCGAACTCGTCCGGGTCCAGCTTGACTTCCTCCCGCATGACACAGAACCGGCGCAGAAAATCCTTGTAGCTGCGGCGGCTGCGGTTGGCGGCCTTCACCTGCTGTTTCAGGGCGTCGGCCCCTTCCCCGGCCTCTTTGTCCCGCAGGTCCAGCTCGGTCTGCATCCGTTCCCCGATCTTCTGCCAGGTCTTTTGGGGCAGAGGGGTGGGCATCTGCTGGGGCTGTTCCGGGGCATCCTTGGGCCACAGGCGGTGGTCATCGGCCACGAATTCCCGTTCCAGCTGGCGCAGCACGCCGGGCGTCTGGCGGGTGAGCCAGCGGTACACTGGGGCCGCCGCCACCACCTTTTCTTCGGCGGTGATCTGCTGATACGCATTCTGCCGCACATAGGTCAGGGGCCGCTTGACACTGGCACGGTTCAGACTGTCGATCACGTTTTCCACCGCGATGTCACAGGCCAGGCTCCACAGCTGCGGCTCCCTGCGGCCTTTGAGCCACAGATGGCGGAATACACAGTGGAATACCACATGCAAATACAACCGATTGAGATACTTCGGGTTCTGCTGGTAAAGCTGCAGCAGCCGGGCGGGCTGGTAGTACAGCATCTGACCGTCGGTGGCCAGCACCCGGCAGCGCTCATCCGGGGCAGGCGTGAGGGCCGAGAGGGCCATATCCAGAAAGCGGAAGTCCAGATACAGCCCGCTGCGCACCACGGCCAGCACCTCGCCGCCCATGCGGGCCTGCCACTCCTCATGGGTCTCCGGCCGCTGGGAGCGGAATTCCTTGCGCGGGTCCACAAATTTTTCCTTTGGCAACCGGATTCACCCCCTTAAAAATCAAAATCATACCGCCGCTTCGGTTTTGCCGCGGTGAATTTTTTGTGCTCCGCGTCGGCTAGCAGGGCAGCGGCAGCGGCATTTTCCGCCTTTGCGGCAAGGGCAGCCCCCTCGGCAAAGGCAGCTTTGTCCAGCACGTCCAGTGCCAGCAGAGCGCGGATGCTGTCGGTGTCCTGCGCCTTTAAAAGACGGGCGAGCACCCGACCGGTGTTGGCGGAAAGAAAGGCCCGGTAATGCCCGGCCGCCGTTTCACTCAGCTGCCATGGGCAGCGCAGACGGTCGAAGCAGAGCATAGCCATGATGTTGGCATCGTCGGCGTCGTGCCCCTGCGGGAAAATGGCGTCGTATTCTGCCGGGAGGAATTTATTGTTCAAAAAACACTGCCGGTAATGATATCCCTGCCCGGAAAAGGTGTGCAGCAGGATGTGGGCCGGGGTCTCCTCAATGTCCTCCCAGTAGGCGGGGTACCACAGGGCCGCCAACGGGGCCGCCGCACCAGCGGGCCGGAACTCCGCCCGCACCGCCTCGGTGATGTTGTTGACCAGCGCAAACAGGCCGGTGGCCGCGTCCGCCTCTGCCTGCACCCGGATGGTCTCCAGTGCAAAGCAGTTCAGGAACACATCACTGCCCAGCGTCAGGCCCTCGGCTCCCACCGTAAGCAGGCGCAGCTTCCGGCAGTTGTAAAAGGCACAGCTGCCAATGACCTGCAGGCGGTCCGGCAGGGTCACCTCTTCCACAAAGCTGCCGCACACGGGGTGCAGGTCGTCGGGGTCCGCCGCCGGGGCGTCAAAGTCAAAATCGTACCGGCGGGCACTGCCGCCCACCACCTGCCCGAAGGCCCGGGTCAGCCGGACTGCACCGGTATCATCCACCTGATAGCGGCAGACGGCATCCGATGCCGGCAGACTGCGGGGCTTTTCGGAGAAGCAGTAGTCCCCCAACTCGGTGATGGGCCAGCTGCCTCCCGCCGGGGCCGGAACGCTGCCCGGCAGTACGACGCAGGGGTCCTGGCCGTACACCCGCACCAGCCGCGCACCGCCTGCTTCCAGCGGCAGAACCTCCAGCATCATCCCGTTTTCCTGCACCATTCCGCACTCCCCTGTTCCTCTGTTTTTTTCTGCTCCCAGTATAAACCACCCGGCAGAGGATGTCCAGTGCCCGCCGGGGTTTTGGGCAACACAGCCCAGGAAAGCTGGTGTGTGCTTCCATGGCGTCCTGTACCGTCCACCACAAAAAAATCCCCAGACCGTTCCCGCATCCCGGTAGACATTCCTAGCCGTTGGGAACCGCGCACTAATCAAAGCCCCACTGGGGCTTTGATTGCCTTCGCTGCGCTCGGCCGTGCTGTTCGAGTCCTGTATCGTCCACCACAAAAAAATCCCCAGACCAAATGGTCTGGGGATTGTGGTGGAGCATTGTCCACAGCACTCGAACCCAACACTTCC
>UMHS01055366.1_pt1 | contig 12255 bp, 11 predicted proteins | sample 1965611 | NCBI WGS metagenome assembly UMHS01 (sample SAMEA4836106, study PRJEB28245) | human gut metagenome | biome: gut microbiome; material: fecal sample | place: Denmark | collected 2008
TTTTTTCACCTTCGAGCCGGCTTCTTGCATCCTCCTTATCAAAAGTGACCCAGAAATGATCTTTGTCCTTCCAAAATGGCTTTAACATATATAAATGTGTCAGGTGTCCTCCTGACGAACCAACTAAACATACTTTCATGTCCTCTGATCTCCTTCATCCCAAGATTTTTTATGTACGCATCCGTATGGATAGGATTTCCCAATGTGATGGTTTTCTATATTGCCCCATCACTTTGCATAATACTTACAACAGTCTTAAAAATAATCCTCAAAGTCCGTGATATTGCTTCTGCCACTCACCTGCCACAACCCGGTCAGTCCCGGTCTGAATGACATTCTGGCTCTGTGATGTGGTTCATACTTCTCCCACTCATCGAGTGTTGGTGGTCTTGTGCCCACAAGGCTCATATCTCCCACTAGTATATTGAAGAAATGAAGCTCTTGAGCGCTAGTCTTGCTACATAAAGCATAAAATCTATATGCTTTGCCCATCCTCTGCCTTTCTTTCTGTACATTCTTTCCAAATTCTCCTTGTGGTATCTTTTATTTCCCTCTATACCTACTACGGGGGAGGTACCTTTGTCCTCCCTCGAATTATTTTAGCCTGTTTTGTTTTATTCGGTTATTTGTATCTTTTTCTGTATCTAATCAGGGTTTTTCAGTAATTTATTTTCACTCATTTTTAATTCTATGTCAATGAATATTAGGTTTTCTTTATAATTTTTGACACATTTGCTAATCGCTATGGTATTACATCACCAACAATTATACATTATTTTATAGCTTATAGCTCTTTTTACTCCTCAAACAGCCTCTGCTTCCTCTCTATCATCTCATCAATCCTTGCGATATACTGCCCTACATCCTTGACATTCTCGCATCTGTCGATGCGGTGTGTGCCATCCGGATTTGGCACCGGCCAGACACGCTTGGTGCTTGCTCCGGCTCCACAGGCTACGATAGTCTGTTTTTCCTCCATTATCAATATGTTGTATACGCCGGCCTTGCCCTTTGCTGCATAGCCCACGTTCTCCATGTTGCCAGCCATGCCCTTCTGTCTGTAGAGGTAGTATGGCTCAAGCCCCATCTGCTTACAGTAGGCTGCGCAGAGATCCATATGCTCCTGGGTGTTGACCATCTGCATATCTCTGTAGCGGTCCTTGAAGATGGTGAGTCTTGCAGCTCTCTTTACTGCGAGTGAGTGGATAGTGACGTTGTCAGGTGCCAGCTCCTTCACCAGCTCCATTGTGTGCCTTACATCATCGAGTGTCTCCTCGGGAAGTCCCATGATGAGATCCATGTTTATGTTGTCAAAGCCCAGCTCACGCGCGAGCTTAAAGCTATTTATCGTATCATCTACCGTGTGGTGTCTTCCTATTATATCAAGTGTCTGCTGCTTCATGGTCTGCGGATTTACTGATATACGGCTGATGCCGTTTTTCTTTAGTGCCAGAAGCTTTTCTCTCGTGATGGAGTCCGGTCTGCCTGCCTCCACGGTAAATTCCAGACAGTCCTTTAAATCAAAGCTGCATTTAATTTTTCTGATAAGCCTGTCAAGCTGGGCAGGGCTTAGTGTGGTCGGTGTGCCGCCTCCTATGTAGATGGAGTTTAGCTTTTTGTGGTAGAACTTCTGTGCTGTGTAGTCTATCTCCTTCTCGAGTGCGTCGAGGTAATCGTCCACGCGGTTTTTCCACACACCCAGCGGGTATGAGGTAAACGAGCAGTATGCGCAGGTGCTCGGGCAGAAGGGTATGCCTATGTACAGGCTGTAGCCGTTGTCATAGTCCACCTTATCGAGCAGTGCCTTCTCACGCTTTGCTATGCCTATTGAGAGGTCGATTTTCTCATCACTTGCGAGGTAGGTTTTCTTCAGATAGTCGTAGGTTTCCTTATCGCTCATGCCGTCCTCTATGCATTTCATGGCTATCTTGGTTGGTCTGATGCCTGAGAGTGTGCCCCACGGAAGGCTCTTTCCTGTGCCCTTTTCTATCATGGAATACAGGGCAAGCTTGAGGCGGTTTTTGGTTTCCTTGCGGTCTGCACTGTCTACGGATATTTTTGTGCAGATTCTTTTTCCGTCTCTATTCAGCGTCCACTCCACTGCAATTTCATCGCCCACATAGTCTATCTTAAATACCTGTGAGGCATCCGCAAATTCCTTTACGCCATCATCTGTCATCTCGTGGTGTGTACAGGCCAGGTTTTTCCCCTCCACCTCATCAGGTGGGCAGCTATAGTACATCTGCACGTCCTCCTGTGGGAAAAACTCCTTGAGCAGTGAGTGCACATCATATTCAAAATCCGGTTTATTAAATACTACTACTATCATAAGTAAGGGTTATACATCCTCTCGTTTTCTATGGTTGTTGTGTCGTTGTGGCCCGGGTACACCTCTGTATGCTCAGGCAGTGTCATGATTTTTTCCTTCACTGTGCGCACGAGGTCTGACATGCTGCCGCCCTTGAAATCCGTACGTCCGATTGAGCCGCAAAACAGTGAATCGCCTGTAAAGATCACGTCCTCATACGGGAAATAATAGCAGCAGCCGCCCGGTGTATGCCCCGGTGTGTGAAGCACTACTATGTGAAAGCCCGCAATGTCAAGCTCCTGCTTATCCTTCAAAAATACATCTGCATAAAATGTTTTTGACTGACCCATCATATAGCTGACATTGAGCTGCGGGTCATCGAGTGTGGCTTTGTCTGCCTCATGGATATATATCTTGACGCCGTAGCGGTCTGCGAGCGGCTTTGCATCCGTGGCATGGTCAAAGTGTCCGTGTGTAAGCAGTATTGCTACTGGCTTTGCGCCTGACTCATCCACCTTTTTGGCGAGCTGATCCGCACACGCGCCCGGGTCTATTATTATCATTTCCTTTGTCTTTATATTGGTGACAAAGTAGCAGTTGGTCTGCACCGGTCCCACTACGAAGTGGTCTATCTTCATATTTACCATATGAGTGTACTCCTTGTCTGTTATATGTTATGCTTCACGCAAGAACCACCGGGATTTAGCCGGTGGTTCTCTCTACATCTATTACACTTTCTATCTGTCTGAGCTTCTCCACGAGAACCTTTATCTGGTCCCTGCCTCTGATATTGAAAAATACCTCGATTGTAGCGATGCCCTGCTTGCTGGTCTTGGACTGGATACCACTGATATTGATTTCCTTCTCGGTAAATATCTTTGTGATATCTACGAGCAGTCCCGACCTGTCATGACAGAATATCTTTAGGTCTGCCTGATACTCGGCACCGTTGTCCATGAGGGCTGTATCCTGCCACTCTGCTTCTATGAGCCTGTCCTTTTCTATCTTGGACAGATTGATGATATTCACGCAGTCTGTCCTGTGGATTGAGATGCCTCGGCCTCTTGTGACAAAGCCCACGATTTCATCTCCCGGAACAGGATTGCAGCACTTCGAGAAGTGCACAGCCACGTCATAGAGTCCGTGTACCACAATACCGCTCTTTGACTTGTGCTCGGGCTGTGTGCCTGCTGCCGCCTGCTGCTTTTCTGCGATGCTACCAAGCACCTCTGCATCTGTCACAGGCACCACATGATCCTTCTTGTACTCGTCGTACATCCTGTTGACTATCTGGCTCTCCTTGAGTCCGCCGTGGCCGACAGTTGCAAGGCATGAGTTCCAGTCGTGGAAGCCATATTTGCGGCGTATTTTCTCCTGATACTCAGGCTTGTTTATCTCAGCAAAGTTGATACCCTTTGCCTTGGCATAGGCTGCTATCAGATCCTTGCCGTGCTGTATATTCTCCTCCTTGAGCTCACTTCTGAACCACTGGTTGATCTTGTTCTTGGCCTGTGTGCTCTTTACGACCTTGAGCCAGTCACGGCTTGGTCCCTTGGAGTTCTGTGAGGTGATTATCTCTATCTGGTCACCGTTTTTGATGACATAGTCTATCGGCACCAGCTTGCCGTTTACCTTGGCACCGACCATCTTGTTGCCGACCGCAGAGTGTATGCTGTAGGCAAAGTCTATAGGTGTGGAGCCCTTTGGCAGGTTCTTTACATCGCCGGACGGTGTGAATGCAAATACATTGTCGGAGAATAAATTTAAATCACTCTTTAATAAGGTCATAAACTCCTTATTATCCGACATGTCCTGCTGCCACTCGAGTATCTGGCGCAACCAGCTGAGCTTCTCCTCCTCTGTGACAGTGGTGGTAGTGGCATTGCCGTTGTTTGCTTCCTTGTACTTCCAGTGCGCTGCGATACCGTACTCAGCTGTACGATGCATCTCATAGGTACGTATCTGTATCTCAAACGGCTGTCCGCTCGGGCCTATGAGTGTCGTGTGAAGCGACTGGTACATGTTCTGCTTCGGCATGGCAATATAGTCCTTGAAACGGCCCGGTATAGGCTTATACTTCTCATGTATGATACCTAGCACTGCGTAGCAGTCCGGTATGGTATCCACCAGAATCCTGATGGCAAAGAGGTCATATATCTGGTCTATAGTCTTGTCCTGATTGACCATCTTCTTATATATACTGAAGAAATGCTTTGCCCTGCCGTATATCTCTGCCTTGATGCCGGCATCCGAAACATACTTCTTGACATCGTTTACCAGACCCTGGATGTAGGTGTCGCGCTCTGTCTTTCTTAGTGCTACCTTCTCTACCAGATCGTAATATGCATCCGGATAGAGGTACTTCATACAAAGATCCTCGAGCTCTATCTTTATCTTGCTGATACCAAGTCGCTGTGCGATAGGGCAGTAGATATCCTGTGTCTCTCTGGCGATACGCTGCTGCGCCTCCTTGGACTGGTACTTGAGTGTACGCATATTGTGCAGTCTGTCTGCCAGCTTTATGAGAATGACCCTGATATCCTTCGCCATGGCGAGAAACATCTTGCGCAGATTCTCAGCCTGCATCTCAAGCCTGTCCGCATTCTTATCCTTCGGATCCTTGGTGCTGTCTGTCAGATGCAGGTGCTTTAACTTCGTGACACCATCCACCAGATGTGCGACATCGTCTCCAAACTCCGCACGCATCTCATCCATGGTCATGATGGTGTCCTCCAGCACATCATGGAGCAGTCCTGCTGCAATTGTTTCCTTATCCAGCTCGAGCTCGGCGAGTACTATGGCAACACACAGCGGATGTATGATATAAGGCTCTCCTGACTTACGCGCCTGCCCCTTATGGGCATCATAAGCTACCCTGTAGGCTTTGTCCACAAGGCTCGTGTCATCCGACGGATGATACTTTTTGATTTCCTTTTTCAGCTCATCATAAAGCTCCTCAGGGCTCGTAAAATCCTTTGTTCCCCTTATACCGCTGGTATCTGAGCGAAATTTGTCCGCTATTTTTTCTAATTCTTCTGTTGAGTAATCTGCCAATAGTCTCACCTCGATTGTAGTGTATCTTTAGTAGCCATTATATTTTATTTCTTTAAAAATTGCAATCTTATGTTGTTAGCCGATAACCATCTTTACTCCGCCATACATGCCTGCTGAGTTGCCGAGTGTGGCGAGCTTGATCTCTGTCTCGCGGCTTGCATGGAAAGCATACTCTTTATAGTACTTTGCTGCTGTATCGATGATGATGCTGCCCGCCTTTGAGAGGCCTCCGCCTACAACAAATACCTCAGGGTCCATAACGCATGCTACTGCTGCCATTGCCTTGCCGAGAAGCTTCATAGACTGCTCTACTGCCGCAATGCCCGCTGCATCTCCTGCCTTTGCCGCATCGCATACATCCTTGGCTGTGAATCCTGCATTTAAATCAAGCTTTGTTGCCACATCCCTGTGTGCTGCAATGTATCTCTCTGCCACTCTTACGAGACCGTTTGCTGATGCATACTGCTCTAAGCAGCCCTTCTTGCCGCAGCCGCAGCACTCTGACTCATCATCTACCATAGGCATATGTCCTATCTCTCCGCCTGCTCCGTTTACTCCGGCTACGATTCTGCCCTCGCGGATGATTCCTCCGCCTACACCTGTGCCGAGTGTGATCATGACTACATCCTGATGACCCTTTCCGCCACCCTGCCACATCTCACCGAGTGCAGCTACGTTGGCATCGTTTCCGGCCTTTACCTTGATGCCGCCGCACAGTACTGAGAGTGACTGTGCCACGTTGAACACGCCCCAGCCGAGGTTGACACATCTTAATACTGTTCCGTCATCCTTTACAGGTCCCGGCACTCCCATACCTACGCCCTCGATGTCACCCATCTCGATACCATGCTTCTCGTTATTCTCCTTGATGGATGCTGCGATATCAGGCAGGATGAGCTCGCCGGAATTCTCTGTGCGTGTAGGAATCTCCCATGTATCGACAAGCTTTCCTGTTGTCTCGAAAAAGCCCATCTTTACAGTTGTTCCACCTATATCTACTCCATATGCATATTTCTTCATTTTTTCGTCCTCCAAATCGTTAAACTATGTTTATATTTTATTGCCTAATTGCATATTTTTCAATGTTTTTCATTGTTTTTTATGTTTTTTCTATATATAGAAGCGTTTATATCATCATCCATATGCCCGCTATTTGTAAATCCAAGCTTTTTGGCAAGGCGCACCGATGCCGTATTTCTCTCGTCTATCCGGCAGTAAAGCTCTTCAAAGTCTGTGTTTTCGCGCGCGTAGTCTATGATGAAGCGGCACACCTCCGTAGCATAGCCCTGGTTCCATAATTCCGGCGCTATCATATAGCCCAGTTCATCATGCTCAAGCCCTGCCCTGCCTATCAGCTTACCTGTTTCCTTGGAAAATACAAGCCACATGCCATACTCGTAAAAGCCATACATGTTCTCTATATATGCTTTCTGGTATTCAAGCTCTGTCTCGTAGTCGTAAAGCGGCTCCACAAAGTCTGTCATGCCGGGCTTGTCATAGAGCTCATAGAGCGCAGGAAGGTCTGACAGGGACAACTCACGTATCAGACACCTGTCTGTCTCGCCGATGTCCCACGGGATGTGATTATACCGCCTGCGTACCCGCTCAAGATACTCAATATCAAGCTCCGCAAGGCTCTCGACTGCATAGCGCGTGCCGCACTGCGGTTCTCCTACTGATGCTATTCCGAGTGAGTCGGCTATTTGCTTCTGCTGCCTGTTTGATACTATCCAGATGTAGTTGGCGGGAGCTTTCGGTATTCTTAGATTTCCCGTATTAGCTTTCGCGGTGTTATCTGCAGATTCTGTATATCCTGAATTATTTTCTATTTCATACACACACAAATTATTCTGCTGCTCATCTAGCAGTTTCTTCTGCAACTCATCCAGCAATTTTCCCAGTAGTGCACCATACAGTTTTTCTTGCAGCTCTTCTGACATAGATGCCTTGCCTGCCACACTTCTCCACTGCAGCTTGAATATCTCATCATGATAGTAAAAAGAGGCAAGTTTTGCACTTGCCTCATCGATAATTATTATCATTAAACTGTCTCCGGCTCCGGATAGTCCACTCCGAAAGTCTCAACTGTAACTGTCTTCATGACCTGAGCCTCAAGTGGTTTGTCCATGTAGTCTGTGCGCACCTCTGCGATCTTGTTTACCACATCCATGCCCTCGATCACCTTGCCAAATGCCGCATACTCGCCGTCGAGATGTGGTGCATCCTGATGCATGATGAAGAACTGGCTGCCTGCTGAGTCAGGTATCATGGTACGTGCCATTGAAAGTACACCGGCTGTGTGCTTTAAGTCATTTTTGAAACCGTTGTGTGTGAACTCACCCTTGATTTCATAACCAGGGCCGCCTGTACCGTTTCCGTCAGGATCTCCGCCCTGGAGCATGAAGCCCTTGATTACACGGTGGAAGCATACTCCGTCATAGAAGTTGTGATTAATTAAGCTGATAAAGTTGTTTACTGTGTTTGGTGCGATTTCCGGATAAAGCTCCGCCTTGATCACATCGCCGTTTTCCATTGTGATTGTTACGATTGGATTCTGTGCCATTATTTTTCTCTCTTTCTTTTATAATATTATGAGGCTTGGAGAATATCCATTTTTACTTACTCAGAGCCTCTACCACCTTCGGAAACTCCATGAAATGTGATGCCTTCACCAGTATGGTGTCGCCCTCCTTCACATATGAAAGAAGCTCCTGTGTCATGGTCTCCCTATCCTCAAAATAGTGGATGTCTACATCGGATGATTTCTCCGCTGCTCCGGCTGCATATTCCTTTGCAAGCTCTCCTGCGGCAAAAAGTGTATGGATATGATTCTCTCCAACTGCTTCGCCTACCTCATGGTGCAGCTTTTTCTCATCGCTTCCAAGCTCGCCCATGTCGCCAAGCACTGCTATTGTCCTGCCCTTTGCATGTGAAAGCACCTCGATAGAGGATTTCATGGATACAGGATTTGCATTGTAGCAGTCATCTATCACTGTCATGCCGTGTGTTTTGATAAAATTTGTACGGCCTGCGATTGTCTCTGCTTTCTCGATTCCTGACTTTATCTCAGCTATTGTGAGGCCAAGCTGCAATCCGACAGCCGCTGCCGCCATGGCATTGTATACATTGTGCTCACCCGGGATGTGGATTTGTGCATCAAACTCACCCTCCGGAGTGACAAAATGAGCCTTCATGCCGTCGAAGCCCAGGTTTTCAATATTTGTGGTATATACTGATTTATGAACGCCTGAAGCTGATTCCTTGCCATAGTATATGGCAGGCTTTCCATTTACCGTCTGCACTGTGGCCAGCTTATCGTCATCCGCATTCAGCACTGCGACCGCATCCGGCATCATATGCTCAAAGCACTCTGTCTTTGCTTTAAGCACACCATCCCTGTCGCCCAAAAACTCCAGATGGCAGTAGCCGATATTGGTGATGACCATGACATCCGGACAAGACATAGTAGAAAGTCTGTGCATCTCGCCAAAATCAGATATGCCCATCTCGAGCACCGCTACCTGATGGCTTTCCCTGATTCCGAAAATGGTGAGTGGCAGGCCTATCTCGTTGTTGAAATTGCCTGCTGTCTTGTGGACGCTGTATTTCTGCTCAAGAACTGACGATATCATCTCCTTGGTGCTGGTCTTGCCGACACTTCCGGTGATCCCTACCACCTTGATATCAAGGCTTTTTCTGTAAAATGCCGCGAGCTTTTTCATGGCATCGATGGTTGATTCAACAAGCACATATGGGCCTGCCGGATCTGTAAGCTCATGCTCAGAGAGCACAATTGCCGCCCCCTGCTCAAACACAGTCGGAATGAATTTGTGTCCGTCCACCCTTTCTCCCTTTATCGGAATAAAAAGATAGCCCTCCTTCACCTGTCTGCTGTCTATGACGGCGCCGGTGATTGTCGTATCAAGCAGTGTCTCATCGCCTATGTATGTGCCCTCGCAGGCCTTTGCGATATTTGCAAATGTAAGATTCTTCATGTACTTATCCGACATGCTACACCTCATATTTTTTCAAAGATATGTCAATCAGATGCTCACAGAGCTGATTAAAGCTCATACCGATAACCGCTGCCTCCTGTGGCAGAAGACTGGTCGGAGTCATGCCCGGCAGTGTGTTTGCCTCGAGGCAGAACATCTCATTTTTGTCGTTGAGCAAAAAGTCTGAGCGTGAATATGTGTCAAGCCCGATAACGCGCGCAACCTCCTCGGCATAGTGCTGCATATCCTTTGTCACCTGCTCAGGAAGCTCGGCCGGACATGTCTCTACTGTACTGCCCGCCTTGTATTTGTTCTTATAATCGTAGAAGCCCTCCTTCGGTGCAATCTCTATAATAGGAAGAGCCTTGCCCTCGATAACGCCGACAGAGAACTCCCTGCCCTGTACAAATTCCTCGATAACCAGCTCATTTTCCCACTTGAAGGCATCGTCAAGTGCCGCCTTGAACTCTGCCGCATCCCTAACGATAGTGACACCGATGCTTGAACCGCCGCAGCATGGCTTTACAACGCATGGAAGTGTCAGGTCAAGCTTTGTGATATCGTCCTGTCTGGTCGCTCTTGTCATGGAAATACCCTTTGGAGTAGGGATACCGTTTGCAAGGAAGAACTGCTTTGATGTCTCCTTGTTCATGGCGATGGCTGAGCTTAAATAATCGCTGCCTGTATATTTGACACCGAAGAGGTCAAATGCTGCCTGTATCTTTCCGTTCTCTCCGTTTTCTCCGTGGAGAGCCATGAAAACAATGTCCGCCATCTGACACATTTTGATGACATTTGGTCCGAAGAAGCAAGGTGACTGGTCCTTTCTGGAAGCCTTTACCTTTGCGAGGTCAGGTGCCTCTGTCGGAATATCACTGACCTGCACGCTTATCTCGTCCGCGCGGTCAAATATACCTGTCAGGTCCTCCTCCCTGTCACTATATCCCATAAATACATCCAATAATATAACTTTGTGGCCGTTCTCTTTGAGTGCCTTAGCTACCATGCTTCCTGTCTTGAAGGAAACATCTCTCTCTGTGCTGAGCCCTCCGGCAAGTACTACGATGTTCATTTTTGTCCTCTTTTCTTTGATTGAATTATCATGCTTTGGCTTAATTAAACACAATGCAATGCTTCTTTTTTAAAGCTATGAGTAATCAACATAATTTTTCCAAAATTATAACACCATTTGTGCAAAAAAGAAAGACCGGTTGCCCGGTCAAAAAAGAAATTCTCATCTTATTTTAAACTGTGTTAACTTCCAGCAGCTGTATCATTCTCATAAATACCATCCGCCCGTGCAAATCATCCTGTGAAAGTGATTCTCCGTACTTCAATACTAATAATCGGCACTGATAAAAATTCAGCTCAGGATTGCCAAAAAGCAAAATCCGCAAGGCTGCATTTTCCAGGTAATTGTGTATATTTCCCACCTCAATAAATATATCTACGATATCATCGAGGTTAATAAGTCCTTTCTGTTCATAGTACATTGTTCTCAAATATTTGTTCCCCTCCATCAACTATATTTTTCATAGAACTTCTTTTTGTCTTTCTTTTGAAATTTTTCGTTTTTTACGAAATTTTTCTCTTTGTTTTTGTTGGTGGGTTCATTTTTCCATATAATATATCAATATTCTAGGCGCGTTACGTGCTGGTATTTTGAAGATTTCTATTAGAATTTTTAATATTGATAGGTGATTAGCAGTTTTCGACAAAATACGACATGGTTTTTGGTTTAATTTAGTTGGTTTTTGGTTTATATTGCGCTTTTCTCATAAGAATTTTTGGAATGATAAATTTGTACTATTTTTGTGGTTTTTTCCTTGCTGGCTGCATCTGATAGTCTTGATGCAATAAGGGCAATACAAGATAAATCCATAAAGACTTTTGCCCTTGCCATTTTTGCAACCCGGATGTTATCAAGGTTGTAATTATCTTTTAAATCCCCGAACGTACGCTCTACGCTGGTTCGTTGATTATATAGTTTTTCAAATGCTTTTGTTTCTCTGAATGGTGCTGTAATAAACCTTGAATTATCTTTGATTTTTCGACATAATCGTAACCAAGACTGCGTCTTAGAACCGGGAACCGTGTCAGATTTGAGACGCATAACCAATGCCTTTATATCTGATAATTGCTCTATTTGCATAGCATAATGTACAATAGCCATAGGTTGATAGCATAGTGGGCAGGTCTTGAGGCGCTATAATCCATAAAACTTTTAAAACAGCTCCCAAAATTCAGCCCATAAGCCGGAAAAAATACGAGAAAAGTAGCTGAAACCGCAAAAATCTCCAAAACAGCTCCCAAACTCAGCCCATAAGCCGGAAAAAATCGCGTGAAAAAGTAGCTGAAACCGCAAAAATCCCCAAAACAGCTCCCAAAACCAGTCCATAAGCCGAAAAAAATCCAGAAAAAAGTAGCTGAAACCGCAAAAATCTCCAAAACAGCTTAAAAATTAGAGGCTTCTGGCATAATAGTGGAGGCCTCTAATTATTTCACATAAAAAGAGCCTCCACATTTCTGTGCAAGCTTCTTTTGAAAACTAAAAACTAAAAAATATATTGTTTTTTATATGTCCTGAAACATCAGTAAAATCAATGACTATGAATTATGTAATTCTCTCCATTATTTCCTTTTTTGAAATAATTTTGACATGATTAGAAATGAATGTTACAATATAGATAACAAAAAGGTGCTACCTATAACAACGGTTCGCCTGATCATTTACTTAGTTAAAATAACCGTTCAGTTTCCAGGCTGGGGCGGTTATTTTTTTGTGGTCTTACTGCCATTGGAACCAATCGCATATCCAAGACCAAATGAGGTTAAACAGAGACTGAGCACTGCAAGCAATCGAGTAGGAGGGAAATTTATCTAAATTTCCCGACCTCT
>UMHS01007957.1_pt1 | contig 12253 bp, 10 predicted proteins | sample 1965611 | NCBI WGS metagenome assembly UMHS01 (sample SAMEA4836106, study PRJEB28245) | human gut metagenome | biome: gut microbiome; material: fecal sample | place: Denmark | collected 2008
CCCCCCCCAGTCATGCCGCGCATGCCAGCCCCCCCCGCCAGCGGGGGCGTTAGCAGACTGGAGGGGTCTGTGGCGATGGGCGCGGCGGGTTTTGTGGCATGCGGGAAGCATGGAATAATCGTCAGTATGATTCTCCATCTGCATCTTGTCCGCCACGGACAGACCACGTTCAACAGGTATAACCGACTTCAGGGATGGTGCAATGCGCCGCTGACCGAAGCGGGGTTGGCGGACGCCGACAAGGCGGCGGAAAAACTCAAGTACGTGCGGTTCGCTGCCGCGTACTGCTCCGATACGTCGCGTGCGCAGATCACCGCGAAGCGCATCCTCGACGTGAACGAGGAGGTCGGCAACGCCCGGCCGGTGCTCGTGTCGGACATGCATTTCCGCGAGCAGTGCTACGGCTATTTCGAAGGTCAGGACATGTCGCTCGCCTGGACGGCCGCGGGAGGGCCCCACGGCGCGAAGGACTACAACGACATCGTCGCCAAGTACGGCCTCGCCGCGACCCGCGACTTCCTCAAGGAGGCCGACCCGTTCCACGACGCGGAATCCGACGCCGAATACTGGGCCCGCGTGCACGGGGCGTTTTCCCTGATCGCGTCCAACCCGGATCTCAAGGACGGCGACGACGTGCTGCAGATATCCCATGGCAATACGCTGCTCAGCCTCATGCACCGCTTCGCGCCGGAAGGGTATGACCTGAGCGAGAGGCCGGCTAACGGGTCGGTTACGTGCCTTGATTTCGATACGACCAAGCCGTTCGAAGTGGCTCTCACCGTCGTGTCATACAATCAGTGAGACGCGCGACCGGGCCGGCCGACCCGCATGCCGCCGGCAGCGTCGGTCTCGGGTGACGGCTAGTGTGTTGCGGGTATTGTGTGCACGGGCGTATGCCTGTGGGACGGAAAAGAGGTACACATGGGTGTTGGCCAGATCGCCGGCCTTATCGCGGCAATAGCATTCGCCGTGCTTGCAGGCTTCATGATCTATCCGTTGATTCGCCTCGGCAAGCTGTTCGACCAGATCGCGGACACCGTGCGCGAGTCGGGGGAGCACGCCATCCCGGCCCTCGATGAGGGCGTCACCACCGTCAAGCAGGTCAACAAATCGCTTGAGGATGTCAACAGGATCTCCGCGGCCGCGTCGTCCACTGCCAACAACGTAGGCGCCCTGACCGATCTTTACGGTTCGTTCCTCGGCAAGCCCGTCATCAAGATCGCGTCGTTCTTCTATGCGCTGAAATCCACCGCGCAGTCGTTCGTCGCCAAGAAGAGCACCGGCCGTGACTCCGTCGAAGGCTCCGGACAGCAGGAAAGCAAGGCTCAGTGATGTTCAAACGATTGTTCTGGATCGGTGTCGGCGTGACCGTCGGCGCCCTAGCCGTCATCAAAGCCCAGGCCTACGTCAAGGCCAACACCCCTGACGCCGCACGAGCGTTCGTGTTCGGCCCGGATCAGGACCATGTGGGCATGAGGACGCTGGAAGGCCTGGTCAACGAGTTCAACGCCCCCCGCCGAGCCCGCGAGGCTGAGCTCAACCAACATTACATCGACCGCGCCGCGCGGTAGCGAATCCGGGGCATGCCCCCCACTTTCACACGCATAACAGCTGTTCAAATTTTTATCTATCATTTTGCATGCGGGCCAGCACGGCCCCAACCCACAAGGGAGCTCACCAACTCATGCGCACTTCAGAAATCGCGAAGCGCTATCTGGATTACTTCTCCAAGCACGACCATCTGGTCATGCCTTCGGCGTCACTGATCTCGCCGAACCCGACCACGCTGTTCACCATCGCCGGCATGGTGCCGTTCATCCCGTACCTGCTCGGCGAGCAGACCCCTCCCCACAAGCGCATGGCCTCCAACCAGAAGTGCGTGCGCACGCTCGACATCGACGAGGTCGGCAAGACCACCCGTCACGGCACCTTCTTCCAGATGCTCGGCAACTTCTCCTTCGGCGACTACTTCAAGGAGGAGGCGATCCACTACGCCTGGGAGCTGCTGACCACGCCGCAGCCCGAAGGTGGTTACGGCTTCGATCCCGAGAAGCTGTGGGTCACCACGTACACCGATGATGAGGAAGCCCGCTCGATCTGGAAGAACGAGGGCTTCGACCCCGAGCACATGCAGATCTTCGGCATGGAAGACAACTTCTGGACCACCGGCGGCCCCGGCCCCGGCGGCCCCTGCTCCGAGATCTACGTGGACCGCGGACCCGAATACGGCAAGGACGGCGGCCCCGCGGCCGACGAGACCCGTTTCATCGAGATCTGGGATCTCGTGTTCGAGAACTACGAGGTCGACAACGTCAAGTCCAAGACCGACCTGCACATCGTCGGCGAGCTCAACCAGAAGAACATCGATACCGGCGCCGGTCTGGAGCGTCTGGCCTACCTGATGCAGGGCAAGCAGAATATCTACGAGACCGACGAGGTCTACCCGGTCATCGAGGCGGCTGAGCAGCTTTCCGGCCGCAAGTACGGCGAGGACGCGGCCGCGGACGTCAAGTTCCGCGTCGTGGCCGACCACGTGCGTTCCGCGCTGATGATCATGTCCGACGGCGTGCGCCCGTCCAACGTCGGCCGCGGCTACGTGCTGCGCCGACTGCTGCGTCGCACCATCCAGGCCATGCGCGTGCTGGGCGTCACCGAGCCGGTGATCCCGCACCTGCTTCCCGTCTCCAAGGACGCGATGGTCGCCAGCTACCCGGAGCTCGAAAAGACGTTCCATGACGTCTCCGAATCCGCCTACGGCGAGGAGGACGCGTTCCGCCGCACGCTCGACAACGGCATCGAAATCCTCGACGTCGCCGTCAACAAGGCGAAGAAGACCTCCGACCCGGTCGTCTCCGGCGACGATGCGTTCACGCTGCACGACACCTACGGCTTCCCGATCGAGCTGACGCTGGAGATGGCGGCCGACCAGGGCGTCAAGGTCGATGAGGCCAAGTTCCGCGAGCTGATGAGCGAGCAGAAGTCCCGCGCCCGTGCCGATGCGCTGAAGAAGCGCCACAACGTTGACCTGAGCGTGTACGACGACTTCAAGAAGACGCTCGTGCAGCCCATCGACTTCCTCGGCTACACCGACATGTCCGCTCGCGGCCGCGTCCTCGGCATCATGCAGGAGGGCAAGGGGTCGGTTCCGGCCGTCAGCGCCCCCGCGAACGTCGAGGTCATCCTCGACCGTACGCCGTTCTACGCCGAGGCCGGCGGCCAGCTCGCCGATCAGGGCGAGATCCTGTCCGACGATGGCGCGGTGCTCGAAGTCGACGACGTGCAGAAGCCGATCAAGGATCTCATCGTCCACCAGTGCCGTCTGACCGAAGGCACGCTGGCCGTCGGCACCGAGGTGAGCGCGAGCATCGATCTCGCCCGCCGCGGCGCCATCGCCCGCTCGCACACCGCCACGCACATGGTCCACAAGGCCCTGCGCGAGGAGCTCGGCCCCCAGGCTACGCAGCGTGGATCCGAGGATGCGCCGAACCGCCTGCGCTTCGACTTCCAGTGGTCGTCGGCACCGAGCAAGGACGTGATGAACACCGTCGAGGCGCGAGTCAACGACCGTCTGCGCGACAACCTGATCGTCACCACCACCGAAATGAAGTTCGACGACGCGATCGCGCTCGGCGCGATGCACCTGTTCGGTGAGAAGTACGGCGACGTCGTGCGCGTGGTCTCCATCGGCGAGGACGGCTGGAGCCGCGAGCTGTGCGGCGGCACCCACGTCGACCACGTCGGCAAGATCGGCTCGATCAACATCATGTCCGAAGCCTCGATCGGCTCCGGCGTGCGCCGTGTGGATGCCGTCGTCGGCCAGGGCGCCTACGAGTTCAACGCCCGCGAGCACGCCCTGGTCTCCCAGCTGTCCGACAAGCTCAACGCACGCCCGGACGAGCTGGCGGAGCGCGTCAACACGCTGCTGGCCAAGCTCAAGGAATCCGACCGCCGTCTGGCCGCCATGTACGAAGGCCAGCTGGCCGCGTCCGTGCCCCAGCTCGTCGCGGCCGCGAAGACGTCCGCGGCGCGTGTCAAGGTCGCTGCGAAGAACGTCGGCCACTTCGGCTCGTTCGACGCGCTGCGCAAGACCGTGATGGACGTCCGCGCCCAGCTCGGCGAGGACGCGCCGGTCGTCGTCGCGCTTGCCGGCGTCTCCGAGGACGACAAGCCGATGGTCGCCGTGGCCACGAACGAGGTCGCCCGCAAGAACGGCATCAAGGCCGGCGACCTGGTTCGCGGGGCATCCAAGATGCTCGGCGGCGGTGGTGGCGGCAAGCCGGACTTCGCCCAGGGCGGCGGCTCCGACGCGAGCCGCATCGACGAGGCGCTGAAGGCACTTGAGGCCGAGGCGCTGAAGGGCTGAACCATCCGGTGGTATGGCTAGGCGTTGATTTGGGCGACGCCAGGGTCGGGCTCGCATTGTCCGACCCTGAGCTCACCTTTGCCCATCCCTATGGCAACATCCAGGCATACGGCGATTCGTTCCGTGCGCTGGATGACGTCATTACCGTCATCGAGGACGAAGCGGTGGACCACATTGTGGTGGGACTGCCGCTTCAACTTGACGGCACCGAAGGAAAAAGCGCGAAGAAGGCTCGCCGTTGGAGCGCGAACCTGGAAAAGCGCATGCGCAACTTGATGGATGAACACGATTTCGCGTTGTACCACATTCCTCAGGTAACATTATTGGATGAACGGCTGACCACGGTCAGCGCGCATCGGCAATTGCTGGAAGCACAACTCGGGTCCCGCCGTCATCGTCCGGTGGTCGATCAGCAATCAGCTGTCGTGATATTGCAGACCGCGCTGGACGGCGCCATGAAAGTGTGAGGAGAGAGCTAGTGTCAGATGACCTCGCCGATTTTTTCGAGGAGAACACCCATTGGGTCGACTCCAAAGGCAACACCACGTCGGTAAAGCCCCCCAAACCGCCGAAATCACGGCGTGAAATGCGCCGTCGGCGCAATGTCCGCCGCCGCAAGACCATCATCGTGCTGACCATGGTCGTCGCGGTGCTCGTCGTGGTCATAGCCGGCGGGTTCTTCGGAGTCAGGGCGTTGCGCGCCATCAGGGACCGCAACGACGGCGACACCTACTCCGTGCAGGACTACAGCGGTCAGGGATACGGGTCCGTGGAGTTCACCGTCTCGCAGGGCGAGAGCCCGTCCAGCATCGCCAAGCGTCTCGTCGAGGCCGAAGTGGTCAAGTCCGCGGACGCGTTCACCGGTGTCTCATCGGGTATGACGCTGTACCCGGGCACCTATCAGCTGCGCAAGCACATGCCCGCGTCGTCCGTGGCGGCGATCCTGTCCGATCAGAGCAAGGCGGAGGGCTTCCTCGACGTCAACGCGGGGGAGCGGGTGTCCGACGTCATCAAGAAGGCCGCGGCGCTCAGCGAGATCGACGAATCCGAATTCCAGAAGATCATCGACGCCAAAGGCGAGGGAATACTGCCCGCGGAAGCCGGCGGCAACTTCGAGGGATGGCTGGAACCCGGCAAGTACGACGTCAAGGGACTCGGCTCCGCGCAGAAGATCCTGAAGACCATCGTCGACAAGCGCGTCTCCAAGCTCAACGAGATGCACGTGCCCACCGGCAACGAGCGGCAGCGGCTGCTGATCATCGCCTCCATCGCGGAGGCCGAGGTCAATTCGTCCGATTACTACGGCAAGGTGACCCGCGTCATCCTCAACCGTCTCGACCGCGACATGACGCTGGGCATGGATTCGACCACCGCGTACGGTCTGGGCATCAACGGCACGCAGCTGACCAACGCGCAGCTCAACGACTCGTCGAACAAATACAACACGCGCGTCAACAAGGGACTCACCCCCACGCCCATCAGCAATCCGGGAGACAGCGCCATCCAGGCGGCGATGAACCCGGAGCAGGGTGACTGGCTGTATTTCGTCACCGTGAACCTGAGTACCGGCGAGACGAAATTCACCACCGGCTCCGTCGAGGAGCAGAACGCGCAGTTCGAGCAGTACGTCAAGGAATACAAGGACAACAACAAGAGCGCGAACTAAAGCAGCGTCGTCGCGATGACCGCGACCACCGCCGCGCAGACGATCGCGGGTGCGAACGGGACCTTGCCCGCATGGTCGGATCGGCGCTGGGGATCGAACCTTAGCCACAGCGCCATCCATGCCAATCCCAGCAGACCCATGGCCAGCCACCAGACCACCACGGCGGTCAGCCCGGCCATCCCCACGGCCAGGCCCATGGCCAGCGTGCAGGTCACGTCGCCGAACCCCATCGATCCGGGCTTGGCCATCGCCAGCCCGGCCTGCAGCACGGCACTGAGCACGGCGAACAGAGGGGCCTGCACCAGCAGGAACATCGTGTTCGCCATGACGGCGACGATGATGACCGCCACCAGCTGTGTCAGGCACCCGATGGCGATCCACAGGCGCGGCACACGCCGGCGCCGAATGTCCTCGACACTCACGGCGATACCACATATCAAGCTGGGAAGGTATGCAAGGTAGGTCATGACATAAGATATAGCGAAGTTACCGATTGAATCAAAGGAGCATGGCATGTTGCGCTGGCAGACGGCGGGGGAATCACACGGCGAGGCGCTGGTCGCGATGATCGAGGGGCTGCCTGCGGGCGTTCGGGTCACCAGCGATGACGTCGTCGATGCATTGGCGAGACGGCGCCTGGGATACGGGCGCGGCGCGCGCATGAAGTTCGAGCAGGATAAGGTGCGTCTGCTCACCGGCGTGCGTTTCGGCGAGACCCTGGGATCACCGGTGGCCATCGAGATCGCGAACACCGAATGGCCGAAATGGACCGAGGTGATGAGCGCGGATCCACTCGACCACGATCTGCCGCGTGAGGGGCGCAACGCCCCGCTGAGCAGGCCGCGGCCGGGACACGCCGACCTCACCGGCATGCGCAAATACGGGTTCGACGACGCGAGACCCGTGCTGGAGCGCTCCAGCGCGCGCGAGACCGCGTCCCGCGTGGCGCTGGGCGCGGTCGCCGCGCGGTTCCTTGAGCAGGCGTTCGGCATTCGCACCGTGTCGCATGTGATCTCCATCGGAGGGGCGGGCGTTGAGGACGCCGATGACGCAGCGTTGCCGACCCCCGACGACGTCGAAGCGCTGGACGCATCCCCGGTGCGTACGCTGGACAAGGCGGCCGAGGAGAGGATGATCGCGCGCATCGACGAGATCAAGTCCACCGCCGATACCGTCGGCGGCGTGATCGAAGTGCTCGCATACGGCGTGCCCGCCGGCATCGGCACCTACGTCGAATCGGATCGCCGGCTCGACGCTGCCTTGGCCTCGGCGGTCATGGGCATCCAGGCCATCAAGGGCGTGGAGATCGGCGACGGGTTCCTGGAGGCCGTGCGCCCCGGATCGCAGGCGCATGACGAGATGGTCCCCGGCGCAGATGGGCGCATCACGCGACTGACCAACCGTGCGGGCGGCATCGAAGGCGGCATGTCGAACGGCCAGCCGATTCGCGTACGGGCCGCGATGAAGCCGATCCCCTCGATTCCGCGCGCCCTTCGCACGGTCGACGTCACCGACGGCGAGGCCGCATCCGCCATCAACCAGCGTTCCGACACCACGGCCGTGCCTGCGGCCTCCGTCGTGGCCGAGGCCATGGTCCGACTCACCTTGGCGCGATACGCCCTTGACAAGTTCGGCGGAGACAGCGTAGCGGAGACGCGCCGCAACTTCGAGCAGTACGTCGCCTCCTGGCCGGAGCACATGCGCTGACGGCGCGGTAACGTCATCCGCAACGAACCGTACGTCCTGAACCAAGGGAGAGAAACCATGCCCACTCGACCAGTCGCCGTCATCATCGGTATGATGGGCGCCGGGAAGACCCGTGTCGGCAAGGAGGTCGCGCAGCTGATGTCGCTGCCGTTCGCGGATGCCGACGTCGAAATCGAGCACGAGGTCGGCATGCGCATCCCCGAATATTTCGAGCGTCACGGCGAACCCGCGTTCCGCGAGGTCGAATCCGAGGTCATCGCCGGGATGCTGCACGGGTTCGGAGGCGTCTTCGCCCTGGGCGGCGGCGCTCCGATGACGCCCGCGGTGCAGGACGATCTCAAGGAATACATCGAGGACGGCGGCAAGGTCGTGTATCTCATGGCCGACCCGCGCGAGGCCATGGAACGGGCCCATCGCGGTGGCGGCCGGCCGATGCTGCAGGGGGACGCCAATGCCCGCTGGAAGAAGCTGTACCGCCAGCGCGACCCAGTGTACTACCGGGTGGCGAACGTCCATGTCGAAACATACGGGCAGACGCCGCTCGCCGCGGCGAGGAAGATGATGGATATGATTACCGAACGAACGGTTCATGTGACCGGCGCGACCATCGAGGATTATGACGTGAGCATCGGGGAAGGGGCGATGAACCACCTCTCCGAGGTGCTGGGGCCGAAGCCGGTCCGGATAGCCCTGATCCACACGCAGCCGGTGCAGCGTCATTCCGACCGTGCCCGCACGCTGCTGCGACAAGGCGGCTACCAGGTGTCGGACATCGTGATCCCCGACGCCGAAGCGGGCAAGACGATCGAGGTCGCCAACGGCATCTGGCAGCGGCTCGGCGACGAGGGCTTCACACGCTCCGACGCCGTGGTGGGCGTCGGCGGAGGCGCCGCCACGGATCTGGCCGGTTTCGTGGCCGCCACATGGATGCGCGGCGTGCGGTACGTCAATTGCCCCACGTCGCTGCTCGCCATGGTGGACGCCTCCACGGGCGGCAAGACCGGCATCAACACGCCGCAGGGCAAGAACCTCGTCGGGTCGTTCTACACGCCTGTCGGCGTGCTCGCCGACCTCAAGACACTCGTCTCGCTGCCCAACGACATCTTCATCGAAGGGCTGGGCGAGGTCGCCAAATCGGGATTCATCAAGGACCCCGAAATCCTGCACATCCTTGAAGAGCATGCGGCCGAACTTCGCGCATTCGACGGGGCTACGTTCCTTGGCAGCGGTCTGGAGAACGTGGTCGCCGAGCTGATCGAGCGCACGGTCCGGGTCAAGGCGTACCACGTCTCCGCGGACCTCAAGGAAGCGGGCCTGCGTGAATTCCTCAACTACGGCCATACACTCGCCCACGCCATCGAAAAACTTGAGCATTTCCGCTGGCGCCACGGCAACGCGGTCGCGGTCGGATGCGTGTATGCGGCGGAATTGGGTCATCTGCTGGGCTATATCGACCAGGATCTGGTCGATTATCACCGCTCTCTGCTTGGCTCGCTCGGTCTGCCGACCTCATGGAACGGCGGCACGTTCGACGAAGTACTGGCGCTGATGCACCGCGACAAGAAGGCTCGTGGCAACAAGCTGCGGTTCGTCGTGCTCGATTCGATCGGCCATCCGGTGCATCTGGACGATCCGCCGGCGGACGCGGTCGAGGAGGCGTTCAGACGTATCCAGGCGTGACGGCGCCGGACCGGTCTCCACATGACCGGTCCGAGTCGTGTTTTCGCCCACCCCAGCAATATCAATCATCAGCCAAAGGAAAGTGCATCATGACCAAGGTGATAGTCGTCAACGGACCGAATCTGGGCCGCCTCGGAGTGCGTCAGCCGGACGTCTACGGCAGGCAGGATCTTGAGACGCTGCGCACGCAATGCTCCCAGTGGGGCGCCGCGCTCGGGCTGAAGGTCGAGGTGCGCCAGACCGACGACGAGGCCGAGATGGTGCGCTGGATGCATCAGGCCGTCGACGAGCAGACCCCGGTGGTGATGAACCCGGCCGCATTCACGCATTACTCGTACGCGCTGGCCGACGCCGCGCACATGGTGGGCGATGCCGGACTGCCGCTGATAGAGGTGCACATCTCCAATCCCTCCGCCCGTGATGAGTTCCGCAAGCGTTCGGTCATCAGCCCGGTCGCCACCGGCACCATCACGGGAATGGGATTCTACGGGTACAAGCTCGCGCTGGACGCCATCGCGCATCTTATCGGCTGATCCGCAGTCGCAGAACCGTTTCAACGGGTGGTCATCATTGCTGGTGCGCTTGCGCGTCGGGCTTGCTGCGCCTAGTGTGGTGTCCATGAACGATGAGGCGAATCTCTCTATCGTCGTCGCGTTGGCCCGCTGGTTGGCCCTGATCGGCGTGCTGGTTTGGGCTTTGACGTCCAAGGACGGCGACGGCAAGGGCACCGAAACGTCGCAGACGACGAACGGCGGTTCGAACAACAAGAACAACGGTGGCTACATCGAGGTTCCGCGCGGCGACTCGAACGGAAACTCCGGCGACGACTCCTATGATTCGTACGGTGATTCCTACGATTCGACGGGCTACTGATCCGCGTCGAACGAGGTGTCGGCCGGCTCGACGCGGCTGACCGCGTTCGACCGGTAGATTGTGTGACGCGGGCATCATCCCTGACGGCGCATGCCGTCTTCGGTATGATGCCCGGTCCATTTGAGCACCGCCTGGACGCGGTTTTCGGCGTTGAGCTTCTGCATGGATGACTGCGCGTGCTTGCGCACGGTGGCCGCTTTAATGCCGAGTCGTTTCGCTATCGATAGGTCGGTCAGCCCACGCGACATAAGATCGAGCACCTGCACTTCGCGGTTGGAGACCAGGTCAGCCCGTTTCGGCGTCTCATGCGCGAGCTGGTCGAATGAGGCACGGGCGTCAACGAACCCGAAATCACCGTAAACGCCTCCGCCAAGTACCGTCGCCAAGCCTTCGAGTATTTCCTGCTCGTCGTTCTTGCTGACCAGTCCTTGGGCGCCGGCCTGCGCCACGTCGAATCCGAACGTCTCCTTGGCGAACGAGGTCATGGCCAGAAGCTTCACCATGCTGTCGCGTCGGCGGATACGACGGCATACCATGACGCCCGACATGGATTCCATCGACAGGTCGACCAGGACCAGATCTGGTCTCGTCCGGGCGTCCAGCGTCAGGCTCACGGCGCGCGGCCCGTCGATGACCGACCAGGCTATGCGCAGTCCAGGTGTCATTTCGAGAACGAGACGCTCCAGCGAATCCAATGACCGCCTGTCATCATCAACCATGCCGATTGTCCCAGTCAGGTCATCGAAAATCCCCATACAATCACATACCTCATCATATGCTTTCAGGTTTCCCCCCATAGTAACCCCCTTATATACCCCCGTCAAAATCAACGGGTGTTGCATCCATGCCCCCATGTTTGATGCCAGGATATGAGGGTGCATTGTTGCTGTAAGCCTCATCCTGCCAAAGTCCCATTTGATGGTGTCGGGATGGGGCTTTGGCGGGATGAGGCAGAGGCCGTTGTTCGTGTGGCATGGCGGGATATGAGGCTATTGGTACGATTCCGTAACAGCCTTTGAAGTTCCGTGCCGATTGCGTGTGTGAACGTCACGAGGGGAATCGTCGTTGCCGGGATCGTCGGCATGAAGCCCATATATCGGGATCGATCGTCTTGCGGTGCATCCTGCGGTTCCGGGGCCTCCGACGGGCAGACTGGTGTCGTGTAGCAGGCCGGCACCGCGCCGCAGCGTCTCTGCGTCAGAGCTCTGGCGGATGGGCAAGTCAGTCGATATGGTCGGGATCAGTATCCTGCCGATGACCGTGCCCGAATCTCCGGAGCCGTTCTGTTGCTCGGCATCCGGTTGCCCGAGATCGTATTGTCCTGAATCAATGAGCCTCCGGTTGTATGCCTGTGCTTCGTCAACCGTCATTCCGGTTTCGTTCGTCATGCCGGTTTCGTTTCGAGGCGACGATTGCATGGAGGACGCGGTTCTCCATGCCGTGTCGCCGACGACATCGAATCCGGTCACTGTACCGCCGGCATGCCTGACATCGTCATACCGGCCGATGCGCGTCACCGTGAACGCATGACCCGCAAGCGTGAGATTCTCCCCGGCGCGAAGCGTGATGCCGCTCGTCGCTGCATGCGCGGGCTCCGAGCGCAACGCGCTGATGGACATGACCTGCGGCAACATGGCCAACGCCGCCATGACCGCGACCGCCGCAGCCCGCAGTCCGAGACGGCCGGCGAGCCGTTGCGCGGGCGGCGGCCCAATCATGCCGCACAGGAATCCGTCATAGGCAGATGATACAGTGAAATTCCATGGTTAGAAGACAACATGGCAATTCTCAAGAACACATCACCAAGCACATTTTCGTTACCGGTGGCGTGGTCTCATCCCTCGGAAAAGGCCTGACCGCCTCCTCGCTCGGTCGTCTGCTGCGCAGCCGCGGCATCCATGTGCTGCAGCAGAAGCTCGACCCGTACATCAACGTCGACCCGGGCACCATGAACCCGTTCCAGC
>UMHS01023122.1_pt1 | contig 12242 bp, 10 predicted proteins | sample 1965611 | NCBI WGS metagenome assembly UMHS01 (sample SAMEA4836106, study PRJEB28245) | human gut metagenome | biome: gut microbiome; material: fecal sample | place: Denmark | collected 2008
TGGGGCTCTTCTTGAACTGCTTCATCATCTTCTGCATCATCTCAAACTGCTTGAGCAGCTTGTTGACATCCTCCACCCGGGTGCCGCTGCCCGCTGCAATGCGGCGCTTGCGCTTGGGGTTGATGATGGAGGGCTTTTCCCGCTCCTCTTTGGTCATGGAATAGATCATGGCCTCGATGCGGTCAAAGGCTTTCTCGTCGATCTGGCTGGCATCAATGCCGGACATGCCGGGCATCATGCTCAGCATGGCACCTGCACCGCCCATCTTGCGGATCTGCGCAAACTGGGCCAGCATGTCGTTCATATCGAACTTGTTTTCCATCATCCGCCGGGCGGTCTCTTCTGCGGCCTTTTCATCGGCGGCATCCTGCGCCTTCTCAATGAGGCTCAGCACATCGCCCATGCCCAGAATGCGGCTGGCCATGCGGGAGGGATGGAACACTTCCAGATCGTCCAGCTTTTCGCCGGTGCCCTGGAACTTGATGGGCTTGCCGGTGACGCTCAGCACCGAAAGTGCCGCGCCGCCGCGGGTATCGCCATCGGTCTTGGTCAGGATGATGCCGTCGATGCCCACCGTCTCGTTGAAGGTCTTGGCAACATTCACAGCGTCCTGACCTGCCATGGCATCCACCACCAGCAGCGTCTCGTCCACGGGGACAGCTTCCTTGATCTGCACGAGCTCCTGCATCAGGACCTCGTCGATCTGCAGACGGCCGGCGGTATCCAGGATCACAATGTCGTTGCCGTAATCCCTGGCGTGGGCCAGCGCCTTGCGGGCGATCTCCGGGGGCTTGGCACCCGGCAGCGTGAACACCGGCGCACCTGCCTGCCCGCCCACCACCTGCAGCTGATCAATGGCGGCGGGGCGGTAGATATCGCAGGCCACCAGCATGGGGCGGCGGCCCTGCTTGATGAAGTATTTGGCAAGCTTGGCTGCGTGGGTCGTTTTACCGTTGCCCTGCAGGCCGCAGAGCATGATGATGGTCTGACCCTTGTTCTTGACGATCAGGCGGGGGGCTTCCTCGCCGCCCATCAGGGCAACGAGCTCCTCGTTGACGATCTTGACCACCTGCTGGGCGGGGGTCAGGCTCTCCATGACCTCCTGACCCATGGCACGCTCCGAGACCTTGGCACAGAAATCCTTGGCAACCTTGTAGTTGACATCGGCTTCCAGCAGGGCCATCCGCACCTCGCGCATGGCGGCTTTGATATCGGCCTCGGTCAGCTTGCCGTGGCCGCGCAGCTTTTTGAACACACCGGCAAGGCGGTCGGTCAAAGATTCAAATGCCATGTTCGGTGCTCCTCTCAAAATAGTAATGGTGTCAGCTCTCGTTGACTTCGTCGATGGAGCGGATCAGCCCCAGCATCTTGTTCAGCGTTGCTGCATACTCAGTGGTGGTGAGCCTGGCATAAGGGCCGGTGCACTCGAACCGCGCGTCAATGACCAGCTGTTCCAGTTCCTCCAGCTTTTCCTGCACCCGGCGGTAGCGGCCTGCAAAGCCGACCTTGGCTTCCAGCTCTTTCAGGGTGGTCTCGCCATGTTTGATGGCATCCCGTGCGCCCTGACGGGTGATCCCGAAGTTTTCCCCGATCTCACTGAGGGAGAGGTCGTCGTTGTAATACTGGTTCAGCATCTCGCGCTGCTTGGGCGTGAGCACCTCGCCATAAAAATCGAGCAGATAGCCCATTTCAAAGTCTTTTGCCATGATGCGTTCTGCCCTGACCTCCGTTTGTTGTAAAGTTCATTTGCTTTACATACGGAGTATAGCAGACATTCTTTTCCTTGTCAAGGCTTTTTTCCATCACTCTGCTGATTTTTCAGCAGATTTTTCTCCATTTTGTCCAATTGCGGCTTGACGCTGGGCACAGGATGCGCTACCTTATAGGTATCAGACCTCTCAGTCAAAGCCTGATGGCTTTGCCAGCTCCTTCTAACAGGGGAGCCCTTGGCATGGCAGACAGTTCTGTGCTGACTGCTCAGGTTTGCGTAAGGGAGGAATTTCGTGGCAATCTATCCAAACATCTACCAGACCCTGGTCCCCTGTCCGATTGTGGAGCTGCGGGGCTATCTTGCCGCCTGCGGGCTCAAAGGGCGGCTGTATGCTTACCTTGATTATAATGGGCCCACCGGCACGTCCCGCGATTCGGTGGCCGAGGGGATGCTGGCCCTTGCGGCGGAAAAGCACAGGCTGCTCCCGGGCCAGCCCATCATCGAAGCGGCCTCCGGCTCCTTTGCCATGGCGCTGGCCCTTGCCGGGCGGACGGCGGGTCACCCCGTGGTGCTGACCATGCCGGAGGATGCCCCGGCCCTGCGGCAGGAATACCTGCTCCGGCTGGGGGCACAGATCCTGCATTCCCCCGCCCAGCGGGGCCTTGCGGGGGCCCGGGCGCTGGCAGAGACCACTGCTGCCGAAAAGGGCTGGTACTATATGAACTGGCTTGCCAACGACGATAACCCCGAATACCATCGCCGGGTGACCGGCCCCGCCATCGTGCAGGCCATCTCCCGGGAGGGCCGCAGTCTCGTGGACACCATCACCGTCGGCGTGGGCAGCGCGGGCACCATCACCGGCGTAGGCGAGACCATCAAGGCCTGGACCAACGATGTCCGCATCGTGGCCGTGGAGCCCTTTGAAAATCAGGCTCTGGGCGGCGGCTTCACCGGCGGGCACGGCATCCCGGATATCGGCTACGGCATCGTGCCGGGCAATTACAACGCCTATGTTGTGGATAATGTAGCCGCCGTTACCAGCACCGATGCCAACCGCGCTGCACAGCGGGTCCTTGCCACCGATGCCATTCCCGCCTCCCCTGCCGCCGGTGCAGCCCTCCACGCCGCTGCACAGCTGATCGCCACCGGCACCAGCCGCTCGGCGCTGGCCATCTTCAGCGGACGGCAGGTATTTAGTCTATAAAGAAAAGAGAGTTCCAAATGACCAAAGATATGACGACCGGCCCGATCACACCGCTGCTGGTCAATTTCACCATTCCCCTTGTGCTGGGCAACCTGTTCCAGCTGACCTATAACGCCGTGGACAGCATCATTGTCGGCAAATTCGTGGGCGAGGATGCCCTTGCCGCCGTGGGCACCTCCAACCCGCTGATGACGCTGGCGATTTTGTTCATCAACGGTGTCTGCCTGGGTGCAGGCATCCTTGTCAGCCTGGCGTTCGGGGCAGGCAATACCGAGCTGGTGGAGCGTCAGGTCTCCACCACCGCCATTGCAGGCTCCGTCTTTTCCCTGATGTTCTCGCTGACCTGTGTGATTTTGGCAAACCCGCTGCTCCGTTTGCTGCAGGTGCCAGAAGAGATCCTTCCCATCGCTGTGAACTACCTGCGCATCGTGTTCGGCGGGCTGCTGTTCACCTTCTTCTATAATTTCCTCGCCGCCACCATGCGCGCGCTGGGCGACAGCAAAAGCGCGCTGTACTTCCTGATGATCAGTTCGGTGCTGAACATCGGCGGCGACCTGTTCTTTGTTGAGGTGCTGGATTGGGGCTCCGAGGGCTGTGCCCTTTCCACCGTGCTGAGCGAAGCGCTCTGCTGCGTGTTCTGCCTGATCTATATCCGCTGGAAGGTCCCTGTGTTGCAGCTGGGCAGGCGCTGGTTCATTTTTGACTCCTCGCTGCTGAAAAAGACCATCAGCTACGGCTGGACCAGCGCCATGCAGCAGGCCACCGTTCAGCTGGGCAAGATCGCCATTCAGGCCATCGTGAACACCATGGGTGTCAACGCCATGGCAGCCTTTGCCGCCGCAGGCCGCATCGATGACTTTGCCTATGTGCCCCAGCAGAACATCGGCCATGCCACCACCACCCTGATGGCCCAGAACCGCGGTGCAAGCAAAAAAGAGCGTGTCCGCGCCAGCTTCTTCTGCGGCCTGAAGCTGGAGTTCCTCTACGCCATTTTTATCACCGCTGTCTGCTTCTTCTTTGCCGAGCCCATCATCCGGCTCTTCGTCACCGATGCCGCCGTGGTGCATTTGGGGGTGCGCTTTTTGAAGCTGGTCTCCCTGTTCTATCTGATGCCCTCGCTGACCAATGGCATCCAGGGCGGCTTCCGCGGCCTGGGCGACCTCAAGATCACCCTGAACAGCAGCACGCTCAACATGGCAGGCCGTGTGGCGGCCGCTGCCGTCTTTGTGCTGCTGATGAAGATGGATATTGAGGCCCTGCCGTACAGCTATGTTGTGGGCTGGATCCTTATGCTGGTCTATGAAGCCCCCATGATGGTGAAATATCTGCGGAAGGGCGAGCTGTAAGCCTGACACCGCCCCGGGCAGACCCGTGCTCTCACTCTGCCCGCTCGATCTCCCGGTACAGCCAGTCCAGTGCATCAGAGATGCCGCCCAGCTGGTCAATGAGCTTCTCCTTTACGGCCTTTTTGCCGTCCAGCATGGTGCCCACATCCATCACCAGCTCACCGGTGCGGAGCATCAGCTCCGAGTAGCGCGCTGCCGTAATGCCGCTGTGGCCCGCCACAAAGCCGGTGATGCGCTCCTGCATCTGCTCGAACCACCGCATGGTCTGGGGCACGCCCAAAATCATGCCGGAGTGGCGGACCGGGTGCACCGTCATGGTCGCCGTGGGCACGATAAAGCTGCGCCGGGCGCTGACTGCCAGCGGGATGCCGATGGAGTGGCCCCCGCCCAGCACGACCGTGGCACTGGGCTTTGAGATGCTGGCAATGAGTTCTGCCAGCGCCAGCCCGGCCTCCACGTCCCCGCCCACGGTATTGATGAGCACCAGCAGGCCCTCCACAGCGGGATCCTCCTGCACTGCCACCAGCTGCGGGATCACATGCTCATACTTGGTGGTCTTCTGGCCCTGCGGGGCCTCCACATGGCCCTCGATCTGGCCGATCACGGTCAGGCAGTGGATGGCATGGGGGCCGCGGGTGCGCCACACCGTGCCCAGATCTTCCAGCTGCTCTTTCTCCAGCCGCTGCTGTTCGGTGGTTTCCTTTTCATATTCCGACATGTTGGCTCCTCCTCAGGGTGTTTTTTTCAGTGTTCCCGGGGATCGAAGCAATATGCGGCGGCTAAGATTTCTTTACTTTGAAAAAAATTGGCCCAGAGGATTTGACATTCTGTCTTATTGCAGTATACTTTATAATAAGAATAAGATTGACAAGTATATATCATTATTGTTCAGAAACTGTCTTAACTGCCGGTGCACCTTGCAGGGCGCAAAGAGACCGGCATTCCCTTTGGATGAAAGGAGAACCATTTCCATGAACAATCCCGGCAAAGCTTCCCTTCCGGTGATCAAGCGCCTGCCCAAGTACTACCGCTACCTGCGGACGCTGAAGAACGACGGCATCACCAGCATCTCCTCCCGCGAGCTGGCCGCCCAGATGGGCACCACGGCCTCTCAGGTGCGGCAGGACTTCAACTGCATCGGCGACGTGAACGGCCGCCAGGGCATCGGCTACTCGGTGGAGAACCTGCTTTCCATCCTGGAGCATCTGCTGTTCGGCAACGGTGACCTGCTGCCCACCATCCTCATCGGCTGCGGCCGGTTGGGCAAGGCAGTCAGCCGCTTCATCACCACCGACACCAACGGCTACAAGCTGATCGCCGCCTTTGACAATTCCCCCAGCGAGGTGGGCAAAGAGATCAACGGCATCCAGATCTTACACGTTGACGAGCTGGAGGCCTTCTGCGCAGAGCATAAGCCTGAGGTGGCTGTGTTCTGTGTGCCCCGCAGCGGTGCGGAGGAGCTCAGCGGCCGGCTGGTCGAACTGGGCATCAAGGGCTTCTGGAACTTCTCCCACTACGACCTGTCGGTGCCCTACCCCGAAGTGGTGGTGGAGAATGTCCACCTGGGCGACAGCCTGATGAGCTTGGGTTACCGCCTGCGCAATCAGGACTGATCTAACATCTATTCATAACGTATCACAGAAAACAGGCAGCCCTCTCCCCCCGAACGAGCAGAGAGGGTTGCCTTTTTATGAGGAGATCAACTATGGCGAAGCTATACTTCCGATACGGTGCCATGAACAGCGGCAAAAGCACCGCGCTGATGCAGGTGGCCCACAACTATGAAGAGCAGGGGATGCGGGTGCTGATCCTGAAGCCCCAGGTGGATACCAAGGGCGGCGGCGAGCTGGTCAGCCGCCTGGGCGTGCGCCGCAGGGCCGACCTGCTCATCCCGCCCGAGGTGGATGTGTTCGAGGCCGTGCGCGCCGCTTCTGCCGGGGAGCAGCCGCTGGCCTGCGTTCTCTGCGACGAGAGCCAGTTCTTTACCCCGGCACAGGCCGAGCAGCTGTTCATGGTCACGGTAGACCTGAACATCCCGGTCATCTGCTACGGCCTGCGGTCAGACTTCTCCCTCAAGGGCTTCCCCGGCTCCACCCGTCTGCTGGAGCTGGCCCACACCATTGAGGAGATGAAGACCATCTGCACCTGCGGGCGCAAGGCCACCTGCAACTGCCGCAAGGTCAATGGGGAGTTCGTCTTTGAGGGCGAGCAGGTCGCCATCGATCTGGAAAACGATGTGCAGTATGTCAGCATGTGCCCCCAGTGCTATTTCAAGGCACGGCGGGCGTTTTACGCCAAACGGAACGCACAGTAAGTGTCGATCTCCGGCAGGCACAGGAGCCCTCTCCTGCGTGAGATCCCAGATCTCCCAAAAGATTTTTACAGTTTTCAGAGCGCTGCCCAGCCGGGCGGCGCTCTTTTTTGCTCGCCCTCTTTTGAAGTGATATATCAGTTGTATCCCACTGCGAACGTTTTTTGCGCAATTGATATATCAGTTTATAAAACAGCGATATCGTCACTTTTTTCACACGTTGTATACAACATTATACCGTCAATTTCGCAACAAGTTACAATACTATTGCAATTTTAGAGGTTCTGCTACACTCTCTCGGTCCGTTTCTATGCAATCTATCCAATTATGCAGATTGCATATTTTTTCGCTCCAAGTTTATTCATTTCGGCAATGCCGTCAAATCGCTGCAAATCACGAGAGCAATATTTGTTCGTTTTTTGTCCGTATCACTTCAATTTACATCTTTCTTTTTCCCATCCCTTTTGTTATCATATTTGTATACAACGAGCCTTGTGCAGAAAGGCCCGCTCGATGTTTTTTGATTTATTAGGAGGAGAACAACAATGAGCAAGGCAATTTCCCGTCGTGATTTCCTGAAGGTCACCGGTGCTGTTGGTGCAGCTGGTCTGCTGGCTGCCTGCGGCGGCAATGGCGGCGCTGCTTCCAGCACCGCTTCTTCCGCAGCCGAGGCTGCTTCCGTGGCTGGCCTGAGCAGCGATCCCGTTACCCTGACCATGAGCTGGTGGGGCGGCGAGTCCCGCCACAACGCTTACCAGGAGGCCCTGAAGGCTTTCTCTGCTGAGCACACCACCATCACCGTCAACCCCACCTTCGCTGCATGGTCCGGCTGGGAGGACACCATGTCCACCAAGTTTGCAGGCGGCGTGGCTGAGGATGTCTGCCAGATCAACTGGAACTGGCTGTACAACTACTCCGGCAACGGTCAGACCTTCCTGGATCTGAACAGCGTCACCGATTACCTGGATATGTCCCAGTGGGACGACGCAAAGCTGGGTGCCTGCAACGTTGCAAATGCACAGCAGTGCGTGCCCATCTCCATGACCGGCCGTATCTTCTACTGGAACATGACCACCTTTAACAAGGCTGGCATCACCGAAGTTCCCGCCACTGAGGATGACCTGTTTGCAGCAGGCAAGGCTTTCCAGGAGAAGCTGGGCGATGATTACTATCCCCTGCACCTGGGCGCATACGACCGTATGATCCTGATGGTGTTCTACCTCGAGTCCAAGTACGGCAAGGACTGGGCAGATCCCACCACCTCTACCCTGAACTACACCGCTGACGAGATCGCCGAGGGCATCGACTTCATCAAGAGCCTGGTCGACGGCCACGTCATCATGCCGCTGCCCACCTACTACGGTGCAAACGGCGATGGTGCTACCCACCAGTCCAACGAGTGGATCACCGGCAAGATCGCTGGCATCTTCGAGTGGGATTCCGCTGCTTCCAAGTACCAGGACGCTCTGGACGAGGAGAACAAGCCCGGCTTCACCGTTGGTGAGGAGATCAAGTTCGGCGATTACAACGGCGGCTTCTCCAAGGTCTCCATGGGCATGGCCATCACCAAGACCTGCAAGAACCCCGCTGAGGCTGCTACCCTGATCGAGTACCTGTGGAACGGCGACGGCGCTGCCATCATGGGCTCCGAGTGCGGCGTCCCCGCTTCCAAGGCTGGTCTGGCTACCGCTCAGGCTGCCGGTAAGATCAACGAGCTGGTCGCCGAGGCAAACGGCAAGGTCATGAGCTTCGTTTCCTGCCAGCTGGATCCCCTGTTCGAGTCTTCCGATCTGAAGGCTCCCGGCACCGGCACCTATCAGGAAGTGTTCGATACCGTCGACTACGACAACAAGAGCGGCGCAGATGTCGTTGACGTTCTGCTGGACGGCATGTCTGCTGTTGGCTACACTGTCTGATCTTCTTTGCTGACCTGAGTTAAATTACATATCAGGGGCATCGTCCACCCGTAGGCCCGATGCCCCTTTTTTCTCAGGCACAGGTTACAATTTTCTGACAAATCTGTTGCCAAAGTGTGACATAAGGTTTGTTGCACTGATTTTCACCAAAGGAGGATCCCCGGATGAAAGAAAGCAAAGCGCCCTCTCTCGGGCGTACCCCCGCACAGAAGTTCCTGGATAAGTGGCAGGGTCTGATTTACCTGATCCCCTGGATCATCGGCTTTGTCGTGTTCAAGGCCATCCCCTTCGGTCAGTCGCTGTATTACAGCTTCACCGACATGAACTTCTTCAACGGCATCCACCAGTACGGCGTGATGAACTACGTCACCGCCTTCTCTGATGCCAAGGTCACCAAGGCTCTGGTCACCACCTTCAAGTACGCGTTCATCACCGTGCCCCTGAAGCTGATCTTTGCTCTGTTCATCGCATACATCCTGAACTTCAAGATCGCCTGCGTGAACCTGTTCCGTACCGTTTACTACATCCCGTCCATTCTGGGCGGTTCCGTTGCCATCGCCGTGCTGTGGAAGGCTGTTTTCCGTGATGATGGTCTGGTCAACACCATCATCCGCGCTATCACCTTCGGCCACGCACAGGGCCCCTCCTGGCTGAGCGACCCCAACTATGCGCTGTGGATCATCTGCTTCCTGCGCATCTGGCAGTTCGGCTCCGCCATGGTGCTGTTCCTGGCCGCCCTGAAGGGCGTGCCTGCAGACCTGTACGAGGCTGCCACCATCGATGGTGCCGGTAAGTGGAAGCAGTTCTTCTCCATCACTGTTCCCATGATCACCCCCATCATCTTCTACAACCTGGTCACTCAGATCTGCCAGGCTTTCCAGGAGTTCAACGGCCCCTTCATCATCACCAATGGCGGCCCGCGCAACTCCACCACCCTGATCTCCATTCTGGTTTACAACTACGCCTTCAAGTCCAACCAGATGGGCATGGCTTCCGCTCTGGCCTGGATCATGTTCGTGATCGTCTGCATCCTCACGATCATCGCCTTCACCAGCCAGAAGAAGTGGGTCTACTACTCGGATGAAAGGTAAGGTGTGACAGTATGGGAATGAAAGCATCCAACGCCATTGCGACGTTTTTTAAGTATCTTGTCCTGATCCTGGTGGGCCTGATCATGATCTATCCCCTGCTGTGGATGGTCAGCGCTACCTTTAAGGACAACAGCGAGATCTTTGCAGGCATCGGCCTGTGGATCAAGAACCCCACCCTGGAGGGCTACAAGAACGCGCTGAACAACTTCGGCGGTTCCATCAACATCCTGCAGGCCATGCTGAACACTTATTCTTATGTTCTGCCCAAGGTCATCTGCACGGTAGTCTCCTCCTGCATTGCAGCCTACGGCTTTGGCCGTTTCGACTTCCCGGGCCGGAAGATCCTGTTCAGCATCATGCTGGCCACCCTGTTCCTGCCTCAGGTCGTTCTGAACGTTCCTCAGTTCCTGCTGTACACCAAGTTCGGCTGGGTCAACAGCCCGTTCTATCTGGCCATCTGGGTCCACACTGCATTTGCAACTGAGACCTACTTTGTTTACCAGCTGGTGCAGTTCATGCGCAATGTCCCCCGCGATCTGGACGAGGCTGCCGCCATTGATGGCTGCAACTCCTTCCAGACCCTGTACAAGGTCATTGTCCCCATGCTGATGCCTGCTCTGGTGTCCTGCGCACTGTTCCAGTTCATGTGGAGCTGCAACGACTTCATGGGCCCCCTGCTTTACGTGCAGACCCCTGCAAAGTACCCCATGTCTCTGTTCGTCAAGCTGTCCATGGACGGTGATACCGGCTTTGCCTGGAACCGTATCCTGGCCCTGTCCCTGATCTCCATCCTGCCGCAGCTGATCGTTTTCTTCTGTGCACAGGATCAGTTCGTCGAAGGTATCTCCGCCGGTGCTGTCAAGGGCTAAGCACCCCCTCTGCGGACAGAACCATTGACTTTCGATGAATAAGCAACGCCCCCTGTGCACAGCACAGGGGGCGTTGTTCTTATCCACGGTGGCTCTTGCGGTATTGCAGCGGCCCTGTTCCCATCGTCTCGCGGAACACGCGGCGGAAATGGGCGGCGGAGGCAAAGCCGGTCTGCTCGGCCACCGCGCTGATGTTCAGGTCGGTGCTCTCCAGCAGACGCTGGGCAGCCTCGATGCGGCGGCCATTGATGTAATCCACAATGGACTGGCCCGTGACCCGCCGGAACAGCCGGCTCAGATAATAGGGTGACAGGTAGAACCGCGCAGCCACATCTGTCAGGGAAAATTTCTGCTGGTAGTTGGCTGCAAGGTAAGCGCAGATCTGCTCCACCGTCTCATTGCGGGGGCGGATGTCCTGCTTTTCACTGCGGCACTCCTGCTCCACATAGTGCAGGATGAGGGTAAGATAGATCATGCCGGGGCTTTCCGGCTCGCTCTCGGCGCTCTGCATCATGCCCAGCAGGGTGCGCAGGCGGCCTGACCACTGCACCGGGCCGTACAGGGCCGTTTGTGCTCCCGGCTCGAACAGCGGCATGAAATCCCGCTGCATCAGGTTCTTGAGCACCGGGAGAACGCCCGCCGGGAACCGGCAGCCGAGGAGCTCGGGGGCAATGTGGCCCGCCTGCTGCAGCAAGCCCCCGCCGGGGCCCAGCAGCAGCACGCAGCCCGGGTTCACCAGCAGGCTCTCGCCGCCCCGCACCAGCGTAAAGCTGCCGCCGGACACCAGAATGATCCGGCAGATCTCCTCCTCCTCGGCCAACTCATACTGGCCGGTCTGGAACCGCAGCGCCTTTGCCGTTACCCGGCCGCTCCATTTTTCCCGTTCCGCTTTCATCCGCACACCCCATTCAACAGTTTCTTTTTCTCAGTGTACCATGCCCGCCACCTGCGGGCAACCCCCTACTCAAACACACTTTACATGGTCAAGTGTAAAACATGCCCGCCGCCTGCGGGCAACCCATAAATCTTTCAACATCCAAGGAGGCATCCTGTTTATGAAGCTTTCCCTGATCCGTTCCATGACCCGCAGTGCCGTGTTCGAGCTGGAAAACGGTCTGTGCTATCGTCCGGCGCATCCCTTCACCGTTCAGCTGAACGGCGAGACCGTTTACACTGCCTGCGAGACCAATGTGTTCTCCCTGTTCAGCCTGCTGCCCGGCACCCCCTACACGGTTGCCGTGCAGGCTGAGGGCGAGACCCTGACCCTCGATTTCACCACTGAGGCTGAGACCTTCTTTGTGGACGCATCCCGCTACGGCCTGGTGGCTGATGGCACTACCGACAACACCGGCAAGCTGCAGGCCGCCCTTTCCACCTGCCCCAAGGGCGGCACGGTGTATGTGCCTGCCGGGCACTACCGCACCTCCAGCCTGTTTATGAAGAGCTGCACCACCCTCTACCTGGAAAAGGGCGCTGTGCTGCTGGGCGACAATGACCGCACCCACTACCCCATCCTGCCCGGTGTCATCCCCAGTGAGAACGAGGTGGATGAATATTACCTGACCGGCTGGGAGGGCAACCCGCTGGACAGCTTTGCCGGCCTGCTGAACATCACTCAGGTGCACGACGTGGTGGTGACCGGCGAGGGCACACTGGACTGCGATGCCCAGAACGGCGACTGGTGGATCAACCAGAAGGTCAAACGGATCGCATGGCGGCCCCGCGCGGTGGCCGCGGTGGACAGTGAGAACGTCTGCCTGCACGGCATCACGGTGCAGAACAGCTACTCCTGGA
>UMHS01045622.1_pt1 | contig 12157 bp, 11 predicted proteins | sample 1965611 | NCBI WGS metagenome assembly UMHS01 (sample SAMEA4836106, study PRJEB28245) | human gut metagenome | biome: gut microbiome; material: fecal sample | place: Denmark | collected 2008
GCAAGGGGGAAGGCGATACGAGAATACCCTATATTCTAAAAACTCCGCGGCGCTTCCCTATTTTTATGCGCCGCACCACCCCCGTCGAACCTCTTGAACCTATTGAACCTATAGAACCTGCTCCCCCTCTTTCGCAAACAATCAAAGGGCAACACGCACCCGAACCCCGAACCCCTCATCTATGCTACAATAGAGAAAACCATTCATTGCTCGAAAGGAACCCCCTATGAAACGCAGCGAACCCACATTAGACGACCAGATCCGAAGCATCCACTACAAGTACGAAATCCCCCAAGACAAAGCAGAAGCCCTTCTCTCAAGCGGCCTCCGTTTCCTTGAAATCGACAAAGCCGCCCTTCTCTCCATCCTCGCCGAAGTCCCCATCGATACCATTCTCGACATGCGGAAAGATGACCCATGGGGATGCATCCAGAAAAAGCTAGGTCTCACCGCTGCGCTCTACGAAGAACGCCTCCTGCGCCATCGCGCCCGCCGCCTTCACCGCTTCTACGGCATCCCCGAAGGCCGCGCCATCCCCCTGCTGCAAGACGGCTACCCGAACCACTGGCTCCGCCTCGCCTACCTCTTAGAACAGCACACAGGCGCCTCCATGGAAGACATCCTTGCCGCACGTAAAAAATCCGAAAAATGGAAACCCTGGGCAGAAGCACGCCTCGGCATCTCCCCCGAAGATTTCACAAAATGGATCGCCGAGACAAGGAATCCAAGTCTGCCGAAAAAGTGAAAGGAACACCTGCCCCTTTGAACCCTATGAATCCATAGAACCCACCAAACCCGTTTAAGGAAAAATGATTCAATCAGCATTTCCCTAGTCCCCAGTCACCCATGACAAGAAAGGCATCCCCATGACCCACGATTTCATCTACCATAACCCCACCAAAGTCTACTTCGGAAACGGCATGCTCACCCACCTTCCCGAAGAAATCAGCCGCCTCGGCAGCCGCGTCCTCCTCATCACCGGCGGCAGCTCCGCCAAAAAGAGCGGCCTCTTTGACAAAGTCCTCGCAGAAATCAGCAAAGCCAATGTCGACTGCTACGGCCTCTCCGGCGTCAAGCCAAATCCCGAGATCGGCCTCGTACGCGAAGGCATCCGCCTCGTACGCGAAAAACGCCTGGACCTCATCCTCGCCCTCGGCGGAGGCTCCGTCCTCGACACCGCCAAAGTCATCGCAGGCAGCGCCCCCTACGACGCCGACCCCTGGGACCTCATCCGAAACCGCGCCGCCATCGATACCGCCCTCCCCCTCATCACCATCCCCACCATCGCCGCGACCGGCTCCGAAATGAATGCCAGCGCCGTCATCACCAACCCCGAGACCGAAGAAAAATACGGCTGGACCGCCCAGGCCTTCCGCCCCTCCGTCTCCTTCCTCTGCCCCGAAAACACCTACACCGTCCCCGCCTATCAGACCGCCTGCGGCTCCGCCGACATCCTCTCCCACATCATGGAAGTCTACTTCCAGAAAGAAGAGACCTTCCCCGCCACCGAAGCCTACATGGAAGCCATGATGCGCTCCGTCATGAAAGACGCCCCCATCGCCATGGCCGACCCCGCCAATGAAGACGCCCGCGCAAACCTCCTCTGGACCGCCTCCTGGGCCATCAACGACTTCATCGACAGCGGCCATTCCGTCTCCTGGACCTGCCACGGCATCGAGCACGAACTCTCCGCCCACTACGACATCACCCACGGCCTCGGCCTCGCCATCCTCACCCCCGCCTTTCTCACCTACGTCCTGGACGAAACCACCGCCCCCCGCATCGCCCGCTTCGCCGTAGGCGTCATGGGCGTCTCCCCCAAAGGCAAGGACACCATCAAGATCGCACAGAAAGGCATCAAACGCCTGCGGAAATACTTCAAAAAACAGCTCCGCCTCCCAACCACCCTCACAGAGATCGGCATCGACGACACCCGCTTTGCCGAAATGGCAGAAAAGACCATCGCATGGAAGGGCGCCAAAGACGGCCTCCTCCACGGCTTCGTCAGCCTCTCCGCCAAAGACCTCGAAGAGATCTACCGCCTCGCCCTGTGAGACAATAAGAGCATTGACGGAAAATCAAAAAACTATAGATAAAAAATAAAAAAGCCCCCTTCAGGGCTTTTTTATTGCCAATTCCAGGCTACCTATGCGGCAGTATTTCAATCCACGCTCCTCGCATGGGGAGCGACACCTAACAACATTCCTATCGGCGAATGGATATTATTTCAATCCACGCTCCCCGCATGGGGAGCGACCTAACTCCTGCATGTTTATCATCTCCAATCACTATTTCAATCCACGCTCCCCGCATGGGGAGCGACATCGGTCTGTCCGATTTCTTCAAGCACGGCTTTATTTCAATCCACGCCCCCCGCATGGGGAGCGACGAAACGAGAAAGGGAATGGTGTCACAAAAGCCCTATTTCAATCCACGCTCCCCGCATGGGGAGCGACATTTTATGGCGGCGGCAGTTTTGGCTATTACATTATTTCAATCCACGCTCCCGCATGGGGAGCAACCTATCGTCTTAATCAATGGAGATGAAGCTACCGTATTTCAATCCACGCTCCCGCATGGGGAGCGACGAACGTGTCTTTTGAAGATGGGAAAGTCACGGCAATTTCAATCCACGCTCCCGCATGGGGAGCGACGAAGACAAATGCCCCTCTATCGCCAAAATCAGAGGAAATTTCAATCCACGCTCCCGCATGGGGAGCGACTGCCGTGACCTTTCTTTCCGTATTTAATGTCGATATTTCAATCCACGCTCCCGCATGGGGAGCGACGTGTCGATGTATGGATCATTCACCGCGATGGTACTATTTCAATCCACGCTCCCGCATGGGGAGCGACAACAAAAACATGAGATTTCTTCTCTGTTTTTGTAATTTCCATTAGGAAAAACACATGGAAAAACGCATAATATCTTTTCATGAGATAATTTCGATAAGATTTGTATAGTTCTTGAGGAAATTTATCGATTCCCAATGGTGCGATACTTCCACAAAAACTATGAGCACTATGACTTCGCACCAGCTGCTATAGAAGCAAAATATCATCCTGTGAAAACTGAGGATGGACGCCCCGGTGTTTTACTTTGTTCTTATAGGAATTTCCCAACTGATAAAACCGCAAACTGTCCTTTTCTTCATCAATTAATTCTGTCAGATTGGATTTGAATACTGCGTATTGCGCCGCATCCAATATACATTCAAATACAGAATTCTGCACGCGCTGCCCAAAGTTCACACACATTTTAGCGACTTTTCTCAGTCTCCGCCGTCCTTCTTTGGTCTCAGTATTTACATCATAAGTAACCAATACCAGCATTATCGGTCTCCTTCATTTCCAGAAAAACGGAGGATATTCCTCAATATCACCTCGGATAGTACGAGCCAATAAGAGAGCTTGCACAAAAGGAACCAGCCCCCACATCATTTTTTCTTTTAGGAAAGGATGTGTGATCGTCTCTTGTTTCTTTGTCTGCCATGCTTTAAGAAACGCCTGTCGTCCGTCCTCGGTCATTAGCACCGCCCCACTTTCCTGATGAAAGAAATGCTTTAATGAAATGATCTGACGATTGATGCAAGACAGTACAAAACTGTCTGCATAAACGGCCCGAAGCTCTTCCATCAGATCCAGCGCCAGACCCCTCCTCCCCGGCCTTGGTCGATGAAGGAAGCCTACATAGGGATCAAGCCCAACGCTCTGCAAAGCAGCTGCGCAATCCAAAGATAAAAGGACATAAGCAAAGGACAGAAGCGCATTGACCGGATCTCTTGGCGGGCGACGATTTCTTCCGTAGAAGATGAAATCCTCTTTTTGCCTTAGAATCATATGATTCCACACGCTGAAATATTGCTGTGCTGCTTCTCCTTCCAGTCCCCGCAATCGTTCCATATTGTCACAATTCCTGATATAGGGAAGCTGGCTGGCCATTTGACCAGAACATAGCTTGACCTTTTCCACGGGAATTCGCTGGGGATGGTCCCTAGTTGCCCTTTCCAATACCCATCGCGCATTATAGACTTTTCCCAAGATGAAATTTCTTGCATAGCAGCAGCTTACATTCTGATCATCGGCAATACGGTATTGCTGCTGGCGCAGCAGTACATTTCCCCGTTCTTCTCCCACGACTCGTGCCAGGAAACGGCCCCGGGGAGAAAAGAAACATACATCAATCCCCCTCGTCGCACAGGCTCCCATCAGGGCGGGACTGGCTCCGGCATAACTGAAAGAGCGGATACTCTCTATCGTATGCATGGGGATTCGCCCAATTTCCTGCTTTCCCCGGCTAACGACTACATTTTCCCCATCTACCGTCAAGTATCCATTTTCAGAGAGTACAAACAGTGTATTCAGTAAACGTCTCATGGCTCCTCCATGTGCTGCCGGATATACTTAACTGGATCTGCCCTAGAGCAAAGCTTAGGCACACAAAGTTCTTTCAAAGAGCAGGCATTGCAAAAGGTTCCCACTTTCACTTTTGGCGTGTATCCCCGTCGAAAATAGTCATGCATTTCTTCTGCCATTTTCACGGCATGATGACGCAATTCGTCTGTAAATATGATGCGTTCTCTGCGCTTTGTTTCGATGTAAAAAATACTGCCTTGAGGGATATCGCAGACCAGCATTTCTTCCAAAGCCATTGCCTGAGCACAGAGCTGCAGCCGATCCGCATCGTTCTCTTTCTCATGTCCATGTTTATATTCCACAGGAAAGGGAATCCAAGTCCCTTCATATCCCTGTAAATCCACCCCATCCGAAGATTGCTTGAATTCCACGACATCACAAGCTCCGGAAAGACCCAGCCGCTTCGACTGCACCCGCATGCCCCTGACAATGAGAAGATCTCCTCTTTTTTCTACTGACTCTTCATCATGGCACCGCTGATGTGCCAGACGTCCTTCTGCGGTACGCAGATTTTCACTCCATTGCATTTCCATATAGGCCAGCGCCCATTGTCTGCGACAGAAACAAAAATGTTGGATGCCTGACATTTGCAGGTAATCGTCAGATTTCATCATATACTTCCACATCCAAATTAGGCAGCTTATCACAAGTGATCTGATAATCTTCTGCAGACCGGGCGCTTTCTACTCCATCTTTTTTGACAATATGCAGCAGACGATGCACCTTAGCCGAAGAATATTGTCCATCTTTACAGTTATGTGTCCACCAATACAGTTTTACGACTTCCATACTGCCATCTGGTCGCGCAGAGGAGACATCATTTTCAAAGAGTGTATGTAATGCTTTTTTGATCAGTTCTGCATCGTCTGAGGTAAATCCTGTCTTTTCTGCCAGTTGGCAGTTGATGCTACCGTAGGTCACATAAAGCCCAAAATCTACACGGTGCTTCATTCCCATCGTATCACTGGCCTTTTTTTCGCCTGGCTCACCATTCACGCTTTTAGTGATTTGCAGGCTGCTGCTAATGATGGGATCTACACTAAAGGCAGAATGAATGGATACAGGCCCTCGTACGCCTACAGAAACGCCATCCCCGCTTTTCCCTTTCCCTTTAAAAGCAAATACCTGACCAAAGCTGCGTACATCGATCCAGCTCTGGCAAGCGGCTTTCGCAAAAGAATCCTTATCCTTTCCAGCCTTTTTCAGCTCGGGATTGGCATCCGCTCTTTCCTTCAAGCTTTTATACCCATCATTGCTGCGGTCATCAGACTGAACGAATACCCGCTGACCAAAATCCATCAAGCGGTTACGAATTTTCCGCTTCAAACAGACATCGGAAATTTCTCCATATCCGTCATAGGTTTCACGGGGGCGGTTCCCTGTGAGCGGATCTCCATTGGGATTCGCATGTGATACAGCAAATACCACGGCAAAATCAATTTTTTTCTGTAAAGTTTCCATGATGGTATCCTCCTGTCAACAATCAATGATTATCCTGCTGTTCTTTATACTCTTTATTTTTTTCCATGCCATGAAAGCCAGCTTTTGGCTTGCATAGCCGAGCAAATATTTTTCACTGAGCGGTTCATCTGTAAATGCTTCTGGTCCTAAACGGTCTAATAAAGACAGCATCGTAAGATACGCGCTGGAGTCATAATTGGATTTAGTACGGATGCGATCCAGATAAGGTCTCAGTTTGGTATGCAGCAAATCTGTTGTATGTTTGGGCCGTTTTGTAAAGGCCACCATAAGACGTTCTGCATTGGTCACTCTCGTGCCCGTATCTGCACCAGAAAGACGCTGTCCATGTCTTTCCACCTGTTCCGCACAAGCCAGTATCCTGCCAAATACATAACTTCTATCGCTGCAATTTTTATCCAATCCCATAGTGATACTTTCTCCTTTCCGGGCATAATACCCGCAAACCAAAGCGCACGCAATACTTCTTACCTTATTGGCTTCCCAAAATTCCAACGATACACTTGCAGTTGCCCGGTATACAGCGCTTTTCATGATATCCACTGGGATGTTTTTTCCATCGATGATACATGGCAGTATCCTCTCGATAGCCTGCTTTTTCAATTTGTCATCCGCTTTCTCTCCATAGGCCGCTTCTATGATTGCGAGCGGCGCAGGCGCTCCAATAAAGGACACCTGCTCAGGCTTCTCCCCCGGCTTCAATTCTGCTTTCCTGTATTCCAATTTCCACCGAAATTTTCGATGCCAATCTTCAATGCGCTCAAGGAATCGGGATCCCTGCAGCTCACGATAATACCGGATAGCCAGCCGTCCTGGTACCGCCGCATCTAAGGCAATCACGGAAATGGACGCATTCGCCGGAATCCTCTCTTTATATCCCTGGATAACTTTATTAAAGGCTTTGGCAAAGCTTTCTTCCGTTTTAGTCACAGCCGCAGCATCATTACGGTCAAATCCAAATTCATCCCACCCTTGCTTTACCATATCCAATGTATCCGACTGAGATGATGGCAGTGGTTCATTTCCCATACCCCAAGTAAGAATGATCTCTTCCCCATACGGCGTACCCTGTCTGGAAATCAGCCACCGCAGCGCGCTGTGTGCTTTTTGCGTTGCTTCGTAACCAATAGCCATGGCCTCCCCAGCGGTGAGAAAACGGCCGCGAAATGTAAAATTTGTCGTATCATTGCTGGAGATGAGCTTAGCCCGATCCCCTGCATTGCGAACCTTATAGGGACTCAGTTCAGAAATTTTAGTCTTTTTCCCTTCTGCATAACAATAATCCTCCTTTTGCAATTCCTCTTCCATGTAGTCCTGAAAGCTTTTCCACACATCTGGATCATCGCAAAGGCGTACTTCGTTGACGGAAAAACGCACAAAGGAATCAAAGGCTGTTTTGTCTTTATCCATATTCTGAAAAATGGCAGGAGCGTTTTCTTTCCCTCCCTTCCAGTTCTTCATCAAGCTTCCATCTTGATTCAACGGAAGGATCTTATATTCTGACAAATCATGGATCAAGCATTTCTTCTGCAGGTATGTGTATACAGCCTGTACATAAGGATGGGCATAAGGGGAACTACACCAATCCTGCAGACGCTTCATGTATTCTTCGTAGCCAAATTTCTTTTTTCCCCCACCATACTGCACATAGTCACCTGCTATATACTGCAGCTTATCAAATAACGGATGGGGTGCCAATCCAGAGGTCCTCGCAGAAGATTTCTCTGTACAGGGAATGATCGTATTCATTTCATCCGGCCGGAGCACCCTTGCCCGGACGAAATCCCCCCGCCCTGTCAGAGCCACTTCAATATTGACCTTTTGCGTTGTGTGGCTGATTGGGACGAGCGGCACTAACCCAGGTTCCATTTTCCCAACAAAAGCAGGATTCCCATCAAATACGGAAATGCAATGATCCAGCCATCCCATCGCTATTCATCTCCTTCTCCAAGTCATCACAGCTTTGCATTGTATTTCCAATGACAAAGGATTTAACCGTTCCCTTTCTAATAGGCCGGATCATGGGACATTCTTCCGGGCGGCAAAAGTGAATGATTCCTCTCTCTTCCATCACAGGGTGCCACAGACGAACCTGCATCATTTGATTGGAGCTTTCATCAGGATAAGTAATCCCATGTACCATCACGCCAAGGGGCATTGACGGCGAGTGGTCGTAGGCACCTTCTCCTTCACCAAAGACACAGGGTTCAATATATCCCTGACACTCCCTCGTCCCGAGAAAAATATCCCGTCGGCCGCCCCGTTCCAGCATCCGCCTGGCAATCCAGTAATGCTTATTTTCATTTCTGTCTTTTGCTAAATCTTTCCGGTAAAGATTCCATTCGAAATGAGCCTGTACCTGATATTCAACATTTGTCAAATATGTATAAATGGACAAATCATTAGTCCCATCATTGTATCGAATGGGACGAATTCCTTTGGATTCTGTTTCAACCACATGCATAATACGTACAGCATCGATCACCCAGGTAAACGTGGGCTTCCAATAGCAGCTTTCCATGATGCCTTTCAATGCCTGATATGTCGGCACTGGATAGGTATATTTTTCCCCGCCCACCCGCGTGATGGGATCGCTGAAAAGCGCATACCTTCCCCACACACGGGCTTCAATCGTATTGGGATATTTCACAATACTCCCTTCTTTCTGCAGTAAACTACATAAACATCAATAAAAACAAAAATCCATTTCCCCTTTTTTCATTCTGATTCCCTTATCCGGATCATAATATCCCTCCTGCAGAATAAGCACTTCTCCATCACAGGCACGTATGATGCCATGCTGTTTTTCCAGACACTTGCATGCTCCTTGGCTAATGCTCACGGTGTAGGGATGGAGCTTGGACAGGATGGAACGAATAGCTTTTGGTTTAGCCGACAATAAATCAGCAATCCTCATTTTCCCTTCCTCATATGGTACAATCACCGATACATTTTCATCTGGGATAGCTTTAAAATGGCTTTCTGCCAAGGAAAACGCCTGTGTCATCGTGCAGGCTCCTCTCCAATTGTAATCCTCCTTTTTCCATCTCTTTTGCAGCGGGATCCTGCCTTCTTGGTAAGTACTCAGCAAATCCAAAAGACTAATTCTTTTGTGCCGGTCTTCCGGCAAGGAAATAGTATACTTCATCTTATCTGCCTGATTCTTCGTATGATCCTTTGAATCGTTATTAAAATAAATATGATAATACTCTTGTATCATATCTGGTGATAGTAAATCTTCCTGGGGATGTTCCTTTATAATACGCTCTGTTACCTGCCTTGCATCATCAATATCAGGCAAGCGCCGGAGATCCTCTAAGGTATCATTGCAATTGATGAGATATACATTCCGGCATGTCGACTCTCCATTGCGGTTGCATCGTCCGGCGGCCTGTGCCACACTGGGGAGCCCTGCCATGCTCCGGATCACGCAGGAGAAGCTCAAATCCACCCCCGCTTCAATGAGCTGGGTACTTACACAGACCAGTCGATCTTCCTGCTTCTTATCTGTCTTTGCCTGCCACTTTTTAATATCTTTGATTACTTGCTGCCGATGTGCTGTACATAAATTAGTAGACAAACAATACAGCTCCATATTCGGCAGCTCGATCCTTTTGATTTCCTCATACACCGCTTCCGCCGCTTTTTTCGTATTTACGATAATCAGCAGACTGCGGTTTTCATTTAGAAGCAATTGGGCAAAATCGCCAATCCCTTCTGCGGTATACCCGCCGGGAACAGTCTGAACAACCACATGAGTCCGCTTGAAATCTTTAAAATCCTGTTCATATCCCTCTGCCAAATCCATGGACTTGGCATACAGCACTGGCTGTTCCACATGCCTCAGATCCGGCTGCGTCGCCGTACACAAAATAATTGTGCATCCCAATATTTTATGGAGAAAATCAATGGCCAGATTAAACATAAAGACCATTTCTCTCGGGACCGTCTGTACTTCATCAAACAGAAGTATGGAATGCACCATCCCAGCCATTCTTCGTACATTGCTCCTTGGCCCGGCGAAAAGCGTATTGAGCCACTGTACCATCGTGCTGACAATGCAGGGAGTTTCCTGCCACCGGGCCATTTGCATGAGAAGCTTTTTATTTTCCTCCATAGCGGCAGGATCTTCACTATCAAGCACAACATCGGAATGATGTTCCAACACATTTTGAGATCCTAAAACTTTGCGAAAGACTTCCGCATTTTGTTCAATAATACTTTTGTAGGGAATAAAGAAAAAGATGTGCTTTGCATTTTGTCTTTTCGCCGCATGGATCATGTAGCGAAGCCCGGTCAATGTTTTCCCACCGCCGGTAGGTACATACAGCCGATAAATCCCCGGTCCGTCAGCAACATGGTGAAGACATCCCTCGGAAATCTTCTGCCTCATTTTGTCAATCGTATAATTTACGGGTAAACGGCACATGTAATCTTCGGTACAAAACTGCAGCTTTTCCCATTCTTTCTTCCGCTGCATTGCTCTTTCTTTCTCGCGCATCTGTAATTCATCCCATTCCTCCTGCCACGAGACCTCCTTCTTTTCCTTTGGATGAATTTCTACATTCATAAATGCCGACGTATCCGTCCAGTCTGCATCCACCAAAACGCTGAATAAAAACCGCTGAAGCATCCCGATGAAAAAGTGACGACGCACAGGAGTTCTTCCTTTCGGACCAAAAGCTTCATTGATCTTCTTAAACACACCCTTAATGTCTTTAACTGCAAATACGATATGCTCCTGTAACTCCTCCTCCGTACAGCAATCCTCAAAAAAAGAGTGCAGCCCCTGCTCATAGACAGCATCAGCCTGTCCCCTCCGCAGCCCATTTTGCCAGATTTCCTTTCCAAAAGGATCCACCATGTCCTTTCTACCGGAATGGTGCCAAAGGATGGCCGTTGCCGCCAACTCCACCAACAAGTACATATAAGGATTTATCGGACCTGCCTTTTCCATTGCTTCTAAGCGCTCCACCAGGTATCGAGCTCCTGCATAGGCATGGGGATACTTTTCTGGACTTCCCGATAAACGTCGTTGTACGGGCTCAGCCGCTTTTCCCATATCATGAAGCAAGCCTATCAAATAACCTACATGGCCTAAGTTTACCGCCATACAGGCAGCACAGCATAGGCGCGCCACGTTACGGCTGTGTTCCCGCAGCGATTGGACCTGCACATTTCCATCTTCATCTATCATCCTATGTGCTATTATCATAATTTCTCCCATTATTTCTTTTTCCATCTTTTTCCAAATCAAATTCTTATTTATTTTTATTCTACCATTTCCCCTTAGACAAGATGTGACATATTTATTTTATTGGGGATAAAAAAATTTTATAGCATATGACAGATTCCCTTAAAAGCAAGTACAAAGGACATCTTTGCAGATGTGCTTTCCGTTAATCAGCGGCTTGTTCCTCCCGGCGACTCCAGCCAACCGAGATTATTTTCTTAAACGCAATGTGAGCCTATCCCTCCTCTCGTATCGTCATCCCGAGCGCAGCCGAGGGATCTTTGTTGCAATCCTCTTCCTCACCAGCTCTGCTGATCCGTTTGCATGAAGCACCGTATCCCTCCAATGCTTGGAGCATCAGGCTTCCCGTTTTTGTTCACACGCATACACCGTTTCACCGCAAACGAAAAAGATTTCTCGCTTTCGCTCGAAATGACGGTACGGGAAAGGGGTATTCTTGCATTGCTTCCTTCCCCATGCAGAAAGGCTTTGGTGCAGGGACACGGCTCTCCCTCCTTCCTACGGAAGGAGGTGCCCCGAAGGGGCGGAGGTTGGCTCACAAAGCGGAATAAAAAGGAATGGGGAAGGAGCATTTTCCCGTATCGTCATCCCGAGCGCAGCCGAGGGATCTTTGTTACCACCGCTTCCTCACCAGCTCTGCTGATCCGTTTGCATGAAGCACCGTATCCCACATTCTTGGCGTATCAGGCTTCCCGTTTCCGTTCACACGCATACACCGTTTGACCGCAAACGGAAAAGATTTCTCGCTTACGCTCGAAATGACATGCGGGAGAAGATCGCCCCTCATAGTCTTTCATACCGCCGTCGATTCCAGCCAACCAAAACCGCCAGACAAAATAAAAAGAACCAACCATTTGCATGATTGGTTCTTTCCGTTAATCAGCAGCTTGTTCCTCCCGGCGATTCCAGCCAACCTAGAATGTAAGACAAAGCAAAAAGGACCAACCATTTACATGATTGATCCTTTTTAGTTAATCAGCAGCTTCCTATCCTCCCGGGCCGCTTCCA
>UMHS01062911.1_pt1 | contig 12157 bp, 10 predicted proteins | sample 1965611 | NCBI WGS metagenome assembly UMHS01 (sample SAMEA4836106, study PRJEB28245) | human gut metagenome | biome: gut microbiome; material: fecal sample | place: Denmark | collected 2008
CGTTTTTTGAAAATGCAGGAGTGCAAACACAAGACCGACACTGCGACGATTTGTTCCACTCCATGAAACTGCCCCCACACTGAATGTCCAGCATGGGGGCGGCGCTTTTATTCTGTAATGTACATTTGACTATAAATATCCAGAATAGAGTCTTTCGAGCGGCGAATACCTATATCCGTTAAACGAATGTCCTCCTGCCGCATTTGTGCTATAAACCGAGTAATATCCTCCATTATAGACTGCGGGACAGGTATTCTCTGATTTTCCCGTACAAGTTGGAACAGGCGAAACACATCCAGACGGTGTTTCTTGATGTCACGTGCGTTTACATGGATTCCTTCTGCTTTCTTGCTTTTCAAATCCAGCCAAGCTCTCATTTTCAGCGGAATAATATGTTCAGCATCTAATATGGAGATACCATCTGTAACTGTTCGTCCATCCAGAAGAAAGTGGTAATAATCATCATTGAGCAAAATCGCTGACAAGCTGGAAACTTCATCATCAATATGCAGCGGCATCAAGTGTGTATCTGGCTGCAAGACCACATTGCTTTGTGGCCTTGAAAATAATTCAATCATCTTGGGGTAAGCAGGGTTCGTTGGGTCCACAAAACGATAGAACTCCGGTTGACCGTTACTGCGTTGCCTGGCCTGATAGCCACCAGCTTCAATAAAAGCCCAAAAGGCTTTTGCAAAGTCTGTCGTTAAAGCCTCGACGATCAGCACCATGTCGATGTCAACGGTTTGCCTGAAATCAAGTCCTGCATCGTTCATCAGAAGATCACAGGCAAAGCCTCCAATTACAGTATATTGCTCCTTAAAATGATTGAAGTGCTCTCGGAATATATCTATGCCATTTACCATTTCGTTCTCCTTTATTCTTCCTCTTTGATTGGTAGTCCGTGCTTTTGCCGAATTTCATCCAAGCACGTCTGAACTCGTTCGTTTGGGTCGTTGTCCATGCTGAGCAGCAATGAAATGTCATCTACACAGCCGTCTCTCTCCAAAATGATCGGGTCATAGGACCACACTTCAATAACAGCACCGCCAAAGTCTTCAAAATACTGTTTTGTGCAGATATCTTCTGCTGGGATTTTTGCCGCCTCCTTTTTGGAAATCGCAATAGCACCATCCTGATCGTTTACCCCAATCATGGATTGCCGTGCCAGCGCCCGTATTCCACTTGCAATTGGATGCTCGATTTGGGCGGTTCCTTTTACATAAAGAATTCGATCAACAGGCGTTTTCAGTCGCCCGTATGCTTTTTCCAAAAGTTCTGATTTGGTGTATGCCGTTGTGATCCATTTATTCGTGCCTTCTGCTGTTTGCGAGATCAGACCCGAAGCAGAGAGGTCATTGATTGCCCTTGTACAGGTCGCCTTTGAGAGCGAAAGTGCCTTTGCAATCTGTGTCAGATTTACGGACCCAGTATTCTCTGCATAGTATAAATATAGAAATACAAGCTGTGTACCGGGTGCCATTTTTGCCATAATGGCAGCGTCCGCCTTGAATTGCTCATGAAAAGCGCACCCCCAAAACGGAAGGTACACCTGCTGCGAAAGAGACACAAACGGGATGTGTTCTTCCAGCATACTCCGTCGTTGTAACGCAGACAGGTTGTCTAAGCACAGTGCACAGGGAAGAGAACAAAGTTCCTGAAACTTCTTCAACTGCTTTTTTAATGTAGGCAATCGCCAAGAAGAGCCATTTGGCTTCAAAAGAACACACGCATGGTCTCCCCAACTTAACAATTGGGGGGTATATCCGTCCTTGATATAGTAGGGCGTGTCATCCGTGTAGTCGAATCCCTTCACTGTAATATCGGGGCCGAATACTAATTTAAGGAAAGATAGCATATCAGAAAGACTCCTTCGCTTCCGCCTTTTGTTTCACTTTTTCTTAATTGTACCGTTAAAACCGAAACTTGTCAAGTGAATACGAAACAATTGAGTAGATGGCACACAAACAGTATAGCCATTTATTCACAAATACCATCCTGTTATTGTTGGTTCACGCCGAAAAACTTTTCTTTCCCATAGAAAAAAGGGCGGCCGATCTGGCCGCCCCTTGGCGCTTATTTTTTACGCTTGCGCATCAGCAGTATAGCCGCAGCGCCGATGCCGGAAATGCCCAGCAGACCCAGCCACAGTGCCATGTGGCTGTTGTCTCCGGTCTGCGGCACCTCCAGTGCGGGCTTCTTTTCATTGTGCATCTCCACCTCCGTTACGGCTCCCTCAAAAATGGATGCCGTCTTGTCAGCCGGAAGGAGATACCCGTCCGAACTGCCGTCCCGCACCTCGGATACGGTGTAGTCCCCGATACGCAGGCCCTCGACGAGAATGAAGCCCTCCGCATCGGTCTGGAACACCTGGTCATAGCCGTTGGCCCCGGTAACACGGAAGGAAAATCCTTCCAGCTTTCCGTCCGAGGAGGTCTTGACGATCCGGAGCGACCCCACCTGCGCCGCATTGACAAAGCCCTTTCCGGCTTCATTTTCCACGGTCACGGTTTCGCCGTCCGTGGTGATGGCAAAATAGTAGGCGTTTTCATCCAGATAAAAGCCCTCCGGGGCCTGGGCTTCCTTTGCAAAATAGCCGCCGTAGCAAAGACCGGTCAGGGCGTACTCGCCGCCGCCCAGTTCCTCCATCGTGCCCAGCAGTTCGTCCTCAGCATCCAACTTCTGATTGCGGTTACTGTCACGGTAGACCTCGAACACGGCTCCTTCCAGCTTGTTTTCCGGGTAGTCCTTGTCCACCTTCGTGAGGGTCACGCCGCCCCGGATGACCTGTTCGGTCACATCCAGCGCAATGGGATTATATTCTGCCGTATAGCGCTGAGGCTCTGCACCGACCGGGTACACGGTATCATCCAGCAGATAGCCCTCGCTGGGGGAGAGTTCCCGGATGGTCCAATCCTCGCCGCAAACATAATCCGTGGTGGTGAACTGGCCGCTTTCGTCGGTGGTGTAGGTGTCCACCAACTTCTCACCTCTGTAAACGCCATAGACGGCACCGGCAAGTGTTGCGTCTCCCTGCGGCAGACCCGTTTCGGCATCCCGCTTGGTGACGGTGGCGCTCCACTTTTTCAGGACATTGCGGACCTCCACCTGTGTGACCGTGTTCCACTCCACCGCTGTTGTTTGGTCCTCCGGGACGACATAGATGATGCCCGTATCCACCTCGGAGAGGATGTAGTCCGTGCCAATGAGCACGTTGGAGAACACCGCTTTTCCGTTGCTGCCGGTCACGGCGTATTCGTCCACCGAAAGCCCTGCAAGGGAGGTGCCGGTCAGATGGAACTTCACGCCCTCGTTCAGGCCGTCCTCGGCGGTCTTGACTACCTCCAGACTGCCCCGTTTCAGCATGTTGTGGAAGGCCACGGTGGCGACCTGACCGGAGATCACGGTCACTTGGCGCACCTCTTGGGGTTCATACCGGTCATTGCTCTGCTCTGTTACGGTGTAAACGCCGGGGCGGAGATCATCGAGCTGCATTTCGCCGTCTGCATTGGTCGTCACAGTCTGCTCCGTGCCGTTGCCGGAAACGGTGAAGGAGATACCGGACACCTCGCCGTCCTCACTGGTTTTGACGATCTTGACGCTGCCATAGCTGACCTTCAGGTGCAGATAGGCGTACATGGGGTCGCTGACGGTATCCCGGAAGGTGACGACATCCTGCATGGTGCCGTCGGGGCCATAGTGACCGTCGCTCCAGACCACCACGCCCTGACGGGTATTGTTTCTGACGGCGGTAATGGTCACGCCATCTGCGGGAGCCGTCTCGGCGGAGATGGTCAGGTCATTCCCATCGACGGCAAAGGTCATATCCGACTGGGCCGAGAAGGCATATTCGCTCAGAACGCTGTTGGTGTCCGTCAGGGTAGCCGTGTAGCGGCTGCCGTCCCAACTCAGTTCAACCGTCTGTGCATCCTCCTCGCTGCGGTCCATGAAGCTGGGGACAACGGTGTGCTTTTTCACGCTGGCCTCGATGCTGTCATAGTAGGCGGAGAAGCGGCTATAGAGCGGATGGCTGGTGCAGTAGACGGATTTCACGGCATCGGCGCTGCCGGGGTCAACGTGGTTGAAGTCCGCATCCCGTTCCCCGACCACCGTTTCCCACACCAGCACCTGCGTGGCCATCATGTGGGCCAGCTTGTCGGCGTCGGAATCGTTCTGAGAGCGCCAGTCGAGGGAGAGATTTCCCTGATAGCTGTACTGCATGATGCGGCCGAGGAGCGTTTTCATGGTTCGGCCATCAATGGTGCGGTTATACTCGGCAGGGAAGGAATCCCAATAGTCCTCTCCGTAGCTTTCGTAGGAACGGTACAGGTTGCGGGGAACGCCCGGTTCGATGCAGTAGCAGGCCGGGCCGTCGAAGGAACCGATGGTGTGCAGCGTGGTCATCCATGTTGCCTCGCCGGATGTCCAGCCGTTCATGTAGTGCAGCTCGTCGTGGCCCCAAGTGCCGCTGTAATCCAGATTGGCGTCTCCGTCTCTGGGGAACGCCACCGAGTACGAATCCGCTGTTTCTCCGGTGGACGCTGCGGCAAAGGCCGTCACGCCGCTGCCGAGAATGGCGGTGAAGCAGATCAGCAGGGCCAACAGCCCGGAAATGCTTCTGCGATAGAGTTTTTTCATTTGTTTGACCTCCTGAGAGTAAAAATAAAAAGCACCATCCGAAAAAGGATGCTGCTTTCTGTACGATATGGACTTGTAGGGAAATCTCTTTTTCAGCCGGTACAGCCGGTAGGAAGGGGGTGAGGTGTGGAGAGGGGGAGCGGAAAAACCGGCCCCGGCACACGACCCGTCCAGTGGGCAGACTTTCCCCTGGGCGGAAGATTCAGCGTTCGATCTCTCTTTGCCGTTTTCTGTAATAGTCCAGTGCCTTGATGATCGTATCCTCCATAGTTCGTGCGGGCGTCCCCGGTTTGAAATACTTGTTGATACGCTCTTTGGGTATCCGAAATTGTTCCTTCTGGTTGGGCTTTTCCTCCTCCATGATGGACAGGATCACCGCATCAGTCAGCTTTCCGTCGCGGCTGAACGCCTTCATCTTAATGGCCTGTGCAAGCGACGGCGTGCAGTCCTCGCGTCCCATGGTGTCATAAAGCGTGCACTGCTCCTGTTCGGCAAGGTAGGACAGCTCCACCGCAGGGCGAAAGGCGATCCGACCGTCATCCACCATGTCCAGAATTTCCGGGATGAGGTTGGTGAGGCGGATATAGCGCTGGATTTGTGTATTGCTATCGGGCGAACTATCAGCCAGCAATTCGCGTGATCTTTTGCTATCCAACTTGTGTCCCACTGGGACACAAGTTAAATCCGTCCGCTCTCCTTGCTGCCTTCGCATGGCATCCAGCTTCATTTTGTACGCAAACGCCTTTTCCGACGGCAATACACGCTCGCGCTGGAGATTGCTGTCCACCATGATAATAACGGCTTCGTCATCCGTGAGGTCGCGCACGATGCAGGGGATCGTGTCCCGCCCTGCCAGTTCGCTGGCCAGCTTGCGCCGGTGCCCCGATACCATCTGATAGCTGCCGTCCTCCAGCTGCCGCACAAGCCCCGGCACCAAGACACCGTACTGCCGCACGCTCTCCGCCATTTCCAACATGGCCTCGTCCTGCTTTACCTTGAAGGGATGCTCAGGAAAATCGCTGATTTGGGAAATCGGTATATCCTGCACGCTGTCGCGCTTGGCTTCGTCCCGCTGCTCCTGCGTGGTAAACAGGCTATCGAGCGATGTCAGCAGGCCGGATGCGTTGCTTTTCGCCAATGCCTTCCACCTCCTTCACCAGGGTGCCGTAGGCTCTGGCGGCACGTCCGTTCGGCTCATGCCGGAAAATGCTCTTGTCTGCCGTGCTGATCTCCGCCAGCCGCACGGTGGAGGGGATGACGGCTTCCAGCACGGGCAGGTATTTGCCGAAATTTTCTTTTACCCCGGCCACAATATCTCTGCGGAAGTTCGTGTCATTGGCCATCGTCAGGAATACGCCGCCGATTTTCAGCTTGGGGTTGATCTGCTGCCGGATGCTATGCACCGTGCCCACAAGCTCCGTCATGTCCTCGGCTGCCAGATAGTCCGCCTGCACCGGGATGAGTACATGATCCGCAGCCGACAGGGCATTGATGACCAGCATACCCAGCGACGGGCGGCAATCCAGCAGCACATAGTCGTAATTCTTCTTGATACCGTCCAGATAGCGTTTGAGCACGGTTTCACGGCTCATGACATTGACCAGCCCCACCTCCACCGCCGATAGGCTGCGGTTGGCAGGGATAAAATCAAAGCCCTCATGGTGGTGCAAAATTTCCGGGTGCTCCGGCTCGGCGCTGTGCTGCACAACAGCGTTCATCTGCTCCGCCAGGGTATGAGTCAGCTCATGGGGCTTGCGCTGACCGAGCATCTTGGTGAGATCACCCTGCGGGTCAACATCCACAAGCAAAACTCTTTTGCCATCCATGGCAAGCCCCGCACCGATGCAGTAGACACTGGTGCTCTTGCCGACGCCGCCCTTTTGGTTGGCAACGGCGATCACTTTACAATTCGCCACTTTGGGATTCCTCCTGTCTGTAAATTTAGCTGTCTGCGGCGATGGCGGACAGCTATGTAATGCCGGGTATAGAAAAAGCCGTGTGGCTTTTGACAGCTACACGGCTTTCCTTATGTACACGATATTCAGATGTAGACTCGCTTCGTCTTGGCATCCAGCAGGGCAAGGATAACTTCATCTACGATGTCGGTGTACCGCCCCTGTCGGGTGAGCTTGTTTTTGAAGCGAATAAGTGCGTCGAGGATCACACCGTATTCCTCGCAGCTGAGATACAAGGTACAGGTTTTTCGTTTTATGTGTCATCCCTCCTTACACGGACAGCATAACAGATTGCGTTCCGTTTATCAATTCTGCGGCGGCATTTGCCCTGCGAAAAAAGATAAAGTTCATTCGGCTTGGTCAAACCGTTTCAAACCGTGCCAAAGCCATTATTTCCGAAAAGGCGGGGCGCAGTATTCATTTTCTATGCAGAGGCGATCTGCTCCGAGTGGCCACATGAGCAGCCCGAAAATTAACCCATCCGTTAACAGTTTCGGGGTCAAAAACGGCATTTAGCCCATCGTTAACATGTAAAAAACACGTCAAACCTTGTCAAATTCCATCAGATTTTCCGAAAACAGAACAAATGCTGCAGATATAGGAAAATCCCGGAAAACGAGAGTTTTCCGGGATTTTGATTGCTTTGAAGTTGTAAAATCGGCAGAAATCAGCGCTTGCTGAACTGAGGTGCGCGACGAGCGGCTTTGAGGCCGTACTTCTTGCGCTCCTTCATACGAGGATCGCGGGTCAGGAAGCCGGCCTTCTTCAGAATGGGACGGAACTCGGGGTTCACCAGCAGCAGGGCGCGGCTGATGCCATGGCGCAGAGCGCCGGCCTGGCCGGAAACGCCGCCGCCCTCCACGGTGGCAACGATGTCCACCTTGCCCAGGGTATCGGTGGCGTTCAGGGGCTGACGGACCACCATCTTCAGGGTCTCCAGACCGAAGTAATCGTCGATGTCGCGGCCGTTGATGGTGATGGAGCCGGTGCCGTTGGGGAACAGGTGCACACGGGCCACGGAGGACTTACGACGGCCGGTGCCGTACAGATAGGGATTCTTGGACTGATACATGTTTCTTTTCCTCCTTACTTGACCAGCTCGGGCTTCTGAGCCTCGTGGATGTGCTGCTCGCCGGCATAGATGTGCAGGCGCTTCAGGGAATCCTTGGTAACGGTGTTGCGGGGCATCATACCGCGGACGGCCACGCGCATGGCCAGCTCAGGCTTGTCCTGCATCAGCAGGCGATACTTGGTCTCCTTCAGGCCGCCGATCCAGCCGGAGTGGGTGCGGTAATATTTCTGCTCCATCTTGTTGCCGGACAGAGTGGCCTTGCCGGCGTTGATGACGATGACGTTATCGCCGCAGTCGGCATGGGGGGTGTAGGTGGGCTTGCCCTTGCCGCGCAGCAGGTCGGCCACGATGACGGCGGTCTTGCCCAGGGGCTTGCCGGCGGCATCAACGACGTACCACTTGCGCTCAATGGTGGCCTTGTTTGCCATATAAGTGGACATGGTGTTTTTCCTCCAATTTATAGAATGTATTGCTTTACTTTTTCAGGCTCCCTTGCTATGATGAGGGAGAGAAACGCGCCGAACGCGCAAGGATATTTATAGCATATCCCGGGGAGATTGTCAACAGCATTTTAATTTATGATAAAAACATCTGGCATTTTCTCTTGCTTTCTCTGAATAGCTCTTATTTTCTCAAAAGGCAATTTTATTTTCCGACCCTGGGAGGGATGTCACATGCAGAAGCTTTTGGGACAGGTGCGCCGGTGCGTGGAGGATTACCGCATGATCGACGCGGGGGACACGGTGGCCGTGGGCGTATCCGGCGGCAAGGACAGCCTGGTGACGCTGACCGCGCTGGCCCGGCTGCGGGCCTTTTATCCCATTCCCTTCACCGTTCACGCCATCACCCTGGAGACCGGCACCCCGGGTATGTGCTTCGACGCCGTGGCGGACCTGTGCCGGCAGCTGGAGGTGCCCTATACCCGCATCCAGGTGCCGGTATACGACATCGTGTTCAACCAGCGGAAGGAGAAAAACCCCTGCTCCCTGTGCGCCAAGCTGCGGCGGGGCAGCCTGAACACGGCCCTTACGGACCTGGGCATCCGGAAGATCGCCCTGGGCCATCACTATGATGACGCCATCGAGACGCTGCTGATGAACCTGCTGTTCGAGGGGCGCATCGGCTGCTTCCAGCCGGTGACCTACCTGGACCGCACCGGCATTACCCAGATCCGCCCCCTGCTGTACTGCCGGGAGGAGGACATCCGCCGGGCGGCTCAGCGGCTCCGGCTGCCGGTGGTGCACAATCCTTGCCCCGCCAACGGCCACAGCCGCCGTCAGGAGGTGAAGGAGCTCATCGCCGGGCTGGAGGGCCGGTATCCGGATATCAAGCAGAAGCTGTTCGGCAGTCTCCAACGGTATCCCCTGTACGGGTGGAATCTTCACGAGGAGGAGCGGTGATATGAAAGCAAAGCTGGGCGGCCGCACCTGGGCGGCGCTGCTGACCTTCGGTCTGGTGGGTCAGATCGCCTGGGTCATTGAGAACATGTACTTTAATGTGTTCCTGTACAACACCATCTCCGGGGACACGTCCATGATCGCGGCCATGGTGGCCTGGAGCGCCGTCACCGCCACCGTCACCACCCTGGTGATGGGGGCTCTCAGCGACCGGTTGGGGCGGCGGAAGGCCTTTATCGTGGCGGGCTATCTGCTGTGGGGCGTCAGCATCGGGGCCTTTGCCCTGATCAAAAGCAGCCCCGTGGCCGCTGCCGCCCACAGCGCGGCGGTGCTGGTGGTGGTGCTGGACTGCGTTATGACCTTCTTCGGGTCCACCGCCAACGACGCAGCCTTCAACGCCTGGGTCACCGACGTCACTGTGCCGGAAAACCGGGGCCGGGTGGAGACGGTGCTGGCCATCATGCCGCTTGTGGCTATGCTGGTAGTGTTCGGCGCTCTGGACGGCCTGACCCAGGCGGGAAGCTGGCGGCTGTTCTTCCTGATCGTAGGCGGCGTCACGGGGCTGGGCGGCGTGCTGGGCTTCTTTTTCATCCGGGAGCCAGACCTGCCCCGGGGCCAGGGGACCACATTCTCCAACATTCTGTACGGCTTTCGTCCCGCCGTTGTCCGGGACAACCCGCGGCTGTATCTGTCCCTGGCGGCGCTGGGGGTGTACTGCATGAGCCAGCAGGTGTATATGCCGTATCTCATTATTTATATCCAGCGGTTTTTGGGCATCACGGACTACACGTTCCTGCTGGCCGGGGTGCTGATCGTCAGCTCTGTGCTGTCGGTGCTGGCCGGGCGGCCCATTGACCGGCTGGGGAAGCTCCGCTGTCTGATCCCGGCGGGGATCGTGGGCTTTGCGGGGCTGGTGCTGATGTACTTCGCCCGGAGCCAGTGGTTCGTGCTGGCGGCGGGCATCGTGATGCTGGGCGGCGGCATGGTGATCTCTGCCTGCTGCAATGGGCTCATCCGGGACTATACCCCCGCCGGAAAGGCCGGCCTGTTCCAGGGCATCCGCATCGTATTCCAGGTGCTGCTGCCCATGGTCACGGGGCCGTATATCGGCGCGGCGGTGATCCGGGGAACCGGCATGACCTACGAGGATCTGGGCACCGTAAAGCAGGTGCCCACAGCGGAAATTTTCCTGGCGGCTGCCGCCGCCCTGGTGCTGCTGGCGATCCCGGCGGCGCTGCTGAAGCGGAAGGAGGCTGCGAAATGACGGCGCTTTACACCCCCTGGGGAGAGCAGCTCGACAGGACCTGCCCTCTGCCGGAGTATCCCCGGCCCCAGCTGCGGCGGGACAGTTATCTCTGTCTTAACGGCCTGTGGGATTACACCGTGGAGGACGGGGACGAATACTCCCGCCGCCGCAGCGGAAAAATCTTGGTGCCCTTTTCGCCGGAGAGCCTGCTGTCCGGCTGCGATTTCCGGCTGCAAAGCGGGGAAACGCTGTGGTATGAGCGGACGTTCACCCTGCCGGAGGGCTTCCGCCGGGACCGGGTGCTGCTGCACTTCGGCGCGGTGGACCAGTGCTGCCGGGTGCTGGTGAACGACCGGCCTGTGGGCGGCCATGAGGGGGGCTATCTGCCCTTCACCCTGGACATTACCGGCGCCCTGGTCCCTGGGGAAAACCGGCTGACTGTGGCCGTCACCGACGACCCGGAGGGCGGTGTCCACGCCTTCGGCAAGCAGCGTACGGACCGGGGCGGCATCTGGTACACCGCCCAATCCGGCATCTGGCAGACGGTGTGGCTGGAGAGTACAGCGGACAACTACGTCCGTTCCCTGCGCCTGACCCCGGACTTTGACGGGAAATGCCTGCGGTACGCCGTCCGGGCGGAGGACCCGGCAGGAGCCCGGGTCACGGTGCTGTGCGGCGGGCGGGTCGTTGCCCGCAGCTGGGCCGATGAAAAGGGCCTGGGCGTGTGCCCCATTCCGGCGGAGCACTTCCGCCCCTGGAGCCCGGAGGACCCGTATCTGTACGATCTGGAGGTGACGCTGCCCTCCGGCGACCGGGTGGAAAGCTACTTCGGTATGCGGAAATTCTCCGTTATGGAGCATCAAGGCCGCCGGGTGCTGGCTCTGAACGGCCAACCCTGCTTCCAGTCGGGCCTGCTGGACCAGGGCTACTGGTCCGACGGGCTGTACACCCCTCCGGCGGATGAGGCCATGGTCTGGGACATTCAGACCGCCCGGGACATGGGCTTCAATATGCTGCGCAAGCACATCAAGATCGAGCCCCTGCGGTGGTACTATCACTGCGACCGGCTGGGGATGATCGTTTGGCAGGACATGGTATCCTGCTTCGAGGGATGGCGGACCCTGACCATGCAGGTGCTGCCCTTTCTGGGCCTGCACCTGCATGACGCGCCGTCGGCCCGGCTGGGCCGGGCCGGGGAGCCTGGACGGCAGCAGTTCCTGCGGGACATGGCCGACACGGTGGACCTGCTGTATAACTGCGTGTCCCTGGGTCTGTGGGTGCCCTTCAACGAGGGCTGGGGCCAGTTCGATGCCCTGGCCGTCACGGACCGGCTGCGGGCCCTGGACCCCACCCGGCCCATCGACCATGCCTCCGGCTGGCACGACCAGGGCGGCGGCGACCTGAAAAGCCGCCACGTATACTATCGGCCCGTGCGCCTGAAAAACGACGGGCGGCGGGTGCTGGCCCTGACGGAGTTCGGGGGCTACAGCCTGCAGTGCCCGGGTCACCTGGCGACGGACAAAAAATTCGGCTACCGCATGTATGACGATGCGGCAGCCTGGATGGACGCGGTGGAAAAGCTGTATGAAACGGAGGTTTTGCCCCTGATCCAGGCCCAGGGACTGTCGGCGGCGGTGTATACCCAGCTGTCCGACGTGGAGGACGAGGTCAACGGCCTGGTGACCTTCGACCGCCGGGTGTGTAAGATGGACCCGGCCCGCATGCGGAAAATCAACGAGAAATTGCATTTTTAGCACAGGATATTGCGCTTTCGACATGCGATAGCCCGAAGAGATAGGGCCGGCAGAGTCGTCGGCCCCTATGGAGCGTCCCGGGGAGAATGCCTGCGGGG
>UMHS01061636.1_pt1 | contig 12146 bp, 9 predicted proteins | sample 1965611 | NCBI WGS metagenome assembly UMHS01 (sample SAMEA4836106, study PRJEB28245) | human gut metagenome | biome: gut microbiome; material: fecal sample | place: Denmark | collected 2008
TGGGACCATCGCGCTGATCAGTAAGCTTACCAGGGGCTTGAATGAATGGACGTCCTCCAATTGAGGACTTTTCTATTGTACCGTTCTTTTTGAAATTTGTCAACCAAAAAACAACCATTCGCCTTGTTATTTGTATAGATAGCACAATCCGACAGGGCTGATTTGGGTAAAATAACTGCCGGAAGATGAAAAAGGGGCTGCCGCACATTCCGTGCAGCAGCCCCTGCAAAGCCCTTTGGAAAACGATTACTTCTCGAGGACTTCCTTGGTGTCGCGGGCGATCATCAGCTCCTCGTCGGTAGCAATGACCAGAGTGCGCACCTTTGCGCCCCAGGCAGTGATCTCGCACACATCGCCCACGGGGTGCTTGTTCTTCTCGGTATCGATGCGGATGCCCAGCCAATCCATGTGGTGGCAGACCTTTGCACGGGCAATTGCATCGTGCTCGCCGATGCCGCCGGTGAAGACGATGGCATCCACGCCGCCCATTGCAGCGATGTAAGCGCCAACGGTCTTCTTGATCTGGTAGTTCAGCATGTCGGAAGCCAGCTGTGCGCGCTTGTTGCCGGCAGCAGCTGCCTCTTCCACATCGCGCTTATCGCTAGAAACACCGGAGATGCCCAGCAGGCCGGACTTCTTGTTCAGGATCTCGTCCAGCTCGTGGCCGGTGATGTTCAGGGTGTACTTCAGGTAGTTGACCACAGAGGGGTCCAGGTCACCGCAGCGGGTGCCCATCATCAGGCCGGCCAGCGGGGTCATACCCATGGAGGTGTCCACGACCTTGCCCTGATCCACAGCGGCAATGGAGGAACCGTTGCCCAGATGGCAGGTGATCAGCTTCAGGCGCTCAATGGGCTCTTCCAGATACTCGGCAGCCTTGTGGGCAACGTACTTGTGGCTGGTGCCGTGGAAGCCGTAGCGGCGCACGCCGTACTTCTCGTAGTACTCATACGGAATGGCGTACATATAAGCCTTCGGAGGCATGGTGCTGTGGAAAGCGGTATCGAACACAGCCACCATGGGGATGTTGCCGAACACCTTGCGTGCGGCCTCGATGCCCAGAATGCCGGCGGGGTTGTGCAGGGGAGCCAGAGGGCTCAGCTCGCGGATGGTCTCGATGACCTCGTCGGTGATCAGGCAGCTCTCCTTGAACTTCTCGCCGCCGTGCACGACACGGTGACCGATGGCATCGATCTCGCTGACGTCGTTGATGCACTTGCCCTCGCCGGTGGTCATCTTCTTCACGACCTCGGCAAAAGCCTCGGTGTGGGTGGGGAAGATGGCGGGCGTGGTGGCCTTGTGGCCGTTGGCCTCGTGGGTGATCATGCTGCTTTCCATGCCAATGCGCTCGCACAGGCCCTTGCACAGCACCTTCTCGCCGTCCATATCGATCAGCTGATACTTCAGGGAAGAAGAGCCGCAGTTAATAACCAGAACTTTCATCTGTGTTGCCTCCTGTATGTTTTTGGTCTGCCCTCTTTTTAAACCTGAGGACAGAATTTTACAGATTCCTGTGTTTATTATATAATAGGGTGGGCGGCTTTTCAAGCCGCAACCCGGGCAAAGCGGTAAAGCTTGTGTACAAGGTTTTTGTACATCCTGCCCACAAATGCGCAAAACCACTGCAGTTTTCTGTATATACGATATAAATTTAACAATCTTTCCGAGGGCGCAGCAGCCCTGCAGAGGAGCTTATCTATGAAATTTGCCGGTATCATTGCAGAGTACGACCCCTTTCATAACGGCCATGCATGGCAGTTGGCGCAGGCAAAAGCGCTGGGAGCACAGCATGTGGCGGTGGCCGTGAGCTGCGGGCTGACCCAGCGCGGCGCACTGCCTCTGCTGCCGGAAGCGGTGCGGGTGCAGGCCGCCCTGCAGTGCGGGGCAGATCTGATATTTGCGCTACCTGCGCCCTGTGCCTGTGCGGGGGCAGAGGCTTTTGCCCGGGCGGGGGTGCGCATCCTTGCCGCTGCCGGGTGCGATGCGCTGGTGTTCGGGGCAGAGACGCCGGACGCAGCCCTGCTGATGGAAGCTGCCCGGGTGCTGTGCAGCGAGGCCTACCGCACCGAGCTGAAGCGCCAGCTTGCAGCCGGTGCCCGCAGCTTTGCGGCGGCGCGGCAGGCGACGGTGGAAGCGCTCTGCCCGGGCACGGCACTGGCCGCGCTGTTGGATAAGCCCAACAACAATCTGGCAGTGGAATACTGCAAGGCCATTCTGGAACAGGAGGCACCCATGACCCCGGTGCCGCTGCCCCGCGTGGGGGCGGGCCACGGGCAGGCCCTTGCCGAAAGCGGCCACGCACAGTTTGCCAGTGCCAGCGCGCTGCGCGCCCTCTGGGCAGAGCAGGGCGCGGATGCGCTGACTCCGTATGTGCCGGAAAAAGCACTGGAGCTGTATAAAAAAGCGGAAATCGACGGAATGTATACGGATCATGCCGCTGCGGGCCGGTGTGAGCTGGCTCTGCTGCGGGCGGCCTGTGCACGACCGGAACCTTTTGCCGCAGTGCGGGGCGTTTCCGAGGGGTTGGACCACCGGTTGGAAAACGCCGTGCGCAGCTGCACCGGCCTGCCCCAGCTGCTGGACGCGCTGACCACTGTGCGTTACCCCCGGGCCCGGATGCGCCGCCTTGCCATGGATGCAGCGCTGGGCTATACGGCGGAGACCGTGCCTGCCCTGCCGCCGTATCTGCATTTGCTGGGGGCAAGGCGGGAAGCACTTCCGCTGCTGAAGCATGCATCCCTGCCGCTGAGCCACTCGCTGGCAAAGCTGGAAAAAGAAAACGATGCCTGCGCCCGCATGGCGGCGGCACAGGCAGGAGCCAGCGATTTTGGCGCACTGTGCCGCCGGGTGCCCGGGCCGATGGGGGGAGTATATCGTCAAAAAATTATCTTTTTGACGAATTGACAAAAAATAATCGAAAAAATTTTATGCAGAAACACTTGTGCCCGGACGGTTTGTGGTGTATGATTAGAACAATGCAATGTTGGATACAACAAACGAGAATGAAATCAGAAAACTGCACGCAATAAGGAGGAAACTTCATGGCACTTCACGTTCTGGACGAAGCCAACCGCTGTCTGGGCTGCAAAAAGCCGCTGTGCCAGCAGGGCTGCCCCATCCACACCAACATCCCGGAGGTCATTCGGCTGCTCAAGGCAAACCAGATGGACGAAGCTGGCAGGATGCTGTTTGAGAATAACCCGCTGACCACCGTTTGTGCGTTGGTGTGCAACCACGAGAACCAGTGCGAGGGCCACTGCGTGCGCAACCGGATGCCCAGCCACGACCCGGTGCACTTCTCCATTATTGAGGACTACATTTCCACGACCTACGCCAACAAAATGACCGCCGGCCCTGCCCCCAAAAATGGCATGAAGGCGGCAGTCGTTGGCTCCGGCCCGGCGGGCCTGACCATTGCGGTGCTGCTGGCACGCTGGGGCTACGATGTGACCATCTTTGATGCCCGGGATAAGATCGGCGGCGTCATGCGCTACGGCATCCCCAACTATCGCCTGCCGGACAGCGTGCTGGACGATTTCCAGTACCGCCATCTGGAGCTGAAGGGCATCAAGGTGCGGCCCAACACCACCATCGGCAAGACCATCACCATCGATGATCTGTTCCGCGACGGCTACAAGAGCGTGTTCATCGGTGCCGGTCTGTGGAAGGCAAACGCCATGCATATCAAGGGCGAGACGCTGGGCAATGTGGCCTTTGGCATCGACTATCTGGCAAACTCCAAGGCGTTCCGTCTGGGCGATGATATTGCCGTGATCGGCGTGGGCAACTCTGCCATGGACTGCGCCCGCACCGCCATCCGCAACGGTGCCCGCCACGTCACCTGCTATGCCCGCCGCGACGAGAGCTGCATCAGTGCTTCCGAATACGAGGTGAGCTATGCAAAGCTGGAGGGCGTGGGCTTCCGCTTCTGCAAAGCACCGGTGGAGATCCGCGAGAACGGCCTGATCTGCCGCGATACCGTCAAGGGCGAAGATGGCAGGTTCACTCAGGTGGAGGGCAGTGAGATTTTCTACCCCCACACCGGCGTGATCGTGTCGGTCAGCCAGGGTTCGGAGAGCAACCTCGTCAAGACCACTACCGGCATCGAGACCAACCAGAAGGGTCTGCTCACCGTCAGCGAGGACGGCAGCACCACCCGCGAGGGCGTGTTTGCCGGCGGCGATGCCGTGATGGGCGCACGCACCGTGGTGGAGGCGGTGGCTGTGGCCAAGAAGGTGGCCGAGAGCATGGATGCCTACATGAAGAGCCTGCCTGCAGAAGAAGTGGCTGACCCCTATGCCAATATCCCGGTGTTCCAGACCCCCACCTCGGACGTGCTGGCAAAGCAGGAGATCTGACGAAATAAAGACAAACTTGGAAGAAACTGTAAAGCTTTTGCGTCTTTGCCGATCTTTGCCGCTCCGTTTGTTGACGGGGCGGCTTTTGCCTTGTATACTATTCATATACTTGTTTGTGATTTGTACAAACTGGATATAAAACGGCGAAAGGCGGTGGACGCTATCCTGAAAGCATCCCTCCCGAAACTGCGGGAAAAACTATTGGAAGCGCTACAGGCAGTGCTGCCCATTGCAGCCATCGTGCTGGTGCTCTGCTTTACCATTGCGCCGGTGTCGCCCAGCATCCTGCTGTGCTTTTTGCTGGGGGCCGCCATGATCGTGGTGGGCATCATGTTCTTCACACTGGGCGCGGAGATGAGCATGACCCCCATGGGCGAGCGCGTGGGTGCGGTGATCACCAAAAGCCGGAAGCTGCCGGTGATCTTGGGCATCGGCTTTCTGCTGGGCTTCCTCATCACCATTTCGGAGCCGGACCTGCAGGTGCTGGCAAATCAGGTGCCCTCCATCCCGAACCGCACCCTTATTTTATCGGTGGCGGCGGGCGTGGGCCTGTTTCTGGTGTTTGCCTTCCTGCGTATGCTCATTGGCATCTCGCTGCCAAAGCTGCTGGTGCTGTTCTACGGCATGATCTTTCTTCTGGCGGCGTTTGTGCCCAAGGAATTTCTTGCTGTGGCCTTTGATTCCGGCGGTGTGACCACCGGCCCCATGACTGTGCCCTTTATCATGGCGCTGGGCGTGGGTGTTTCGTCCATCCGCGGCGACCGCCACGCGGCGGACGACAGCTTTGGTCTGGTGGCCATGTGCTCCATCGGCCCCATTCTGGCGGTGCTCATTCTGGGCATCGTATTCCGCGCCTCGGACAGCACCTATATCCCGCCGGTGCTGCCGGAGGTGAGCGACTCGGTGGAGCTGTGGCAGCTGTTCCATGTCAGCCTGCCTACGTATCTGGAAGAGATCGCTGTCTCGCTGCTGCCCATCATCGTGATGTTCGGCATTTTTCAATTTGTGGCTCTGCACATGGACCGCCGGTCGCTGGGCCGCATTGCGGTGGGTCTTGCGTATACCTACGTGGGCCTTGTGCTGTTCCTCACCGGCGCAAATGTGGGCTTTATGCCCGCCGGTAATTATCTGGGTCAGGTGCTGGCCGGGCAGAGCTTCCGCTGGATCATCATTCCCATTGGAATGCTCATCGGTTACTTCATCGTCAAGGCCGAGCCGGCCGTCTATGTGCTGAACAAACAGGTGGAAGAGGTGACCGACGGTGCCATTTCGGCCAAGGCCATGGGCACAGCCCTTTCAGCAGGCGTTTCCATCTCGGTGGGCCTTGCCATGGTGCGGGTGCTCGCCGGCGTTTCCATCCTGTGGTTCCTCGTGCCGAGCTATGTGTTTGCCATTGGCATCTCCTTTGTGGTGCCAAAGCTGTTCACCGCCATTGCATTTGACGCGGGCGGCGTGGCATCCGGCCCCATGACAGCCACCTTCCTGCTGCCGCTGGCACAGGGTGCCTGCGTGGCCGTGGACGGCAATATCGTCACCGACGCTTTCGGCGTGGTGGCCATGGTGGCCATGACCCCGCTCATTACGGTGCAGCTGATGGGCCTTGTGGCACAGCTGCGCACCCGCAAGGCCCGGCGGCTGCAGCCTGCGGCCATGGGTGCGGCCTTTGCCGGTCTGCCGGACGATGATATCATTGAACTGTAAGGAGGGCGCGGCATGAGTTCGTTGTTTTTGATGGTGACCATCACCGACCGCCGCTCCACCGATGCCTTTTTGCAGCTGTACCAGCAGCGCGGCGTGGATGTGAACCTGCGCACGGTGGGCAGCGGCACAGCGGTGCGGGAAACGCTGGCCACGCTGGGTCTGGAAAAGACCGAGAAGGCGGTGCTGCTGGCGGTGGTGACAGAGGATACATGGAAGGCCGTCCGGACAGACCTGCGCCGCAAAATGCGCATCGACGTGCCGGGTACCGGCATTGCATTCACGGTGCCGCTGAGCAGCATCGGCGGCAGAAGGGCGCTGATGTTCCTCACCCAGCACCAGCCGCTGACATTGAAGGAGGAGAGCACCTTGAAGGATACCCGTTACGAACTGCTGCTGGTAATCGCCAATCAGGGCCACACCGGCGCCATTATGGATGCCGCCCGCGCAGCAGGTGCTGGCGGTGGCACGGTGATCCACGCCAAGGGTACCGGCATGGAAGGCGCAGCCCAGTTCCTTGGCGTGGAGCTGGTGAACGAAAAGGAGCTGGTGCTCATCGTGGCCCGCACGCCGGAAAAGAACCGCATCATGAAAGCCATCATGGACGGTGCCGGGCCAAAGGCGGGCGCGATCGTGTTCTCGCTGCCGGTGACGGATACCGCCGGTCTGCGTCTGCTGGAGGACGAGGAACCGGTGCAGGAAACCTCTGCGCAGTAAACAACAAAATGTAATTTATTCCGGGATTATTCCGCATTTATGGGCGAAACGCTTGATAAATGCGGATTTTTTCGTTATCATAGAAGAAAGAAATTCAAGAATGAGGGACAAAAGATGATAAAGCTTTCATATGAGCAGCAGATCGCATTCAATTCGCTGTCCATCATCGTGGGCAATGCACTGTATGCGCTCACGGTGGTGCTGTTTCTTGTGCCGTCAGGCCTGATCACCGGCGGTGCCACCGGCATCGCACTGGGCATCAACCGTGCATTGGGACTGCCGGTGTCCGGTGTGCTGTTCGTCATCAACATGACCATGCTTACGGTGGGCTGGGTGCTGCTGGGGCGGCGCTTTGCCATCACCACCATTGCCAGCACCGTGCTCAGCCCCCTGTTTCTGGCTCTGTGGGAGCGGGTGTTCACAGGCTTTGTGCTCACCGATGATCTGGTGCTCAACACCATTTTTGCAGGCCTCGGCGTAGGCATTTCGCTGGGCATCACCATCCGGGCAGGCGCATCCACCGGCGGCATGGACATCCCTCCGCTGGTGTTGAACAAATATTTCCACATCCCGGTGTCGGCCAGTATGCTGGTGTTCGATATGCTCATCCTCTGCCTGCAGGCGGCGTTCAGCCCGCTGCAGCAGTGTCTGTACGGCATCGTGATGGTGATCGTGTATACGGTGGTGCTGGACAAGGTGCTCATCTTCGGCACTACCCGCACCGAGGTAAAGATCATCAGCCAGCACGCCGATGATATCCGCGAGGCCATCTTCACCCAGCTGGACCGCGGTGTGACCGTGCTGCATGGCGAGGGAGGCTACAGCCACGAGCCGGAGCAGGTGCTGCTGAGCATCGTGAGCAACCGCCAGCTGCCGAAGCTGGAAAAGCTGGCCCATGCCATCGACCCCACCTGCTTTATGATCGTGAGCCATGTGACCGAGGTGAGCGGGCGCGGCTTCTCGCTGGATAAGAATTACCAGTAAACGCTGAAAATCCCAGCAGATACTTGAAAAACAGTACCGGTTTAGGGTATAGTATAGAAGAACGGTAGGTTATGCCGTGATTTTACCCAACAGGAAAGGAAAACCATCATGTTTGATATTTTCAATATGCTCAAGAAGGAAGAACACAAGGACGCAAAGCAGGTGACCCGCGAGACCATCATCGGCGATATCCTGGATATGGACCAGACCACCGCTCCCTACTTCATGGAGATCGGCATGCACTGCCTGGGCTGCCCTGCATCCCGCGGCGAGAGCATCGAGGAGGCCTGTGCTGTCCACGGCGTGGACTGCGATGAGCTGATCGAGAAGCTGAACGAGCATCTGGCCGCAAAGAAGGCATAAATTGCTGCCCACATTGGATGCGCGTCTGGCTGCCGCCGCAGAGCTTGTGCGGCCGGGAGAGCCGGTGGCGGACATCGGCTGCGACCACGGCAAGCTGACGGCGGTGCTGGCGGCTTCGGGAAAATACCCGAAGGTGATCGGTGCCGACCTGCGGCCCGGCCCGCTGGCAAAGGCAGAGCAGACGCTGGAACATGCAGGCTGTAAAGACCGCGCTGAGCTTCGGCTTGGCGACGGTCTTTCTGTGCTTACGGAGAACGAAGTAGGCAGCATCGTGTTGGCGGGCGTTTCCGCCCAGACCACTTGGGAAATTTTAGAGAAAGCCCCGTGGGTGTTTACCGTGGGAGGGCCTCGGATCATCATGATCCCGGCCACCCGCCACGACGCGCTGCGCCGCTGGTTGTGGGAGCATGGCTTCTCCTTTGCAGCCGACCGCCCGGTGCAGGCGGCGGGCCGCTGGTACGCGGTGATGGCGGCGGAGTACACCGGCAGGGTGTATGTGCCCACCTTTGCCGAGTGCCTGTTTGGCAGTACGGGAGAGTGGCCCGAGGGAAAAGGCTACGCCGACTGGCAGAAGGCAAAGCTGCCCCGGATGCGCCTTGGCGTGCCGGATGGCAGCGCACTTGCGCAGGAAATCGATAGTTTATTAGCTGGCTTGCCCTCTCAGGCCGCTTCGCGTCCAGCTCTCCCAAAGGGAGAGCCTTTGGCAAAATGATGAACGCTGCATGGAATGCCAAGGCCTCTCACCATGGGAGAGGTGGCATTGCGTAAGTAATGACGGAGAGGGCGAGGATGGTGAAGATATGATAACAGTTAATCAGGTATACGAAGCAATGCAGGCCATCGCGCCGCTGGAGCTGGCGGAACACTGGGATAATCCCGGCCTGCTGGTGGACTGCGGCGGGCAGATGCACCGGGTGCTGGCAGCACTGGACATCACCCCCGAAGTGGTGGCCGAAGCCGCTGCAAAGCAGTGTGAGATGATCGTGTCCCACCACCCGGTCATTTTTGATCCGCTCAAAAAGATCGGCCCGCAGGATGTGCCTTTCCAGCTGGTGCAGGCGGGCATTTCTGCCATCTGTATGCACACCAATCTGGATGCTGCCGAGGGCGGCGTGAACGAAGTGCTGGCAGGCATCTTTGACATGAAGAATATGGAAACCTTTGCCGAGGGCTGCGGCCGTGTGGGAGCCATTGAAGAAATCGCGGTTCCGGAGCTTGCCCGCAAGGCACAGCAGGAGCTTGCTGCGCGCTGCAACCAGCCGAAGAACGGCCCGGCGGTGCAGGTGAAGTTTGTGGATGCGGGTAAGCCGGTCAAGCGCTTGGCGGTCATCAGCGGTGCGGGCGGAAGCCTGTTTGCAGATGCCATTGCTATGGGCGCGGACTGCCTGCTGACCGGTGAAGCCAACCACCACCACGCCATCGATGCCAAGCGGCTGGGCCTTTCGCTCATTACGGCGGGCCACTATGCCACCGAATTTCCGGTGACTGCCGCCGTGGCTGCAAAGCTGCGCGCCGCCCTGCCGGAGCTGGAAGTGCTGGTGAGCACTGAAAACCGGGATCCGTATACGTATTTATAAGGGAAAGCTGCTGCTTTTTCTTGCAGCGATTTTCCGGCTGAGATGAAGATTGCCGCTGCAGCCTCTTCTGTGAAAGAGTAATTCGGCAAAGCCCGTAGGCTTGGCCGAGTTACAAATACAAATAAAAATTCCGCTGATTATGGCCAAAGCGAATGCGGCGGCCATTTAAAATCGTTAAATGAGGTAAACACTATGGCATTGGATGCCGCGACACTGGCCCTTACGGCAGCAGAGCTCAAAGCAACGCTGACCGACGCCAAGATCGCAAAACTATTTGAACCCACCCGTGATGAGCTGGTGCTCACCCTGCGCACCCGCACGGATACCTATGCGCTGCTGCTTTCGGCCCGCAGTGGTTCCGCCCGCGTGTGCCTGACCGAAGAAAGCTTTGAAAACCCGGAAACGCCGCCCTCCTTCTGTATGCTGATGCGCAAGCATCTCACCGGCGGAAGGCTGCTGGACGTGCACATGGAGCCGGGAGACCGCATCGTCTATTTTGATTTTCAGTGCACCAACGAGATGGGCGACCTTGTGCGCAACACCCTGTGTGCCGAATTGATGGGCCGCTACTCCAATCTGGTTCTGGTGCAGAACGGCAAGATCATTGACGCACTCAAGCGCGTGGATTTTGAGGACAGCGATGTGCGCCAGCTGCTGCCGGGCCTGCCCTACACCACGCCGCCCAAGCCTGCAAGACCGGACTTCCTGCTGGTGAGCAGTGCGTCCATCGTGGCAGCAGCCTGCCAGAGAGATCTGCCGGTGGCAGATGCCCTCAACAAGACCGTGGCCGGTGTTGGCCCGGTGGTCTGCCGCGAAGCTGCATGGCGTGCCTTTGACGGCGAACATCTGCCCGCCAATGAGCTGACCGAGGAACAGAAGCGCAAGCTTATGGCTGCCATCGACGAGCTGAAGGAAGAGCACGCAACCGGTGGTACGCCCTGCAGCGTCACCGACCCCAGCGGCAAGCCCATCGAGTATACCTTCTTCCGCCCGCAGCAGTACGGCGAAAAGTATATAATAAAGGAATGGCCCTCCTTCAACGCCATGCTGGAGGGCTACTACGCTGAGAAGGACCGCGCGGAACGCCTGCGCACCAAAAGCAAGGAGCTGCACAAGGCGGTGCACAATATGTACGAGCGCGCCGTGCGCAAGCAGGCGGCCCGTCAGGAAGAGCTTGCTGCCAGCGGCAAGAGCGAAAAGCTGCGTCTGTACGGTGAGCTGCTCTCGGCCAACCTCTATCTGGCCCAGAAGGGCATGAAGAGCATCACCGTGCCCAACTGGTACGACGAGGGCAAGGAAGTGACCATCCCGCTGGACCTGCGCTTTACCCCCAGCCAGAATGCCCAGAACTTCTTCAAGAACTATAAAAAGAAGCAGACCGCCGCCCGGATGCTGGTGGATCTGCTGGCAGAGGGTGAAAAGGAGATCGCCTATCTGGAAACGGTGCTCTACGAGGTGGAGTCCGCTTCCGGTGAAGCGGCCCTCAACGAGATCCGGGCAGAGCTGAAGAGTCAGGGCTACCTGAAATACTACAAGCAGCGGGATAAGCGCCAGAAACCGGCGGATTTCCTGCGGTTCACTTCCACCGATGGCTTTGAGATCCTGGTAGGCCGCAACAACGTCCAGAACGACAAGCTCACCCTGCACACCGCCCGGGGCAAAGACCTGTGGTTCCATGTGCAGAAGGCCCCCGGCAGCCACGTTGTGGTCATGAGCCGGGGCGAGGACATCCCGGACACCACCAAGCAGGAAGCCGCGGAGCTGGCAGTTATCTACTCCAGCACCTACAAGGCAGGCACCGGCGCCAAGGTGGCGGTGGACACCACCGAGGTGAAAAACATCTGGAAAGCCAGCGGTGCCAAGCCCGGCATGGTGCTGTACGAGGTGTACACCACGGTCTATATCACGCCCCGGGATGGGCTGGCGGAACAGCTGAAAAAGAAATGATCTAAATGGCCTCCGCTTTGCTCTGGCCGTCTTCAGCGGAAGAATTATTTATATTTTCGGCATACCGGAGCGTCTGCGGACGCTCCGGTATGCCATTTTCACGGGTGGGGTCGTAAAGGCGACCGGCATCTGTAGCGCCTGCTTCCTGCGGAAGCAGCAGCGCGGCAGGAAAGCAGCCTCGCCCTCTCCGTCTGCTCACTACGTTCGCATCCACCTCTCCCAAGGGGAGAGGCCTTGGTAAAGAGATGAAGTTTGCGTGGACTGCCAAGGGCTCTCCCTTTGGGAGAGCTGGCACGAAGTGACTGAGAGGGTGAGGCCGCTTCCCTTTATATAATAGGTATAATCCGCAGCAAAACCGTCCATACTACCTCTGCAAAAGCGGGGCAGGGGAGTTTTCCACCGGCAGAAAAGCCTGCGGATTGTGCATCTTGCACAGAAAATGCGCGCTTTGACAAAACGGAGAAAATAAAAAAGAAAATTCGTTCTTTTTTCTAAAAAACAC
>UMHS01001561.1_pt1 | contig 12101 bp, 9 predicted proteins | sample 1965611 | NCBI WGS metagenome assembly UMHS01 (sample SAMEA4836106, study PRJEB28245) | human gut metagenome | biome: gut microbiome; material: fecal sample | place: Denmark | collected 2008
TCTCTTATTGATAAAATTCCATCGGAGCACGAAGTCTTTGAAGTAAAATACAAAGGCTATATTTTCGAAGTACTTTCCGTGGAAGATAAGATGATAAAATATGTACATGTTGTTCCGGAAAGGTCAGAATCTGCCGAGTCTGACACTGCGACTTGTCAGCAGGATGAAAAAATGGTAGAATAATACACGAAATATGGATAGAAAAGAGGATTTATTATGTCAGGACATTCCAAGTTTGCCAATATCAAACATAAGAAAGAGAAAAATGATGCGGCAAAAGGAAAAATATTTACAATTATAGGACGTGAAATTGCAATTGCGGTAAAAGAGGGTGGAGCAGACCCTGCTAACAACAGTAAATTAAGAGACGTAATTGCAAAAGCAAAGGCGAATAATATGCCAAACGATACCATCGAGCGTGGTATTAAAAAAGCAGCCGGAGACGGTGATTCCGTAAATTATGTACAGGTTACTTATGAAGGATACGGTCCAAGCGGAACTGCAATTATTGTAGACGCATTAACCGATAACAAGAACCGTACCGCTGCAAATGTAAGGAATGCATTTACAAAGGGACAGGGAAATATCGGAACACAGGGCTGTGTATCTTACCTTTTTGACCAGAAGGGTCAGATTATCATTGCCAAGGAAGACTGCGATATGGATGCAGACGATTTGATGATGATGGCATTGGATGCCGGAGCAGAGGATTTCTCAGAAGAGGAAGACAGCTTTGAAGTAATTACAGCACCGGATGATTTCAGTGCAGTACGTGAAGCTTTGGAAGCAGAAAATATTCCAATGGCAAGTGCTGAGGTTACCATGATTCCTCAGACTTATGTTTCTTTAACAGACGAGAAAGATATTACCAATATCCAGAGAATCCTAGATCTTCTGGATGAAGATGATGATGTACAGGAAGTATATCACAACTGGGAGGAATAAAACTGATACCTGCATTTATCAGAGACAATGATAGATAGATGCAGGTATTTTCTAATAATATATTACATATGGTATAAAGGAGAAGAAAAGATGGAAGAGAATTATCAGATTGAGACAAAATGTATTCAGTCTGGTTGGAAACCAACCAAGGGGGAACCGAGAGTATTACCGATTTACCAGAGCACTACATTTAAGTATGATACCAGTGACCAGATGGGACGGTTATTTGATTTAGAGGAGGCCGGATATTTTTATACGAGACTTCAGAATCCGACCAATGATGCAGTAGCTGCAAAGATTGCAGATTTAGAGGGCGGTATAGCAGCAATGCTGACCTCATCCGGACAGGCAGCCAACTATTTTGCAGTATTTAATATCTGTGAAGCAGGAGACCATATTGTGGCATCCAGCTCCTTATATGGTGGAACCTTTAATCTGCTGGGAACCACACTTAAGAAACAGGGAATTTCCTGTACCTTTGTGGATCCGGATGCATCGGAAGAAGAGCTTTCAGCGGCATTTTTACCAAATACCAAGGCGGTGATTGCGGAGACCTTATCTAATCCATCCCTTGTAGTACTTGATATTGAAAAGTTTGCACATGTTGCCCATGCACATGGGGTACCACTTATCGTAGATAATACATTTGCAACACCGATTAACTGCAGACCTTTTGAATGGGGAGCAGATATCGTAACTCATTCTACTACCAAGTATATGGATGGACATGCCATGGCAGTGGGTGGATGTATCGTTGACAGTGGTAATTTTGATTGGGAGAAATATAAGGATAAATATCCGGGACTGACACAGCCGGATGAATCTTATCATGGAATTGTATACACTCAGAAATTTGGTAAGCTGGCTTATATCGAAAAAGCAACAGCACAGCTTATGCGTGACCTTGGTTCCATTCCATCCCCAATGAATTCCTTCTTACTGAATGTCGGGCTGGAAACTTTACATTTAAGAGTGCCAAGACATTGTGAAAATGCCCAGAAGGTAGCAGAATATTTAAATGCAAATGATAAAGTGGCATGGGTAGACTATCCGGGCTTAAGGGATAACAAATATCATGCACTGGCAGAAAAATATATGCCAAATGGCACCTGTGGTGTTATTGCATTTGGCTTAAAGGGTGGTAGGGAAGTATCCGTATCCTTTATGGATCATCTGAAATTAGCTGCAATTGTAACACATGTAGCAGATTCCAGAACCTGTGTCCTGCATCCTGCCAGCCATACACATCGTCAGATGACAGATGAGCAGTTAATTGAAGCAGGTGTAGCACCGGATTTAATCCGGCTTTCCGTTGGAACAGAAAATGTAAAAGACATCATTGCAGACCTGGAACAGGCATTGGAGAATGTTTAAGCAGAAAGGGGTAGCAAAATGAAGAAAATTCTATTTGCAGCATCAGAATGTGTACCATTTATTAAAACCGGAGGGCTTGCGGACGTGTGTGGTGCACTGCCAAAGGAATTTGACCCTCAGTATTGGGATATTCGTGTGGTAATTCCAAACTATAGTTGTATACCGGAACATTTCCGGAGCCAGTTTGAATATGTAACACATTTTTACATGGGAACAGGTTCTTATATCCCAAGCAAATATGTGGGTGTATTAAAATATGAATTAGATGGAATTACATATTACTTTATCGATAATAAAGAGTATTTTGACTGTTTCTCACCTTATGGAAATATCAGACAGGATATCGAAAAATTCTGTTTCTTTGATAAGGCAGTATTATCTATGCTTCCTGTTATCGGCTTCCAGCCGGATATTATCCATTGTCATGACTGGGAAACAGGTCTCATTCCGGTATATCTGAAAAATGAGTTTCAGGGAGATATGTTCTTCTGGGGTATGAAATCTGTTATGACTATTCATAACTTAAAATTCCAGGGTGTATGGGATATTAAGACCATGCAGGGGTTAACCGGACTTCCGGCATCACTTTTTACACCGGATAAGCTGGAATATAAGAAAGATGCTAATATGTTAAAGGGTGGTCTGGTTTATGCAGACTACATTACCACAGTCAGTGATTCTTATGCCAATGAGATTCAGACAGAAAATTATGGGGAAGGTTTAAATGGTCTGCTTTCCGCCCGTCATTATGATATGCAGGGAATTGTAAACGGTATCGATTATCAGGTTTACAACCCGGCAACAGATAATAAGATTTACTGTAACTATGATGCTGAGTCATTCCGCAAGAAGAAAGTCAATAACAAGCTGAAATTGCAGGAAGACTTAGGACTGACCGTAGATAAGAAGAAATATATGATTGGTCTTATTTCGCGTCTGACAGACCAGAAGGGTTTAGATTTGATTAACTTCGTTATCGACCGTATCGTAGATGACTTTACACAGCTTGTAGTAATTGGAACCGGTGAAGGCCAGTATGAGAACATGTTCCGTTATTATGCATGGAAATATCCGGATCGTGTGTCTGCAAATATCTGTTACTCCGATGACCTGGCACATAAGTTATATGCATCTGCCGATGCCTTCTTAATGCCATCCCGGTTTGAGCCATGTGGACTGACACAGCTTATTTCATTCCGCTACGGAACAGTGCCAATCGTCCGCGAGACTGGTGGATTAAAAGATACTGTTGTTCCATATAATGAATATGAGAATACCGGAGACGGATTCTCATTCAGTAATTACAATGGGGAGGAAATGCTTTCTGTCATTAATTATTCCAAACACATTTTCTTTGACAAGAAGAAACAGTGGAACCAGATTATTGACCGTGGCATGGCAAAAGACTTCTCCTGGAAGAGCTCCAAGTGCCGTTATGAGAACCTTTACAATTATTTAAAGGGTTGGCCGGTATAAAAAAGAATATCATGTAGATAATAAGACAGACAGTGTAAAACTGCCTGTCTTATTTTTTTCGCGAGTAGCGAGAAATAATCCAGACAGAAAGAAGGGAGCATCTGATATGGAGCAGAAAGAAAACCAAGTGCTGCTAAAGAAAAAAGTCCCAAATGTGGAATTGAAAAATGAAGAAATCATAAATGCAGAATTACAAAATACAGAATCAAAAATAGAAAAAGCAGAAAACAAAGAACAGAAAAAAGATGAATCGAAAAAGGAACAGTTAGACGAACAAGAACTGATCAGGGAATCCGGGCAGATTTCCTTATCTGACAGCCGATGGCATCAGAAGATTCATTTATTATCGGTGATTGGTGAGATTGAAGGTCATGAATGTCTTTCTTCCAATACCAAGACAACGAAATATGAGCATGTACTGCCGAAGCTTGCAGAAATAGAAGATTCTGACCAGGTGGATGGTGTTCTTGTGCTTTTGAATACAGTAGGCGGTGATGTGGAATCCGGACTTGCTATTGCAGAAATGCTATCTTCCTTAAGTAAACCGACAGTGTCCCTTGTCTTAGGCGGAAGTCATTCCATTGGTGTGCCGCTGGCGGTTTCAACGGACTATTCTTTTATTGTGCCATCGGGAACCATGGTCATCCATCCGGTGCGTATGAGCGGGACAGTAATCGGAGCACCGCCAACTTATGATTATTTCCAGCAGATGCAGAATCGGATTATTCATTTTATAGCATCTCACAGCAGAGCGGATGAAAAAAGATTAGAGCAGCTCATGATGAATACCACCATGCTGACGAAGGATCTGGGAACCATTCTTGTAGGAGCGGATGCAGTAAAAGAAGGACTGATTGACGAAGTGGGGGGAATCGACCAGGCACTTCATAAATTGCATGAGATTATACGAGAACAGAAAAACGAATGCCTGTAATGACAAACGCATCAAAATATGGTATACTAATGCACAGTGTTGATAATTTTATACAAGTAACTGTAGTGAGAGATACCAAGGAGGCAGCTATGTCATTATTACAGTCTGTTTTATTAGGTCTGATACAGGGATTAACCGAATTTCTGCCGGTAAGCAGTTCCGGTCATCTTGCAATATTTAAACAGTTTTTTCAAATAGAAACCGGCGGAATGTTTTTTGATATTCTGCTTCACATCGGAACACTGATTGCCGTATTTATTGTATATTATAAGGATATATTCCGCATGATTAAAGAAGGCTTTGCCATTATTGGTGATTCTTTTGTAAATGTGGCAACCTTTTTTAAACGTGTGATAACAAAAGAAGATTTACCATACCGTAAAATCGTGCATAATAGTTACCGGAAATTTGTGATGCTTGTCATTGTTTCCACGATTCCAACCGGAATTATTGGAATTGCAGCGAAAGATCTGGTGTCTGCGGCAGAGCAGATTTTACTGGTTCCTGGAATCTGCCTTATTATTACGGCAGTGCTTTTATTTATTGCAGACCGGATTCCGGATGGCGGCAAGACACCAAAGCAGGTAACTTATACCAATGCATTTTTAATCGGTATCAGTCAGGGAATCGCAACCATGCCGGGCTTATCGCGGTCAGGAACCACAATCACAGCATGTCTTTCTACCGGAATGACCCGCAAATTTGCGGTAAAATATTCTTTTATCATGTCTATTCCGGCAATACTTGGAGCACTGGTAGTAGAGATTAAGGATGTTGAATTTGCAGCATTACAGTCTGCAGATGTTTTGAATTACATAGTTGGAACGCTGGTGGCAGCCGTAGTCGGTTATATCTGCATTAAGACCATGCTGGTAGTAGTGCGCAAAAAGAAATTCACGATATTTTCCATCTACTGTCTCATAATGGGACTGGTATCAATTGGAGGATATTTTTATATGTAAACGGGAGATTGAAATGGCAACTGGAACTAGAAAAAAGACAACTCAGAAGAAGAAAACAACAGGAACAACAGCATCAAAGGCAAGAAAACAGCGGGAACAGCAGGAATCCTTCCGAAATGAAGTGATTCTTTGGATTGCACTGGCAGTCTGTATTGTTTTGCTGCTTGCCAATTTTGGAATCGGCGGAAAAATCGGAAGCGGAGTCAGTTCCTTTTTCTTTGGAATATTTGGATTAATGGCATATGTATTCCCAATCTGTTTCTTTTTAGCAGTGGTGTTCGCAGTGTCTAACCGGGAAAATAAAGTAGCAGCAGTCAAAATTGTAGCGGCGGTATTATTTGTATCCTTTTTATGCCTGTTTGTGCAGATGGTAACAGACAGCAGCAAGGAAGCCGGAGCAATATCTGCGTTCCAATATGGCTTTGACAATAAAGCCGGTGGCGGTATTATCGGCGGATTATTAGAACAGCTTCTGTGTCCGAATTTTGGTGTGCCGGGTACTTATGTCATTGATATTATTGTTTTGATAATATCGCTGGTGCTGATTACAGAACGCTCTATTATGAAGGGGATGCAAAAAGGCGGAAAAGTCATTTACGATTCAGCGAAGGATGATGCAATCCGTCGTATGGATGCTGCCAGGGAACGCCGGGAAGAACGGGAGAAAGAAAGAGAAAAAGAGCAGGCAAGACGACGGATGGAAAAGAAGGTAAGCGGTGTAGCATTGGATACCAAATTACCATCCCCGGATAAAAAGAAAGTCAAATCAGATGATATTAATGAAATTACTTTGAGTGATATCGAAGATATGCCGGTGGTACAGGAAGAAAATAAAGTTGTGCTTACGGCAACCAACGGCAGCCAGGAAATGGAACAGCCGGTAATTCATACGATGAATGAGCCGGTTGCAACGATACACAGAGCAGAGGTAAAACCGGTAGAACCGATCATTCAGCCTGCATCTGAACCTGCGTTTGAGCCGGAAGCAATTGCAGAGAAAAAGGCAGAAAGCAATCTGCCAAAAGAACCGGCGCATCCTGTAATGGAAGAAGAAAAGCCAAGGAAGAATAAGAAGCAGGACAAGATGGAAATCGAAGATGAAGTGGCGGCTGTAGAAGAATCTATCGTAAAACAGGAAAATTCCGGTGGCAGATATGTATTCCCACCGGTGAATCTACTGAAAAAGGGAATTGCAGGTGCTTCCGGTGATACCAGAGATTATCTCAATCAGACAGCAGCAAAATTAAAAGAGACCTTAAAGAATTTTGGAATTAATATTACAATTACGGCTATCAACTGCGGACCAGCAGTAACGAGATATGAATTCCAGCCGGAAATGGGTGTAAAGGTCAGCAAAATCGTAAATTTGTCCGATGATATCAAGATGAATCTTGCAGCGGCGGATATCCGGATTGAAGCACCGATCCCGGGTAAAGCAGCTATTGGTATCGAGGTGCCGAATAAAGAAAGTATTCCGGTTATGTTCCGTGATCTGGTAGAGTCAGAGGAATTTCATGCCAATAAATCACCGATTGCTTTTGCAGCCGGAAAAGATATTGCCGGAAAAGTCATGATTGCGGACATTGCAAAGATGCCGCATCTATTGATTGCAGGAGCTACCGGTTCCGGTAAATCTGTCTGTATCAATACAATTATTATGAGTATTTTGTACCGGGCAGATCCGGAGGATGTAAAGCTTATCATGATTGACCCGAAGGTGGTTGAGTTAAGTGTATACAATGGAATCCCACATCTGTTTATTCCGGTTGTTACAGATCCGAAGAAGGCGGCAGGTGCATTGCACTGGGCAGTAGCTGAAATGACAGACCGTTATCAGAAATTTGCAGAATACGGTGTTCGTGATCTGAAGGGCTATAACCAGAAAATAGAAGGAATCAAAGATATTGATGACCCGGATAAGCCAAAGAAGATGCCGCAGATTGTAATTATTGTGGACGAGTTAGCGGATTTGATGATGGTTGCACCGGGGGATGTGGAAGATGCTATCTGCCGGTTGGCGCAGCTTGCAAGAGCCGCAGGAATCCATCTTGTCATTGCAACACAGCGTCCTTCCGTAAATGTCATTACCGGACTGATTAAAGCAAATATGCCATCCCGAATCGCATTTTCTGTAACGTCCGGTGTGGATTCAAGAACCATTCTTGATATGAACGGTGCGGAAAAGCTTTTAGGAAAAGGCGATATGCTTTATTATCCGCAGGGCTTACAGAAACCGCTTCGTGTACAGGGTGCGTTTGTCTCCGATAAAGAGGTATCAGATGTGGTTGAATTCTTAAAGGAACACAATGAGGGGGAAGGCTACAGTAGTGATATTGAAGAGCGGATGAACAATATTTCTGTATCCGCAAGCACTGGTGCTGATGCGGCATCTGGTGATGGAAATGACAGAGATGCTTATTTCTTGGATGCTGCAAAGCTTTTGATTGATAAAGATAAAGGTTCCATCGGAATGATTCAGCGTTATTTTAAAGTCGGTTTTAACCGGGCGGCAAGAATTATGGATCAGCTGGAAGAAGCTGGTGTAGTAGGACCGGATGAAGGAACCAAGCCGCGACAGGTGTTAATGTCTCCGGAACAGCTGGAAGCATTTATTGAAGAGGGTAATTAAGAAAGATTTATAGAATACAATCCATGAGGAGGAAATGAAGATGAAGTCAGATATTGAAATTGCACAGGAAGCAGAACTGGTACATATTAAGGAAGTGGCTGAGAAGCTCGGAATAAACGAGGATGAGCTGGAATTTTACGGAAAATACAAAGCAAAGATTTCCGATGAATTATGGGAGTCTGTAAAAGACAGGGAAGATGGCAAACTGGTTCTTGTAACAGCTATTAACCCGACACCTGCCGGCGAAGGAAAGACCACAACAAGTATCGGACTTGGTGAGGCGATGGCTTTACTTGGTAAAAAAGCGGTACTTGCACTTCGTGAGCCGTCTTTAGGACCGTGCTTTGGAATCAAAGGTGGAGCTGCAGGTGGTGGATATGCGCAGGTAGTTCCGATGGAAGATTTAAATCTGCATTTTACCGGAGATTTCCATGCAATTACATCCGCAAATAACCTGTTGGCAGCATTATTAGATAATCATATCCAGCAGGGCAACCAGCTTGGAATTGACCCACGTCAGGTAGTATGGAAACGTTGTATGGATATGAATGACCGTGCACTTAGAAATATTGTAATCGGTCTTGGAAGCAAGATGGATGGTATGGTACGTGAAGACCATTTCATCATTACAGTGGCATCTGAAATTATGGCTGTTTTATGTCTGGCGGACAATATGGAAGATTTGAAACGCCGTCTGGGCAGAATCATTGTTGCCTATTCCTTTGACGGAACTCCGATTACGGCAGATGATTTACATGCAACCGGTTCCATGGCAGCACTCTTAAAAGATGCCATCAAACCAAATCTGATTCAGACATTAGAGCACAATCCAGCCATCGTTCATGGTGGACCATTTGCAAATATTGCGCATGGATGCAACAGTGTCCGTGCTACTAAGACAGCTTTAAAATTAGGTGATATTGCAATTACAGAGGCTGGTTTTGGTGCTGACCTTGGTGCTGAGAAATTCTTTGATATCAAGTGCCGTAAGGCGGGACTTAAACCGGACGCAGTGGTACTGGTAGCAACCATCCGCGCATTAAAATATAACGGTGGGGTTCCAAAGGCAGACCTTGCAAAAGAAGATTTGGAAAGCTTAAAGAAGGGAATTGTAAACTTAGAGAAACATATCGAGAACCTTCAAAAATTTGGTGTACCGGTAGTCGTTACCTTAAACTCCTTTGTAACCGATACCAAAGAAGAAATTGCATTTGTAGAAAACTTCTGCAAGGAAAGAAACTGTGAATTCGCATTATCTGAAGTATGGGAAAAAGGTGGCGAAGGCGGAATCGAACTTGCAAAGAAAGTACTGGATACTTTAGATCATAAAGAAGCACATTTCAAACCTCTGTATGACGATGAGATGTCTCTTATGGATAAGATTAAGACGATTGCAACTGAGATTTATGGAGCAGATGATGTAACTTACAGTAAGGCTGCATTAAAAGAATTAAAACATATTGAAGAAATGGGAATGGGCAATTTCCCTGTATGTATGGCAAAGACCCAGTATTCTCTTTCTGATGATGCATCAAAGCTTGGCAGACCGACTGGCTTTACCGTAAATGTCCGTGAAGTATATGTATCTGCCGGAGCAGGCTTTGTAGTAGCTATTACCGGCTCTATTATGACCATGCCTGGACTTCCGAAAGTACCGGCTGCAAATAATATTGATGTAACTAATGACGGCGTAATTACAGGATTATTTTAGGAGGTATCATGGCATTATTAATTGATGGAAAAAGAATTTCTTCTGAAATAAAAGATGAATTAAAAGAAGAAGTAGCACAGTTAAAGGAACAGGGAATCACAGGCGCACTTGCTGTAATACAGGTAGGAAATGACCCGGCATCCAGTGTATATGTCAGAAACAAAAAACGTGCCTGTGAATATATTGGGATAGATTCTCTTTCTTATGAGCTTCCGGAAGAGACTTCCCAGGATGAATTACTGGCTTTAATCGATAAATTGAATAAAGAAGAACATGTAAAAGGCATTTTGGTACAGCTTCCATTGCCAGAGGGCATTGATGAGGATGCGGTAATCCGTGCCATTTCTCCGAAGAAGGATGTAGATGGTTTCCATCCGGAAAATGTCGGCGCATTGATGATTGGACAGAAAGGATATATTTCCTGCACACCAGCCGGAATCATCCAGCTTCTGAAGCGTTCTGACATTGATATTGAGGGAAAACACTGTGTTATCGTTGGAAGAAGCAATATTGTTGGAAAACCGATGGCAATCTTAATGCTGCGTGAGAATGCAACTGTTACAGTAACGCATTCAAAAACCCGTAATTTAAAGGAAATCTGTAAAGAGGCAGATATTCTGATTGTTGCAATTGGGAAAAAAGAATTTATTGATGCATCCTATGTAAAAGATGGTGCAGTTGTCATTGATGTAGGAATTCATCGCGATGAGAACAATAAACTTTCCGGTGATGTAAAATTTGATGAAGTAGAGCAGCTTTGTAGTGCGATTACACCGGTTCCGGGTGGAGTCGGACCAATGACCATTGCAATGTTAATGAACAATTGTGTGGAAGCTATGAGACATGAATAGGAGAAGGCTATGAAGTGTGCAAATTGTGGAGCAGAAATAAAATTAGGCTGTGTGTACTGTTCTGTATGTGGAAAAGAAGCACAGATTGTTCCGGATTATAATGTGGAAGAGGATATTTTAAAAGAATTATTAGAAGAAGACGATAAAACGAATAAGAATGCCTCTTCCAACGGAAAGAAGAAAAAATCTTTGAAAAACAGCCAGAAGAAAAAGAAAGAGGCAGAACAGAAAAAGAAACAGAAACAGAAAAGACTTCTGATTACAGTATCAGTTCTGATTGCTATTGCAATCATTGGTGTTATCATTGTGCTTCTGGTGCAGAACAGCCATAAGAAATCTTTTGATTATCAGTATCAGAAGGGAATCAGTTACACGGAAGAGAAGAATTATACCAAGGCATTGACCTATTTTGAACAGGCTGAGAAATTGCAGCCGGATAATGTGGATGTATTACTCCGGATGGCTGATTTGTACCGTCTCCGAAAAGATGAAACATCAGAAGAAGCGTATTTGTTACAGATACTTACCCTTGATAAGAACAATGAAGAAGCGTATCAGATGCTGATTGCCTTATATGATAAGCAAAAGGAATATGATAAACTACAGGATTTATATGAACAATCAGACTCTGATAAAATAAAAGCGCTGTTTGATAATTATGAAGTAAAGGCTCCGGAGTTTTCGGAAGAAGCCGGGGAATACAATGATACGATTGAAATTGAACTGATGGCAGACTCAGACTGTACCATTTATTATACGTTAAATGGTGATTCTCCGATTGAAAAGGGAATGGAATATACAGAACCGATTTCTTTAGAGGATGAGAAAGAATATACCATCAAAGCAGTAGCAAAGGACGCAAGAGGCTTTTATAGTGAGATTGCAGAAGCAGATTATGAAATTACTTTTGAAGCTCCGGATTCTGCTAATGTAACACCTGCGGCCGGAACATATTATGATGCGCAGAGCATCAGTATACAGGTTCCCGCTGGTTCCACTGCTTACTATACCTGGGATGGCTCAACACCAACACAGGATTCTGATGTATACAGTGAACCACTTGAAATGCCACAGGGCAATAATGTGTTGTCTGTTCTTGTGGTAGATGACCATGGACTGGCAAGCCCGGTGATAAGATATAATTACATTTATCTGCCGGAATAAGCTATGGCGGATGAACAAAGAATGTGTCTTGACACATTCTTGCGCCTGCGGCGGT